>JAEIGA010016158.1_pt1 | contig 11363 bp, 4 predicted proteins | sample 9270691 | NCBI WGS metagenome assembly JAEIGA01 (sample SAMN17057246, study PRJNA624740) | gut metagenome | biome: biome; isolation source: fecal sample | host: Bos grunniens | place: China: Xizang | collected 2019
GCGAGTGAAGAGTGACGAATCGGCGAGTCGAACGATGTCGAAAGTGCCAACGCGGCGTTTATTCGCCCCGTCAGCGGGACGGAACCTTTTCAGATGAGGCGATTTGCGCAGGACTGCGACCCGAAGACGTACTTGTGTACGGCGAGTGGGAGCAAGGACGCGCAAATCGCCCATATCAAAAGGCGAGTACCGTTGGGCGAAAAAACGCCGCACGTTGACAAGGCAGGAACGCAAGCAAGGCGGAAAGGAAAGCACAAGGAACACTCTACAGCAGTTGCACAGGTAACTTACCGCTTACTTTCCGTTTTTGCGCATCTACTTGCCATATTCCACTAATTTGTGATATAATACACAAAATTGCTCATTTTGCGTACAGTTAACAAAGTGGCTGCTTACCACACTTCAGGCGCTTTTAATTTGGGCAATCCGTCGATTTAACAACTAAAACATTAAAATATAAGGTAAGCTAAGATGAGCGCAGAACGCAAAGTCTTCGGACGCCTCCAGGCCATGGAATCGCCCATGCCCGATCTCATAGACATACAAACCAAGTCGTATCGTGAGTTTCTTCAGATCGACTGCCCGAGCGCTAAGCGCGAGATGACAGGTTTGCAGGCTATCTTCAAGGAGATTTTCCCTGTAACGTCATACGATGCTAAATATAAGCTCGATTTTGTCGGTTATAATCTTGATCCTGAAAAGAAGGGTTATCTTCAGGCGCTCGTCGACGGAGAGACTTATTCACGTTCGTTGAAGGCGACATTCCGTCTTCAGGACGGTGAAGAGGTTCGTGAAGAAGAAGTGTTTCTTGGTGAAATGCCGATCATGACTCCTGACGGCGCGTTCGTCATCAATGGCGCTGAACGTGTTATCGTCTCGCAGTTGCATCGCTCGCCTGGCATCTCTACGGAACGTCAGGTTCATGCTAACGGTCAGCCGCTTCTTTCCGTCAGAATCATTCCCGATCGCGGAAACTGGATCGAAGTGATGTTTGACACCAACGACGTTATGTGGTGCTTTATGGATCAGCGCCGCCGCCGTCGTAAATTCTACGCTACGACTCTTTTGAGAGCTTTCGGTTACGGTAGCGATGAGCAGATTATGCAGCTCTTTTACGATTTCAAGAAGCTGCCTACCGACCGCAAGTACGCCGATAAGGATCTTCGCATGCTCGTCATGAAAGACGACGTGATTGACTCCGCTTCGCAGGGTGTCCTTGCTCGCCGCTATGATCCGCTTACACCGACGATGATGGAGCAGTTCGCCAGCGCCGGCATTGACGAGGTTGATGTTGTAGATGTAGCCGTAGACAACGGAACGCTCATCAAGACGTTGCGTGAAGACGCCAAGGCGGGCATTCGCAATGAAGAGGACGCTTTAAGAGAAGTCTACAAGCGTATGCGTCCTGGAGATCCGCCTACTGCGACGAATTCCAAGCAGATGCTTCATCGTATGTTCCACGATCTTTCCCACTATGATCTTGGCTACGTCGGGCGTCATAAGATCAACCGCCGCTTAGGTCTTGCCGGAAAGGTTGACGGCGAACTTCGCACTCTTCACGAGTCGGGAATCGACATTATCGAAGCGATTCGTTTGTTGCTTAGAATCTATGTCGGCAAAGATCAGGTTGATGATATCGACCATCTCGGCAATCGTCGTATCCGCACCACTGGTGAACTTCTTGAGAATCAGTGCCGTGTTGGTCTTGCCAGAACCGAGCGTCTTATCCGCGAGCGTATGACCATCCATGACCCCAATTCCGGTCCTCTTACGCCTTCGCGTCTCGTTAATTCCAAGACATTCAGCGCTGTAGTTCAGGATTTCTTTGCTCGCAGCCAGCTTTCCCAGTTTATGGATCAGACGAACCCGCTGTCGGCTCTTGCGCACAAGCGTCGTCTTTCAGCTCTTGGCCCTGGCGGTCTTAGCCGTGAGCGCGCCGGCTTTGAGGTGCGTGACGTGCATCCTTCTCACTACGGCCGCATCTGCCCGATTGAGACGCCTGAAGGTCCGAACATCGGTCTTATCTCCTCTCTCGGTATTTATGCTCAGGTTAACCGCTTCGGATTTATCGAAACGCCTTACCGTAAGGTTATCGGCGGCAAGGTGACCAATGAGATTGAATATCTCAGCGCTGATACCGAAGAGCAGTTTGTCATTGCTCAGGCGAACGCTCCGCTTACGGATAAGATGATGTTTGCGGAAGATCGCGTCACATGCCGCTTTAAGACTGAGTTCTGCGAAAAGCCTGCTCATGAAGTTCAGTATATGGACGTAGCTCCAATGCAGGTTATTTCAATTGCTGCCGGCCTTATTCCGTTCCTCGAGCACGACGACGCAAACCGTGCTTTGATGGGTGCGAACATGATGCGTCAGGGCGTGCCTTTGATGACGACCGAGCGTCCCTACGTTGGCACAGGCCTTGAAGGTGTTTCCGCGAAGGACTCAAAGGTTATTGTAACTGCTCTTTCAGACGGTGTTGTAGCGTATGTTTCGTCCGACCTTATCATGGTCACGAAGGACGGAAAGCTTCCTTCGGGCAAGGCTCAGTTTGAGCATAATCCTGAAGCTGGCGTCTGGAGATACGATCTTCAGAAGTTCCGTCGTTGCAATGCCAGCACGTGCTTTAACCAAAAGCCAATCGTCAAGAAGGGCGAGAAGGTTAAGTTCGGTGATTGCCTTGCCGACGGTCCTGCGACCGATCAGGGTGAACTCGCGCTCGGCAAGAACCTTCTCGTCGCGTTCATGAGCTGGCGTGGTTATAACTTCGAAGACGCCATTTTGGTCAACGAGCGTCTCGTTCGTGAAGATGCGCTCACTTCGCTTCATATTGTCACATTCGAGTGCACCGCGCGCGACACCAAGCTTGGTCCTGAAGAAATTACACGCGATATTCCTAACGTTTCCGAAGATGCTCTTAAGAATCTCGGAAGCGACGGTATCGTTCGCGTTGGCGCCGAGGTCAAGCCAGGTGACATTCTCGTTGGTAAGGTCACGCCTAAGGGCGAGACGGAACTTAGCCCAGAAGAGAGACTTCTTCGTGCGATCTTCGGCGAAAAAGCGGCCGATGTCAGAGACACGTCTCTCGTTGTTCCGCCCGGAACAACTGGTGTTGTTATGGATGTTCAGGTTCAAAGCGCCCGTCAGATGGAAGCGTCCGACGGAAAGCGTTCCAAGAAGGCGAAGAAAGACGCCGAGAAGAAGCGCAAGAACCAGCTCGCCAAGCTCGAGAAGGATCTTATGTCCAAGCTCGCTGACGAGATCATGAACGAGAAGCTCCCTTGCGATATTACCGACACCGACACCGGTGATGTCATTATCGCCAAGAACAAGAAGATCAAGAAATCTCAGCTTATGCTTCTTGCCAAGGCGCACAGCCATTGGGAAATGGACGACGGTCCCGCTAAGGACAAGGTTCTCGCGATCATGGATCCGTTCGAAATGGAATTTGCGGCGATTGAAGACGCTGCTGAGGGCGGTGACGGCGGTCTCTTCGGCGACTTTGGCGGCGACGGTGAAGTCGTAAAGCAGGTTCGCGTCTATCTCGTTGACAAGAAGAATCTCTCTGTCGGTGATAAGATGGCCGGTCGTCACGGTAACAAGGGTGTCGTTTCGCGCATCCTTCCAAGCTGCGATATGCCGTTCCTTCCTGATGGGCGCCCGGTAGATATTGTTCTTAACCCGCTTGGCGTGCCTTCACGAATGAACCTCGGCCAGCTGTTCGAGACATACTTGGGTCTTGCCTGCCGTATTCTCAATTTCCATGCGGCTACTCCCGTATTCGACGGTGTGCAGGAGAGCGAAATCGACGAGCTTCTTACTCAGGCCCGCAAGGTTCAGGAGCAGGAAGAAGGCTCCAACGCCTGGGTTACAAGCGAGGGCAAGACGATTCTTTATGATGGTCTTACCGGTGAGCCTTTTGAACAGAAGGTTGTTGTCGGCGTAATTTACATGCTTAAACTCCACCACCTCGTTACCGACAAGATTCACGCTCGTGCGGTCGGGCCTTACTCGCTCGTTACGCAGCAGCCTCTTGGCGGCAAGGCGCAGCTCGGTGGTCAGCGTATGGGCGAAATGGAAGTGTGGGCTCTTGAAGCATACGGCGTAGCTTACGCGTTGCAGGAGTTGCTGACAGTCAAGTCAGACGATGTCCAGGGTCGTACACGCATTTACGAGTCAATCGTCAAGGGCACGAACATTCTCGATTCGGGAATGCCGGAATCCTTCTCGGTTCTCATCCATGAATTGCGCGGTCTCTGTCTCGATACGCAGCTTCTCGGCGGCAATATCGAACAGAAGCGTCGTAAGAGCGAGATCAGTTCCGCCACATCGACTGAAACAGTCGAATCGCAGGCGTCCGACGATCTTCTCGCGGGTGCGCTCAATCTCTAATTTCTATTTCAAGGAGCTATAAAAATGAATCCTTACAACACTTCTGAAATTTTCGGCGGCTCGTTCAACGCTTCCGCCCATTACGATGCGGTTAAAGTTCAGCTCGCTTCGCCTGAGACGATCCGTGCATGGTCGCACGGTGAAGTCAAGAATCCCGAAACGATCAACTATCGCACATACCGTCCGGAGAAGGATGGCCTTTTCTGCGAAAAGATTTTCGGGCCGACGAAAGACTGGGAATGCGCCTGCGGCAAGTACAAGCGCATCAAGAACAAGGGCATGGTCTGCGATCGTTGCGGTGTTGAAGTCACTCTCGCTTCCGTGCGCCGTCAGCGCATGGGTCACATCGAGCTTGCGGTTCCCGTAAGCCACATTTGGTTCTTCAAGTGTTCTCCCTCGCGCATTGGTCTTCTTCTCGACAAGACGATGACCGAGCTTGAGAGAGTTCTTTATTACCAGGATTGGATGGTGATTGAGCCGGGTGATACGCCTCTTAAGGAAGGTCAGATTCTTACCGAGCAGGAGTATCTTGACGCTCAGGAGAAATATACCGAGGGCTTCAAGGCTGAGATGGGCGCTGAGGCCGTCAGAAAACTCCTTCGCAAGGTCGATCTCGACGAGCTCATGCGCGAGCTTGAAGAGGAGATGGAGAATACCCGCTCTAAGCAGAACAGAAAGAAAATCGCCAAGCGCATGAAGGTCGTTGAAGGCTTCCGCGCGTCGGAATCAAAGCCTGAATGGATGGTGCTTGATGTACTTCCCGTTATTCCGCCGGAGCTTCGTCCTCTCGTTCCGCTCGAGGGCGGCCGTTTTGCGACGAGCGACCTTAACGATCTCTATCGCAGAGTTATCAACCGCAACAACCGTCTTCGCAATCTTCTTGCCCTTAAGACGCCTGATGTCATTATCCGCAACGAAAAGCGCATGCTTCAGGAGGCTGTTGACGCGGTCTTCGACAACGGCCGTCACGGCCGCGCCGTTACGGGCCCTGGCAACCGTCCGCTCAAGTCGCTTTCTGAAATCTTGAAGGGCAAGACGGGCCGCTTCCGTCAGAACCTTCTCGGTAAGCGTGTCGACTACTCTGGCCGAAGCGTAATTGTCGTAGGCCCCGAACTTAAGTTCCCGCAGTGCGGCCTTCCTAAAGAAATGGCCCTTAGACTCTTTGAGCCGTTCATCATCCGTGTTCTTAAAGAACGCGGCATCTGCCACACGGTAAGAACTGCCCGCAAGATGATCGAACGCCACGACGAGCAGATCTGGGGAATCCTTGAAGAAGTCACGAAGGATAAAACGGTATTTCTCAACCGCGCTCCTACGCTTCACCGTCTCTCGATTCAGGCCTTTGAGCCCGTTCTCGTTGAAGGAAAGGCCATCCGTCTGCACCCGATGGTCTGTACGCCGTTCAACGCAGACTTTGACGGTGACCAGATGGCTGTTCACGTGCCGCTCTCGATTGAAGCGCAGATGGAATCGAAGCTCATGATGCTCGCATCAACTTCGATTTTCTCACCCGCTTCCGGAAAGTCCGTCATGACGCCGACACAGGACGTCTGCCTTGGTCTTTACTTCCTTACCGTTCCCTCGCAGCAGGATAAGCTCGCCGGCAAGATCGCCGGCAAGACCGATTGCTCGAATGAGCACCTGCCGCTTTTCAACGATATCGCTGAAGTCGAGTTCGGTATTGCGGAAGGCGCGATAGGCTATCATACGCGCATTCGTCTTCGCAACCCCGACTTTGGTAAAGAAGGCCGTCCTCACGGTAATCCGAAGCTTCGTACGATTGAAACGACCGCCGGGCGCGTTATCTTTAACGCTGTTTGGCCTGAGGGTATGGGCTTTTGGAATGACAAGTGCTCAAAGTCGACGATCGGCAAGCTCATTCTCGATTGCCACAAGGTCGCAGGTCACGATGTTACCGTTGAAGCCATCGACGCTCTTAAGACTCTCGGCTATAAGTTCGCCACCATCTCCGGCGCGTCAATGGGTCTTAAGGACATGATTCGCCCCGCCGACAAGGACGAGGAGATCAGAAAGGCCCGTGCCGAGGCCGACAAGGTTCAGGCGCAGTTCCAGCAGGGTATCATCACCGATGGCGAACGTCACAACAAGATCGTCGATATTTGGTCTGCTACCACCGAGAAGGTCGGCGACGAACTTTACAAGACGATCGACAAGAACATCAGCCCTGAAAACAAGAATCCCACCGAGCTCAACCCGGTTTACATGTTTGTCGACTCAAAGGCTCGTGGTTCTAAGCTTCAGATTCGTCAGCTCGCCGGTATGCGCGGACTTATGGCCAATCCTTCGGGCGATATTATCGAGCGTCCTATTACCGCGTCGTTCCGTGAAGGTCTTTCGGTTCTTGAATACTTCATTTCGTCGCACGGTGCGCGTAAGGGTCTTGCCGATACGGCGCTTAAGACGGCCGACGCGGGCTACCTTACCCGTAAGCTCGTTGACGTTTCTCAAGATGTCATCATCACTCAGGAAGACTGCAACACCGTAAACGGCATTGAAGTTGAAGCGATCATTGAGGGCGATGAAGTAAAGGTCACTCTCGGCGAGCTTATTGTCGGGCGTACGGCGCTTTATCCGATTAACGATCCTAAGACAGGTGAGACAATCGTTCCCGCTAACGAGATTGTCGATGAAGAGGCAGGCGCCAAGATCAATGCCTGCGGAATTGAAAAGGTTTGGATCCGCTCCGGTCTTACGTGCGATGCCGAACACGGAATGTGCGCCAAGTGCTACGGGCGCGATCTTTCCACGGGCCGTGAAGTTGAAATCGGCACGGCTGTAGGTATCATAGCCGCTCAGTCGATCGGTGAGCCTGGTACACAGCTTACGATGCGTACGTTCCACATCGGCGGTACGGCTTCCGCTACGGCGAAGGTTCCTGAAATCGTTCTTAAGAACGAAGGTACCGTCAAGCTTGTCGATGTGAGAAAGGTTCGCAACGACGAAGGCCGTGAGGTCGTTCTCAATAAGAACGGCTCGCTCGAAATCTGGGCGAAGAACGGCAACAGGCTTGACACTTACCAGCTTCAGATGGGTACAACGCTTCTTGTTGAAGACGGCGCTCAGGTTAAGAAGGGCCAGAAGGTCGCCGTTTGGGATCCTCACTCCGTGCCTGTTCTTTCAGAAGCGGCTGGTCAAGTCGTGTTTATCGACTTCGAAGAAGACGTCTCTGTCAAGACAGAAACTGATCGTGCCACCGGCGCGAAGACGCTCGTTGTTCTTCCGACTTCCGAATCTAATCTCCACCCGCGCATTGAAATTCGCGGCACCGGTCACGACGGTACGCCTGACGCGATGCTCGACTCGCACGACATTCCTACCGGCGCTATCGTCATGGTCCGCGACGGCATGAAGGCTACGCCTGGTATGCTTTTGGCCAAGACCCCGCGTGAAGCCGCCAAGACCCGCGATATTACTGGCGGTCTTCCCCGTGTTGCCGAGCTCTTTGAGGCTCGTCAGCCCAAGGACGCCGCGGAAATCGCGAAGATTGAGGGTGAGATCGAGTTCGGCGAAAATGTCCGCGGCAAGCGCTGCGTCAGAGTCGTCGATAAGATCACCGGTCTTAAAGAAGAGCATCTTATTCCGATGGGTAAGCAGGTCGTCGTCTTTAAGGGCGACAAGGTCAAGAAGGGCCAGCAGCTTACAGAAGGTCCCGTCATTCCGCAGGAAATTCTTGAAGTTTCGGGCCCGCAGGAACTTGAAAAGTACCTCGTAAACGAAGTTCAGCAGGTTTATCGTCTGCAGGGCGTAGAAATTAACGATAAGCACATTGAAATTATCGTGCGCCAGATGCTTCGCAAGGTAAAAATCACCAATCCTGGAGATACCGACTTCCTCTGGGGCGAACAGGTCACACGTCAGACGTTCCTTCGTGTCAACGAACAGATGATGATGGAAGGCCGCCGTCCTGCGGAGGCTCAGCCGGCGCTTCTTGGTATCACCAAGGCTGCTCTCGAAACCGACTCGTTCATTTCTGCGGCATCCTTCCAGGATACGACCCGCGTCTTGACGGAGGCCGCTACCATGGGCCGCGTTGATGAGCTTAGAGGCTTCAAGGAGAATGTCATTCTCGGCCATCTCATTCCTGGCGGAACAGGCTTCCCGCTTCACCGTTATCTCAAGCTCGTCCCGCTTTCAGAGACGATCTCTGACGAAGAGATGGATAAACTGCGTGAGGAACAGCGTAAGCGTCACGAAGAGATCTACGGTATTCCCGCTTCGGGCAGCATCCCTGGCGAGGAGGACGCAGATGAAGACGATCTTCAGATGCAGATGCCGATTGTTGCCGATGACGGCGATAATTCGGCGGATGGAGCTGACTTGCTCACGGCAGATGAATCATTCGGTATTGAAGAATAATCTTTAACACAAAAAAGGAGAAAGTCATGGTAAACCGCATAATTCTCAATGAGACTTCATATCACGGCTCTGGAGCCGTCAAATCGATCGTAGCGGAGCTCTCCGCAAGATCTCTTAAGAAGCCCATTATATTTTCAGATCCCGACCTGATAAAGTTCGGTGTGACAAAGAAGGTGACTTCGCTTCTTGACGCGGCGAAGGTGAAATATGCGCTTTACTCTGACATTAAGGCCAATCCCACGATAGAGAATGTCAAGAACGGCGTTAAGGCCGCCAAGGCGGCCAAAGCCGATTCCATCATCGCTATCGGCGGAGGTTCCTCAATGGATACTGCCAAAGCCGTTGGAATTATCCTTACGAACCCCAAGTTTGCGGACGTTCGCTCGCTTGAGGGTGTTGCGCCTACAAAGAATGCTTCGTTGCCGATTCTCGCCGTTCCTACTACGGCGGGTACGGCGGCGGAAGTGACGATCAATTATGTCATTACTGATGTCGAGAAGCATCGTAAGTTCGTCTGTGTCGATCCGCATGATATTCCTGTCGTGGCGTTTGTCGACCCCGATATGATGGCGACGATGCCCAAGGGCCTTACCGCCTTTACGGGTATGGACGCTCTTACTCATGCCATTGAAGGGTATATCACGAAGGCGGCCTGCCCTATAACCGATATGCTTCATATCGAAGCGATCAGACTTATCGCCTCGTCGCTCAGAGATGCCGTTAACGGCAAGATGTCTGGGCGTGAAGGTATGGCGCTCGGTCAGTATATCGCGGGCATGGGCTTTTCAAATGTGGGTCTTGGTATCGACCATGCGATGGCGCACGGTTTATCAGCTCTTTACGATATGCCCCACGGTCAGGCCTGCGCGATTCTCTTGCCTACCGCGATGAAGTTCAACGCTTCAAAGTCCGGTGATAAATATCGCAAGATCGCCACGGCCATGGGTGTAAAGGGCGTGGAAAAAATGACTCTCGCCAAGGCTCGTCAGGCTGCGATCGCCGCAGTCGAGAAGCTCTCCAAGGATGTCGGCATTCCCGCCAACCTTAAGGGCGTACTTAAGAAAGAAGACATTAAATTCCTCGCAGAGTCGGCTTATGCCGATGCATGCCGCCCAGGTAATCCGCGCGAGGTAACGGTAAAAGACATCGAAAAACTTTACAAGTCGCTCGCCTAAAGGCGATCGGGATAGGAGCGGTATGACAAAAGTCGCCGTTGTTGGAATCGTAGGTAGAACGAATGCCGGCAAGTCGACACTTGTCAACCGCCTTGTCGGCGAGAAGGTTTCGATTGTCTCGCCAGTCGAGCAGACTACGCGAAATACGATCCGCGGGATTGTCGCGGATCAGCGTGGTCAGCTCGTTTTGCTTGATACCCCCGGCCTTCACAAAGCCGTAGGTCAATTGGGGCGCATATTAAACCGTATGGCGCGCCGATCTTCGGCTGGCGCCGATATACTGTGTGTAGTTTTTGATGCGTCGGACGAGCCGCGTCTTGAAGATGAGGGGTGGATGCTCCGTGTCGCCAAAGAGAAGCCGCAGAAGGTTCTTTTTGTCTTGAACAAGTCCGACAAAAAGCCTTTTTTCGAAACGATGTTCCATGAAAAATGGGATGAGGTGGTAAAATCTTCTGAAAGCGGCGCTGGTGAAGTCAAGTGGGTAAATTGTTCGGCAATAGATGAAGAGTCAAGCGCGAAGGTGCTTGATGAGCTTTTTGATCTTGCTGAAGAAGGCGAGATGCTTTTCGATGAGGAGATCGTGACTGATTATCCGAGAAAGCTTGCGATAGCAGATTCGATCCGCGAAAAGTATTTGGCCAAAATGCATCAGGAAGTTCCTCACGAGATGGGCATCATCGTTAAAGACATAGAAGAGGAACGTGGCCGTTGGAAAATTCGTGTTGATGTTTTGGTGAATAGGCCCTCTCAAAAGCCTATCGTTATAGGCCGTCAGGCTTCTACGATAAAATATGTGCGTAAATGCGCCGAACGCGAGATTTCCGAAATGTTCGGGGTTAAGGCTGAACTTGAACTTTGGGTCAGAGTTGAGCCGAATTGGATGAAGAATGAAAAACTCCTTACGGAAATGGGCTATATGGGCGGGGAGATTTAAGATTGATGAAGTTTAGGCCCATATCTCTTTTCATCGCGCTCATTGTGGCGGCGCAGCTTCATTTCGCCTCGGCAGAGACATCGTCGCAGACGAATGATCTTTATGTCGCGCGAGAAGCGTTGCGCGACGGATTGTGGAAGGTCGCCAGAACTCATGCTTCAAAAGTAAACGGCGATGAGGCTCTTCTGATCGTTTTGGAAAGTTTCGCCAGTGAAGGCAATTGGGATGGGGTTAAAAAGGCTCTTGGCGCAAGAGGCGCCGAGGGGGACGTTGCGCCTTTTCGCTATTATCGTGCCGCGATAGAGGCAAGGCGCAAAGACGCGGCCTTGATACTTGCTGATTCGGGGGAGAGCGAAGCGCTTATTGCCGCAAAGATGATAGAGGCTGACATTCTAAACAAAAACGGGGATAAGATAGGGGCGCAAAAGTTGTGGCGCGAGGTCGTCGCCTCATCTAACGCCAGCGAGAGAGCCTATACAATCGCCGCC
>JAEIGA010016159.1_pt1 | contig 11363 bp, 9 predicted proteins | sample 9270691 | NCBI WGS metagenome assembly JAEIGA01 (sample SAMN17057246, study PRJNA624740) | gut metagenome | biome: biome; isolation source: fecal sample | host: Bos grunniens | place: China: Xizang | collected 2019
AATGAGAAGTACGGCAAGCGTCCTACAGTACGCCTGAATAATCCCGATCTCATCTTCCACATCCACATTGCCGGCGAAGAGTGTACTCTTGCGTTCGACAGTTCGGGTGAGTCGCTCCACCGTCGCGGCTACCGCGTGGATACAGGTGCGGCACCTATCAACGAGGTTCTTGCTGCCGGTATGATTCTGCTTACAGGCTGGAACGGCGAGTGTGACTTCATTGATCCGATGTGCGGCTCCGGAACACTGCCCATTGAGGCAGCGCTGATTGCGCGTAACATAGCTCCCGGTGTATACCGCCAGGGCTATGCGTTTGAAAAATGGAAGGATTATGACAGTGAACTCTTCAGGTCAATCTATGATGATGACTCGCAGGAAAGGGAGTTCAATCACAAGATATACGGATATGATGTGGACGGCCGTATGGTTGCCTGCGCGCGCCGTAATGTGAAGTCTGCGATGATGGGTGACATTATCGAGATCGAGTGCCGTGACATCAAGGATTTCGTGGAGCCGGCAGAGCGTGCGATAATGGTAGTCAATCCGCCTTATGGCGAGCGTTTGCAGCTCGACAATCTGTTGCAGGTGTATAAGGAACTCGGTTCACGCTTGAAGCACTCGTTCCAGGGCAACGAAGCGTGGATAATCAGCAGCAGTTATGACTGTTTCGACCAGGTGGGCCTCAAGGCTTCGGCCCGTATTCCGCTCTATAACGGTGACCTCGATTGTGAATTCCGCAAATATGAGCTCTTCTCGGGCAAGTATAAAGGGTTCCGCGATGAGGGTAATGCCCTGAATAAGGATTTCGCTCCTCTAAAGCGCAAGTCACGCCTTACTGGCGCCGACGGCGAACAGCGCCCGCCGCGTGGCAAGGATCGAGTGAAGGACGAGTTCTCGGGCTCTATTGAGGATGAGTCGATACGCCGTCGTCGTGAGTTGGAGTCTTATTTCAGCTCATATAAAACAAAGAGAAGCGCTGTGGCACGTAAACGTCGCGAAGAGATGCGTCGTGAAGGTGCTGAAAACGGCGAGCAGCCCCGTAAGGAACGTGACGCCTTCAAGGGTGAACGTCGTCCTGCTGGCCGCGGTGAGGCCCGTAGTAGCCGTGATGGAGCACGTGCTCAGCGTCCGTCGGGTAGCCGTGCACCCAAACGTGAAGGCGGTAGTCGTCCATCAGCCCGCAAGGAGGGTGATTTCAAACCTTTGCGTGGTGGAAAGAGAAAGAATATCGATTAATAAAGTACCAGGTTGTTGATCCAGAGAGACAGCCATAAAAAATATAAAGTATGAAGATTTTGCTTTTAGGCAGTGGCGGCCGTGAACACGCATTGGCGTGGAAGATAGCCCAGAGTCCCAAGGTAGAGAAGTTGTTCATTGCTCCCGGTAATGCCGGAACAAAGGAGGTTGGCGAGAATGTCGCAATATCTGTTTGCGATTTTGATGCCATTGCGTCATTCGTGCTTGACAATGGTGTCAGCATGGTTGTCGTCGGTCCTGAAGATCCGCTGGTAAAGGGTATATATGATTATTTCAAGGCTGACGAGCGCCTGAAGAACATTGCAGTCATAGGCCCTTCGAAGGGTGCTGCGGAGCTTGAGGGTAGCAAGAGCTTTGCCAAGGATTTCATGCAGCGTCATGCGATACCTACAGCTGCTTACCGCGCTTTTACAGCTGCCGAGAAGGAGGATGCATACAGGTTTCTTGAGGGTCTCAAGGCTCCTTATGTGCTCAAGGCCGATGGCTTGTGTGCAGGAAAGGGTGTACTTATCCTTCCTACAATTGAGGAGGCAAAGAGCAGTCTGGACGAGATGTTCGGCGGTATGTTCGGCGATTCATCGGCGACAGTTGTAATTGAGGAGTTCCTGGACGGTATCGAGTGCTCGGTATTTGTGCTTACCGATGGTAAGGATTATGTGATTCTGCCCGAGGCAAAGGACTACAAACGTATCGGTGAGGGCAACACCGGTCTCAATACGGGCGGTATGGGTTCTATATCACCAGTTCCGTTTGCTACAGCCGAATGGATGAAAAAGGTCGAGGACCGTATCATACGTCCGACAGTGGAAGGCCTTGTCAAGGATAACCTGTTGTACAAGGGCTTTATCTTCTTCGGTCTTATCAATGTTGAGGGTGAGCCTATGGTAATAGAGTACAATGTGCGTATGGGTGACCCGGAGACTGAGTCTGTAATGCTCCGTCTGAAGAGTGATATTGTGGAGCTGTTTGAGAGAACAGATGCCGGGACACTTGCAGGTGCTTCGGTAGAGTTCGACCCACGCTCTGCTGTGTGTGTTATGCTTGTATCGGGTGGTTACCCCGAGCATTACGACAAGGGCTTTGAGATGACGGGCTTTGAGAACGTGACGGAGAGTATCCTTTTCCATGCAGGAACAGCAGAAAAGGATGGCAAGGTTGTCACCGCCGGCGGACGTGTCATTGCGGCTGTCTCATATGGTGCGACCCGTGAGGAGGCTCTTGAGAAGTCTTTCCGTTCAGCAAATGCAATCAATTTCGAGAAGAAATATTTTAGAGGAGATATAGGCTTTGACTTATAACAACTCACTGCAAGGACGTTTTGTATCGGGCAAGCATACTCCGGTCATTCTGTTGCTGCTCTCATTGGTGGCTTGGGGTGTCGGGGTGTTTGCCGTACCAGTTGTGCCGGTACAGAAGTGGGCCGGATTCGATTTCTGTCAGGTTGGCTCTCTTTTGGCGAATGTCGTGTCTCTGGCTTGTTGTGTGCTGTCTGCGTTCATGCTCAACTCGCTGTATCTGTCCGAGAGACGTATCCATTGGCTTACAGCCCTTTATATATGGATAGTGTCGCTTTCGCTGTTTGCTCACGGTAACATGGTGTGGGCTGTGTCGGCACTCCTGTTCATGGTGTTGTTGACAATGCTGTTCATGTGCCAGCCGGCCTCTCGTATCGAAGGCTCTCTTTTTGCCGCCTTTTCAGTATTGGGACTTGCATCTTTGTTATTGCCTCAGTTTCTTCTGCTTCTGCCACTTGGCGTGGTATACATGCTTTCTGTGAACATAATGAGTCCGAAATGGTTCATGGCTGCATTATTGGGCTTTGCTGCTCCGTTCTGGCTGGTTTATGGTACAGTGTATGTCTATCCTGCGGCTGAGATAATCCTGCATCCTTTCAATGAAGCTATTGGCGGGTTGCTCACCTTGTCGGTTGCTGAACCGCGTCCCATAAGGCTATTGCTAACATTGATGGAACTGGGTATAATTCTGCCGGCTATTGTGCTTTTCGTAGGCTCTTCAGTGCCAGGGAAGCCTCTGTTGCGTAGGCGTCTGTCTTTTGTTATGTTCACTTCTGTCTGGCTGCTGATACTTTCATGGCTGTATGCCGGGAATTTTGAGCTTTTTTATATGTGGCGCACACCGTTGATCGCAATAATGGCATCGTACCTTTTCACGCTTAAAGTGACGAAGGTTGCAAATATATATTTTGTCTTTATAAATATCTTATGGCTGGCTGTAGCCGCATTTAGTATATGGCAGATCTGATTATTGAATTTCTAAAGGATTACGGTTATTTAGGAATGGGTATCATGGCTTTCTTGGCAGGAACCGTTGTGCCCATTACCAGCGAGGTGTTGCTTGTCTTCTTTCTAGGCATAGGCCTTAATGCTGTAGGGCTTACACTGGCTGCCACAATCGGTAATACATTGGGCGGAGTAACCTGTTTCATGATAGGTTACCTTACAACAAAAGAGAAGGTACAGAAATTCTTCAAGGTACCCGACAGACGTATGAAACGTGCTGATATGCTGATTCAGAAATATGGCTATTGGACGGCTGCTTTCTCCTTCCTGCCTGTTCTCGGTGAGGTGTTCCTCCTGTCACTGGGTATAATGAGAGTAAACAGGTTCAAGGTAATCTCCCTAATGGCTTTGGGAAAATTGTTCCGTTATTCGCTTGTGGTGATTTCTGCTATAGGAATCTCCAAGTTCTTTGGATTCTGAACGTTCATCCTGTGTTTAGTAGGAGGCCGATGCCTTTATGCCCTCTTCCTCAAGCATGGCAACGATGCGGTCAAGTTCCTCTTTTGAGGCTTTAAGTAGTCCCTGCATGGGCGTTTCGCGGTCTATTGTATAAATCATAACCTCACGTGGCTCTATCTGTTTGACTGCCTCAATCCAAGGTTTTACATAGTAGTCACCGGTATTGTTGATATCCTTTCCGTCTACACTCCCCTTGAGGAACATTGTCTGTACCACAACCTTGCCGTTGAAGGCTTTCATCCGTTCCAGAATGGTATCAATGTCATACAGTCCTGTAGGACGGTCGACGATGTTTATATAGTCCGGGTCTATTGTGTCGAGTTTGAGGATATTGTTGTCAACCTTCATAAGAGCCTCAAATACTTCAGGCTTCATTATCTGTGTGGAGTTGGAGAGTACGCTCACTTTTGCACCAGGGCAGAATCTGTCTCGTAGGGCAATGGTATCATTGATAATCTCCCCAAAGCGCGGGTGGATAGTAGGCTCGCCGTTCCCGGCAAACGTCAATACATCCGGCATTGCCCCTTCTGTCTGCATTTCACGTAACTTCTTCTCCAGTGCCGTAGCAACTTCTTCCCGTGACGGGAAACGGCTATGTGGCTTGTGGTCTGCGTTGAAACCGCACTCACAGTATATGCAGTCGAATGTGCATACCTTGCCGTCGCCGGGAAGGAGGTTTATTCCTAATGAAATTCCTAATCTCCTGCTTTTGATTGGGCCGAAAATAGGTGAGGGAAATATTATTGTAGCCATACTATTCTTCTGTTTTCTTGTCTGTTTCAGGTGTGAGTCGGTCCTGTACCATACGGTTCATATACTGTTGTATTATAGCTTTCAGCTCGCGTTCCATCTCTTCATGAACATTATTTGTGCCTATAATGTTGTCCTTCATTTCAATATCCTTGTGCAGGTTGTAGAGTGCAGTGCTCTTCTCACCGTTGAATTGCAGTACATATTCCCCTTTATAATACTGGAATGTTTCGTTGGTGAAATTTACAGCATAGCTCTCTTCTGAGGGTGTAGAGAGCAAGCTCTTGCCGAAGGCGATGAATGGCTTGTCATATCCGACATATTCAAGTACCGTGGGCATTATGTCGGCTTGCTGCGCGATTGTGGTGCTGTCGATGCCGGGCGTGAATGCCGTGTCGCCGTCCGGCGAGAAGAATATCACAGGGACCTCAAACCAACCTGCAGCAGTCTTGTAACGTGGCTCAATGCTGTGATTGGTATGGTCGGCTGTTATTACAAAGAGTGTATTGTCGTACCACTTCTGTCCTTTGGCATACTCAAAGAATTTCTTCAGGGCGTAGTCGGTATACTGCACACACTTGAAGAACGGGTCGTCACCTCCAAGGAACGTCTTACTGTATTCTGCCGGGATCTTGAAGGGGTGGTGCGATGATGCCGTGAACACTGATGTAACGAACGGTTCCTGCATCTTGTTCATGCACTCTGCATAGTACTGCAGGAAAGGCTCGTCCCAGATGGCCCATGTGCCGTCATGGTCATCCATGCCGTTGTGTGCGGGTGAGGCGCAGAACTCGTCAAGACCGTAGTACCTGTCGAAACCGGTGGTGTTCGCGAATGCCTGGAATCCCATAGAGCCGTTTGGTGCTCCATGGAAAAATGCACTGCTGTAGCCCATTTTCTTGAGCTCTCCGGCAACTCCGCTCACTTTGTTCAGTGAGGCCTCAGTCACAAAGAACGGCTCCACGAACATAGGTATGCTCGACAGTACCGACGGCATGCCGTCAATGCTCTTCTTGCCGTTGCCGTATGAGTAGAGATAACTCTTGCTCACGGTCAGGAGTGAGTCAAGGAATGGGGTGAGGCTGCCATCTTTGCGTGGATTGAAAGCTCCTATGTATTCCTTGCCGAAGCTCTCCACAATTATTATCGCAACATTCTTTCCGTTGGACGTGCCATCAGGTGTAAACTGCTTGAGTGGGGTAAAGATTCCTTCAAGCTCTTCTTCTCCGAAGAACTCCTTTTCGGTAAACGGTTTCTTGCCTATCGTGCGTATTATGCAGAATGGGGTGTTGAGCACGATTGCAGCACCGTCAGGTGAAGATACATATTGGTTGGCGTTGCTCAGGGTGATTGGTCTCACGGCCTTACCGATGCCTCCACGTATGCCAAAGATAAGTAACGGGAGTGCTACCAGCAGAAGGAACAGATGAGTAGGGTAATACCGTTTGAGGCTCTGTGTCTCATTATGCGCAGGGGTGTATAATCTGTACAAGCCCCAGATGATTATGACGCCTATCACAACCAGCCACCAATGTGTGACAACCTCACTCCCGATGATCGTGCCAATGTTCTCCTCGTTCCTGAACTCTGAGAATACGTTCCAGGTCGTTCTGCGGCCTGTAAAGGGGACATATACTGTGTCACACAGGTTGGCGATGATACCTGCAGCGTTCGGGATGATAAAGGCCCATTTTGTGATACCTTGCATTATGCGTCCCTCTTTGTAATGCAAGGGGAATAGCAGGCATAGCAGGTACAAGGCATTGAGGTAACATACCGCCGATGTGTCGAACAGCAGCGCTCCTTTTGCTATAAGCGTCAGAGGGTCCTGCTCAATTGTGCCGGTATATAACGAATGGTTTGCAAGTACGAATATTATACGGCAGACGAAAAGCGCTGTGTATGCAAGGGTTATGTTGAGCAGCAAGGCTACTGCAACATTCTTTTCTTTCGGGGTAACAGATAGCCTGCCTGTTATCTTTTTGTGGAGTTTGTTTTTCATACTTCCTGTTGTGTTACAGTTTGTGTGGTACATCCTTATTTGTTGTAGAAGTCAAGGTATGTAGTCTGTAGTATTGCCTGTGCCCTCCAGACTCTCTCCTTACAGCCGGCCTCGTCGGTGTCGTGTATAATTTCACGGCTGTCAAGGTCATATACGGTGAACCCGGTAGTGTCGATCAACGAGATTCCGTTGTTGAAGCAGTGATAGGCAAACGGGGTCTTGTATTCAGGTCCGAGTACGTTGCGGCTGAACGGGAATTCGTCTGCGGCAATGCCCAATTGTGGCAATAGTGTCGCTACAAGGTCTGTCTGGTTACATATTGTCTCAATACGTTTAGGCTTCTTGATTGCACCGCCGAGCATGAGCAACGGGATATGGTTGCGGTTGATATCGCTTTGAGTGATGCCTTTTGGATAGCCCACTACAGAGTGGTCACTAATGCACACAATTAATGTGTTATCCCATTTGTCACTCTTTTTAAATCTGTCGATGAATTTGCCTAATTCCTCATCTGTAAAGGCAAAGGCATTGGCAATCTTGTCATCATTGATGCGGTTGTATGGAACTGTCCAAGGTTCGTGGCTGCTAAGTGTCAGGAATGTTATATGCCAAGGCTCGTTCCCTTGTTCCATTATAAGGTCGTAGAGTCTGTTGAAAGTGATGTCATCGTTAGCTCCCCACTGGTGTGTGGTGCGTTCAGCCACGCTGAAATCACTGTCGGCAAGTGCACGTTCATATCCTGTGGAGTAGAGATATCCCCTCATATTGGTGAAGTTTATATCACCGCCGTATAGGAACGTGTTCTTGTATCCGGCTTTGGCAAGAGAAGAGGCAAGAGATGGCAGTTTCTGGCTCTTGACGGTGGACTTCATCACTGATGTCTTTGGGAAAGAAGGATATCCGCTGAGGGTGCATATAAGGCCTCTGTCTGTACGGAAACTGTTGGCATACAAGTTCGTGAAGAGAATACCTTCTTTGGCGAGTCGGCCGAAATTGGGCGTCACTCCGCTCTGTCCTCCGAGTTCCTCTACAAGTTCTGCACTTAACCCCTCAAAAATTATTGTGATGATGTTGGGGCGTTGTGTGTTGAGCAATGTATCGGCAATCTCATTGTCCGTGGGGTAGAGTGCTTCAAAGATGGCTTCACGCTCTTCATTCTCAAAAAAAGCGTACTCCTTGGAGAAATTCTCCACCTTCATCGATGAGTAGATGAAACTGAATGCGGGGTTTACTGCTGCATGGTTCAGTATTGCCTTATCACTGAAATATACCGACCCGATGTTGTTGGTGGATTCAGATATTCCACCTCTGATTCCTATGAACATGATACCACCGGCCAATATGAACAACAGTAATGCCACAATGCGTTTCTTTGCATCTGTAGCGATACGTGTAAAGCGTTCTGTGCTTACAGCCTTAAGCAGTCTGTAAACTCCCAAAGTCACTGATGAAAAGGCCAGAATAAGTAGGATGAGGTGCCATACGGCAATGCTGGCAATAGCATTTGCCGGTGAGTCGATATATGCCAGTACCGTCGCGTCAAGCTTGAACTCCCAATAAGGGTAGAGTGTGGCATCAGCGACGAATGCCAATACGATGGTTGCCGCAACAAAGATGTTGTATATTTTGAAGAAGCTTTTGAGCGGAAAGTCAGCAAACAGTGTCGCAATGGTCAGCAGCAGCGGTATTGTCGTGAAATATCCTGCAACGGCAAAATCGTGAGGCATGCCGCTGTATATGACTGCAAGATAGTCGGTTACGGAGATGCTCGCATCACCGCAGTTCAGTGCAAGGAAAATCAACTTGTAGATTATGAACAGTGCGATTAAAGAGAAATAGTATCTTGCTAAAAACAGAGCCCTCTCTTTCATATATTCCGTGTTATGTGTGTTGTTCTGCTATTTCCTTCCAAAATCAGCTGGTATTTCACCCCATTGGTCGGTCTCCCATTTCATGAGCCTTGTGGTGTAGCTGTTGTTCTTCAGCCATTTCTCGGCCCTTTCGATGTAACCGAACAACTCCTCGCTCTTTGCATCACGGGGCAGTTTGGTCTTGCACTTCTTCTGTGCAACCCACAGCAGGGCGTTGCGGCTGTCGGAGTATATCGGCATCTCTATCCCTTTCTGCTTGAGCAGTGCAAGACCGTGTACAATGGCAAGGAACTCACCTATGTTGTTGGTGCCGAACATCGGGCCGAAGTGGAAAATCTCCTCGCCTGTTGCGATGTATACACCACGGTATTCCATCATTCCGGGGTTTCCGCTGCAGGCCGCATCTACCGCCAGAGCTCCCTTTATAACTGTTGCCGGCAATGTGGCAGGGGTGCTTTTATTTTCACCCTTTGCCTTGTTGCCGATGTAGTCATAAGGTGACGAGGCATATGCCCTCTCGGCCTCGGCAAGAGTGCCGAACGACTTGTAAAGAGCCTGTTTCACGCCCTTTATCTGCGCTTCGCACTCCTCCCAAGTGTTGTAGACTCCCGGTTCTACTCCATTCCAGACTACGTAGTAGTGTCTCTTTGCCATAACGGGTATTACATTCTCTCGGGTACGTCAATACCGAGGATGTTCATTGCGGTCTTTATCACCTTGCCAACGTTACGTGTAAGGAGAATACGGAATGCCTTAACACTCTCGTTCTCCTCACGCAGGATGCTGTAGTCATGGTAGAACTGGTTGTACTCCTTCGCAAGGTCATATGTGTAGTTGGCAATGCCCGATGGAGAATAGTCTGTTCCTGCCTGCTTTATTATTGCAGGGAACTCGTTGAGCATGCGGATGATAGCGCATTCTTTCTCGCTGATGCTCTCGGGTGCATTTGCTGTATCGACATTTACACCGGTCTCGGCAGCCTTGCGCTCGATTGAGCGTGTACGTGCATAGGTGTACTGGATGAACGGGCCTGTGTTGCCGTTGAAGTCAATCGACTCCTTTGGATTGAAGAGCATATTCTTGCGTGCGTCCACCTTGAGCATAAAGTACTTGAGGGCGCCAAGGCCTATGATGCGGTTGATCTCTGCCTTCTCCTCAGCAGTGAGGTCATTGAGCTTGCCGCCAAGTTCCTCCGATGTCTCGCGGGCTGTGTTTATCATCTCGTCCATGAGGTCGTCGGCATCGACTACTGTACCCTCGCGACTCTTCATCTTGCCCTCGGGGAGCTCAACCATGCCGTAAGAGAAGTGTACAAGACCCTTGCCCCAAGAGAATCCTAGACGGTCAAGCAGCAGTGAGAGCACCTGGAAGTGGTAGTTCTGCTCGTTGCCCACAACATATACCATCTTGTCAATCGGGTAGTCACGGAAACGGAGCTGTGCTGTTCCGATATCCTGTGTCATATATACCGATGTGCCGTCACTGCGCAGCAACAGCTTCTCGTCAAGTCCTTCGTTGGTGAGGTCGGCCCATACCGAGCCGTTCTCCTTGCGGTAGAAAAGACCCTTCTTAAGTCCCTTAAGCACGGTCTCCTTGCCCACGAGGTAAGTGTCGCTCTCGTAGTAAATCTTGTCAAAGTCCACGCCAAGACGCTTGTAGGTCTCGTCAAAGCCCTCATATACCCAGTTGTTCATCTTCTCCCAGAGTGCGCGCACCTCCTTGTCACCGGCTTCCCATTTTACGAGCATCTCGCGTGCCTCGGCCATCAGCGGTGATGCCGCCTCAGCCTCCTCTTTGCTCATGCCTTTCTCCATCAGCTCGGCGAGTTCTGCCTTGTAGTGCTTGTCGAACGCCACATAATAGTCGCCTATGAGGTGGTCACCCTTCTTGCCGACGCTCTCGGGTGTTGCTCCCTCGCCCCACTTCTGCCATGCAAGCATTGACTTGCAGATGTGTATACCGCGGTCATTGACAATGTTTGTTTTTACCACACGGTTGCCGTTGGCTGCGATGATGTTGGAGAGGGCATATCCAAGGAGATTGTTGCGGATGTGGCCCAGGTGGAGCGGCTTGTTTGTGTTCGGTGAAGAGTACTCTACCATTACGAGGGGTGAGTCTGCTGTAGCCTCGACAGTACCCCATTTTTCTGTCTTGTCTATTGTGGTGAGCAGGTCAATCCAATAGTTTGTTGAGATTGAAAGGTTGAGAAAACCCTTTACAACGTTAAATGCCGATACAACAGGCTGGTTTGCCTTGAGGAACTCGCCAATCTCCTGAGCGGTATCCTCGGGGCGCTTCTTCGAGAGGGCGAGGAACGGGAACACCACAAGGGTGAAATCTCCCTCGAACTCTTTACGGGTTTTCTGCAACTGAATCTTCTCTGCGTTGAAGTCTGCGCCGTAAAGGCTCTTTATCGCTTCAACGACACTCTGTACCAATCTTGTTTCAATACTCATATCTTTCTGTTTTTTGTTTTTCGGTCTCGTGCGCGCGGCGCGCGCGTGCATTTATTTTTGCAAAGATAGTGCAAGACGGGGGCAGTACAAAATAAACAGGCCGTTTTTTATTCTGCTCTCCTCTTTGGACCGGTCGTGATACGTGTTCTTGTCCAGTTTGGTATGTGCCCAGCACTCCTTTATGGTGCATAAAGTGTTTATAAAATTTAAATAAACTCTTTTAGTGGCAATTCGCAGATGTCCGAACCGCAATATTGTATTATCTTTG
>JAEIGA010016160.1_pt1 | contig 11362 bp, 6 predicted proteins | sample 9270691 | NCBI WGS metagenome assembly JAEIGA01 (sample SAMN17057246, study PRJNA624740) | gut metagenome | biome: biome; isolation source: fecal sample | host: Bos grunniens | place: China: Xizang | collected 2019
CACAAAGTATATCAAGTCGACGACCTAAGAGATGTTCATTGATCTTGACAGAGTCTGCCAATTGATCCAACACATTCTCGCTGCTGGCACATTCGGGGTCATAGAAACAAATGAGAACATATTCGCGTTGTAACGAAAAGATGAGTCGAAACTTATTTTGTAATTCGGGGTAATGATTCTGCGGCAGACTTCACCCTACCCCTCCAACATCGTACGCAGTATGTGTAAACCGCCCTCTACGGAATTTACGCCCTGGATGATCATACGGCGACGTCCACTGTCCTCGCGCAGGACGCAGGTACGGAAATTCTGGGTGGCATACTGAATGATGCGGTCGAAGGCTGCACTGCGATAGAAGGGACTGTCAGTGTGCCCAACGAAGTGTAGGGTCATGCGGCCCTGTTTGAGCACCAAGCGCTCGGCACCTGCACGGCGGGCATAGCGACGCAGGGGAACGATGCGCAGGAGTTCCTCGCCTTCGGGTGGGAGTGGGCCGAAGCGGTCGTACATGCGCTGGCGGAAGGCTTCGATTTCCATATCCGTGGTCAGACCGTCAAGTTCGCGGTAGAGCAACATACGCTCGGCGCTACCGGGTACGTAGACTTCGGGGAAGTAGGCATTCAAATCGCAGTCCACAGCACAATCGTCGACAAAGAGTTCACCGGAGAGTTCGTTCTGCTTGCGCAATTCGTCGGCATACATTTCTGCAAACTCTTCGTTTTTAAGTTCCGAAACGGCTTCTGCCAATATCTTCTGATAGGTTTCGTAACCCAAATCGGCTATAAATCCGCTCTGCTCGGCACCCAGCAGATTGCCTGCGCCGCGAATATCTAAATCTTGCATAGCAATATGGATACCACTGCCCAGGTCTGAGAAATTTTCTATAGCCTGCAAGCGGCGGCGCGCATCGTCCTTGAGCATGGACAAAGGGGGAGCAAGCAAGTAGCAGAAGGCTTTGCGATTGCCACGCCCTACGCGTCCACGCATCTGGTGCAAATCGGACAAACCAAAATGGTGGGCAGCATCGATTATTATGGTATTGGCATTGGGCACGTCTATACCATTTTCGACAATAGTCGTGGAGATCAAAACATCAAAGTCGTGATTGATAAAGTCGAGTATCACCTGCTCCATCTCGGCTGGCGGCATCTGTCCATGACCTATGGCGACACGAGCATCAGGCACATGTTCACGAACCAGGTTGGCCAGATTTCCCAAAGCAGAGACGCGATTGGTCACGATGTAGACTTGTCCGTTGCGGCTCATCTCAAAAGATACGGCCTCGGCGATAATATCGTGGTGAAAAGTATGTATTTCGGTCTGAATGGGGTGACGGTTGGGCGGAGGTGTTTGGATGACGGAAAAGTCCCTGGCGCCCATCAACGAGAATTGCAGTGTACGCGGAATGGGCGTAGCAGACATGGTCAAAGTATCTACGTTGACTTTCATTTGGCGTAACTTTTCCTTGACAGCGACGCCGAACTTTTGCTCTTCGTCTATAATCAATAGCCCCAAATCTTTGAACTTGACGTTCTTTCCTATCAACTTGTGCGTACCTACGATGACGTTGATTTTACCTTCCGCCAGGTCCTTCAACACTTCTCGGGTCTGAGTGGCTGTGCGTGCACGGCTCAGATAGTCGACACGTACGGGAAAATCTGCCAAGCGAGACGCAAAGGTCTTGTAGTGTTGCAACGCGAGCACGGTGGTTGGCACCAGAACTGCCACTTGCTTATTATCGACCGCCGCCTTCATGGCTGCACGAATGGCTATCTCGGTCTTGCCGAAACCGACGTCACCACATACCAATCGGTCCATGGGGCGTTCGCGTTCCATATCCTCTTTGACTTCACGGGTCACCTTCAATTGGTCGGGCGTGTCTTCGTAGGCAAAACCTGCCTCGAGTTCGTGCTGCAGGAAGGAGTCGTGCGAGAAAGCAAATCCTTTCTCCTCGCGACGACGTGAGTACAATTGTATCAAGTCTCGGGCTATATCCTTAATCTTCTTCTTGGTGCGCTCCTTCATCTTCTCCCACGCGCCAGTGCCAAGGCGGCTCAGGCGTGGAGGTTCGCCATCCTTTCCCTTATACTTAGCTACCTTGTGCAGGGCATGTATGGAAACGAACACGACATCATCGTTTTGGAAGGTAATCTTAATGACTTCTTGCATCTCGCCGTCGCTTCCGGGCATGCGCATCAGACCAGCGAAGCGTCCCACGCCGTGGTCGACGTGCACCACAAAGTCGCCGGGCTCAAACTGCATGAGTTCCTTCAACGAAAGTGCCATCTTGGTGTTGCGCGCCCTGTCGCTACGCAAACTATACTTATGGAAGCGGTCAAAGATTTGGTGATCGGTGAAAAAGCACAAACGCAGGTCATCATCAGCAAAACCTTCGTGCAAAGTATGCTCGACGGGAATAAATATATCATCAGCCTCGGGCGAAGGTTTCATCTCCTCGAAAATATCACGCAAACGCTCGTTTTGCTTTTGACTATCCGCCAAAATATAAATGCCGTAGCGATTGCGTTGAAGGTCTGTGAGAGATTCGTGCAGGAGTTCGAAGTTTTTATGAAAAAGTGGTTGGGGACTGAGGTTGAACTGCAACACTGCCGCCGAAACGCCTGTGGGGTGCGGACCAATCTCAATACGTTGCAATGGGGAAAGGTCGCGTAGCAATTGTTCGCCCTCTACCAGCAATTGTTGCTTGTCCAATTGCTCTGCCAAAGCACCTGCATCCTTTCCCACCTGGGCTTGTTTCTCCACAACAGCTTGATGTGAAAAACCTTCGTCGTATATTTTCGACACGGCGTCGCAGAAATAAATAAAGTCGTTGGCTACAATGCGTGCCGAACTTGGCAAAAACTCTGTGAAAGAGACCAAATTTTGACTTTGTCCATCTACGTCGGGCACAATTGAGACTTCATCAACCTTTTCCTTTGACAATTGACTCTGCACTTCAAACGTACGTAGGCTTTCTATCTCGTCGCCGAAGAAATCTATACGATAGGGGTACTCCGAAGAGTAGGAAAATACGTCCAACAAACTACCACGAATAGCAAACTCACCCGGTTCGTAGACATAATCACGGCGCACAAATCCTATTTCGTCAAGTCGTTTTGCTAATTCTACAAGGTCATAACTCTCGCCAATACTCAGGGTAATCGTATGGTCAACTATTTCTTCGCGAGAAGCTACCTTCTCTGCCAAAGCAGCAGGATAAGTGACGACAAAGAGCCATTCATTATTGTTGGCATCAAATGTAGACAAACGACCCAAAACATCTGTGCGCAATACTTCATTGGCTGCATCGCGCTGGGCATACTTCACAGCACGGCGATAAGTGGAAGGAAAGAGCAGGACTTGCTTTTCGCCCAACATCTGTACCAAGTCGTGATAAAAGTAACCTGCACTATCTTCGTCGTCAAGTAAAAACAAAAAAGGACCTTTTAATGTTGATGCAAATGCCTTTCGGTTTTTATTTTTGCTTTTGCTCTCATCAGATTTTTTCTTGCCTTTTTCGTACAGTCCATCATATACATCACCCGAAGCCAAGGCACCAAAAATCATTGGAGCAGCAGAAGCCTTCAACCCCTTTAGATATATCGGCGAGGTCTTGCCCTCTTGCAACAAAGTGCCGAGAGCTTTCACCTGCGGGTGCTTAGCATATAAATGTAGTAGTTCATCGAGTTTCATAGTCTTATTTTTTTCTTTCAAATCTAAAGGTTGCAATCACTAAGAATGATTAACTACCTATTAAGTCCTGATATTTTTCAAATGTAATATCTTATTCATATCTCATCATACCGCCCACGCATTCAAACCGTATGAATTTTGATGGAAATAAAAACCGCCCACCCTGAGGGGAGAGCGGTTTTTTGAGAATATGTAATTGCGTTATTAGAACTTGTAACGCAAATCTTTCACATTACCCTTGCGAGAGATCAAGTAGTTGAAGAGTTCTGAAGGGAATTGACCTTGTTGACCGAATACGTTGTACATATTTTGCATTGCAACGTAGTTCATGTAGATATCCTCAGTGAATGGAACAGCGGGAGCAGCCTTCTTGATCACGCGAATAGCATAAACTGCATTTGTACCCTTAACGTTAGCCATGAATTCACCTTCCTTCGCCTTTTGGAGAGCACCCATCAACGCAGGTTCTGCGATATGGAGTTCATAGATACCCTTTGAAGTAAGTGTATCAACGCTTACGCCATTGATCTTCTTCATATCGTCCATGCTCTTAGCATTCTTAACCAATTCGAGAGCTTTTGCAGCTTTCTTTTGTTGGATAGCGATTGGTTTGAGAGTTTCTTTTACTGCTTCACTATTCCATGGCAAATATTCGTCATTGCATTCAGATACAACAGCAACTGTGAGCAGGTGAGTATTGCCTTGTACGTCGCGAGTTTCATAAACATTTGAAACTTGACCTACCTTTGCTTCATCGAAAACCCATCTCATGATTTCACCAGCCTTGTCTGTATAATTGAATGACAGGTCTGAGTAATTAGATGTACCCAAAGCAGGAACATCCATTACTTCGTAACCATTTACACGTGCTACAGAATCCACAGCAGTAGCTTCCTTAGCAGAACTTACGAAGTTGTTCATCTTACTCAATGCTTCTTCATAAGTAACATCTGAGAAATCGATTTCATTGCGTACGATAGCAACGTTAATTTTTTCAGACAAAGACTTTTGAGCAACTACCTTCACAACAACATAACCAGAACCACTTTGGAGGATACCAGGTGTATTCATTGCAAGTTGAGCTGGGTGAGTATAAACATTACTATCTGCTTCTGTACGGTCATTGTAGAAAGGAAGATATTCCCAAATCAATGTATCCTTAGCACTCTTAGCCTTTGCAACATCTGCCCAAGACTTACCGCCCTTAAGGTCATTCATAATACTATCTGCTTGTGCCTTGCTTACAGCAGGGATAAATGCCATTTGCAAAGAGTCCGCAGTAGTCTTCTTGCCTACTAATTTCACTGTGTAAACGCTTTGACCATCGTTGAAAGTAGGACTTACACTACCTACACTCATAGAATCTACACGAGCCACCATCTTGTCCATATTGTATGACTTGTAAGTGTCCTTAGTCATATATACATTTTGGAAATCCAAGTTAGAGTTTGCAGTAGAAAGGATAGCCTTGATATCATTTACATTGTTTGTATTCTTCAAAGAATCTTCAGCTGCCTTAACACGTGCAGTAATGTTTGCAACGTCATTAGGAGTAGCGCGAAGTTGGAAGTCTACCAATTTTACAGAACGAGTATCAACGCCTGTAAAGAAGCGATCTTTGTATTGTTTGTACAATGCTTTGTATTCTTCGTCAGTCACATTCAAATCCACGTCGTTGATTGAATCGTAAGCTACTGCTGCGATTTCGAAATCATACTTAGTGTAGATATCGTTAAAGAGTGCTTTTGCAGAAACAGGGTTAGAAGTGAATGAACCTTGCATCAAAGACAAATACTTTTCTTGCAAGAGGTTTTTCTTCAGTTTGTTTTCAGCGTAAGCACAAGCACGTTTCACATTTTGTACGAATTCGACCATATCAGGATTACTTTGTGCCATTTGTTGCACCATCTTGTCATAATCCTTCAAGAATTGTTGGTAACCAGCGATTGCAGGATTGCCACCGAAGAGGTAACCTGTCATGATCATCAATTGTACTTCTTCGCTTGGAGTTTGGAAATTTACATTTTCCAGATACTTTGTCAATTCTTCGCCAGTAATTGTCAGACCCAACTTTTCAGTTTCTTCGAGCAAAGCCAACTCTTGTACGTTTCTTTGCCAAACCATTTGGCGAATTTGTTCTCTTTCTTGTTCAGTAAGCTTCACCAATTCGCTGTTACCATTAGCCATGTTTTGAAGAGTGCGTGCTACTGTTTGGAAGTTCACTTCTTCTTCAATTTCTTGGTTCAGGTCGTTGATTTTAATCTCTTGTCCAAAAGCCTTACCAGCTTTATCGCTTGGACCGAATGGATTGTGATTTTCCACAACCATTGTAATGATAAAGAGCAAAAGTGCGCCACCGATGACACTCATCAGCAGTGCAGGCTTGTTCCTAAGTGTTTGTAATGCTGCCATTATTGTTTATTTTTTTATTATTATTTTCAATTTTGAGAATTCAACGTGCAAAAATACAAAAAATATAGATATATGCGAACTTAAGTAAAGAAAAAATACACTACAACAGATATTTATTGCTCAAAAGCGTTTTCTGTCCGCCTTGCTTGTGGTACAGCCTCATTACGAACAAACCCACTATCTGCAGGCATTGCGTTTTCTGCTGATGCTTCACTGGAAGTATTTTCTGCCACAGGCACAAAACCTCGTGATTGCTTTACATAATATTTTCTGAATTGGTCATCGGATTCAAACCAATCTCCTTTCAAATCTTTGTCAGCCGTCGTGAAATGATGATATTTGTTCGAATAGAACAGGTGCTTTTGTGTATCGTAGAAAAGTTCCTCGGAGGCATAGGTCACTTGTTTCTCCAAATCATGCAAGTAGACGCGGCCTCGCAATTCCAACAGGTTTTGGTCGCGAAAGTAGGCAGTGTCGGCCGTCAAGTGCATATCCATGTTGAAATTCCTATCATAGCGTTCGAGGAATACGCCTTTGGGGAACACCCACAACTGTTTGTTGTTCTTGTCAAAGAAGTGCCACTCCTCGGCTACTATTTTGTATTTCACATACCCCGAATCGGACATAAGAGTCGCCACGCCATAGTCCACCATCACTGCCACAGAGTCTTTATCACTGACTGCGGGAGCCATAGGCGGCGCCTCGCTTCCACAAGATGAGAGCGAGAATATGCCGCAGAGGATGCTGGCGAATAATGGTGTGCGTAAATTCAAATTGAGCGTAGATATTATATATTTATATTATACCTGTCGGGCGATATATATGTTGGCGTTTAATCTACCTTCCACTTCATAAACCAGCGTTCGTTGAAAGAGATGCCTACGCTGAGACGTATATAATTCTCGACAATCATGCCTTTCACACTGGGTTGAATGCGTTCGTACTGTACAGCAACGTCTACCAACGAACGATTGTTGTATCTATTCATAATAGGGAATGCCACGCCAAGTGATGCTAGATAACTGCGAGGCCCCTGCTGGCCATTGATTTTAGTATAGGGTGTGCCGTAAGAGAAACCAGCTCTGTAGCGCAGATGATCACTCCAATTCACACCGCTACGATTGGGCACATACTCGGCACCTACTGTGAAGCGTTGCATATCTGTGTAAGCTCCAACTGCAGAAGTATAAATCTTATTGCCAGAACCATCTGTAGAAATCATAGGAGATTTCACATCACTCCACTTTTGCAGAGTGTAGTCAGCACCTATTCTGAGCGAATTATTATAATTCCACGAGAGACCTGCGCCAAAGGTATGTGGCAATTCATAAGCTTTTTCAGCACACAAGGTATCCGAACCAGTAATCGTGCCCGACTCGATGGTCTGGTCGTAGTAATAAGCTGACGAACCAATCTTGTGTCCAAGTCCGTAGATAAGGCCGAGGGTAAATGAGTTCTTCTTACCGATAGGCTGAGTGTATTGCAAACCGAAGTCCACCTTGTAGGTGCGCAAGTCGGTGTTGTACATCAGGCGGCGCGACTTGATCGCTGTATTGCTGAAGGAGGTAAGTACCGTGTGGGTCATATCTCCCCACAAATAGCCAACATTTGCACCGATTGATATCGGCTTAAAAGGGCGCCATGCCAAACCAGCATAGACTTCGTGCAGACCTCCCTCGCCGCTATAAGCATCTGTTTTGGTCACTTCGCCGCTTCCTGGATCAAACCTACCATCTTGCGTCACGTTATACCCAATCGTAGAATAGGGCATCAAACCTAAAGACATCCCCAAGCCAGGCGCCATACGGAAGCCCATAGACAGATAGTCGATAGCAGCATTGCGAGCATTCACACGCTTGCCATCTTGACTGATATTGCCGTTTTGCAAAGACAGGCCCAAGTCAAAAAGGAACGCCAGCGAGTCTATCGAAGCATAGGTAGCGGGGTTTTTCATATTCAACTCTGTTCCGCTCTGCATACCGTATGACAGTCCGCTCATACCCTTGTTAAAACTCTGTGCACGGTCGGTCAATAAGCCGAAACCATATCGCGAGTAGGGCGAGTTGCTACCTGTGTGCTGTGCAACGACACTCGATGAGAATATCACACCGAGCAAAATGAGTAAGACGTGCTTTGTAATCTTCATTGATTCTTGTATTTAATAATACCTCTCTATCACTACACCTTGTTCGTGATCAAGCGGCATTCATCTATTTCATTCTATTGTATTATTGTACCGAAAGGGTGTTTTGCAAATACTCTTCGCAGAGCAGGTTGAGACCTTTGGCCACTAAATACCTATCCACATTCACCTCGCCTTTGACATAGTCAGCCAAGTTGAGTTCGTCGCCACCTGTGAGCCAAACTTTCAGATTGGGTATCAAGGCACGATAGCGCTCTACCTCAGACGCAATTTCACCGCGCATACCCCACACCACACCACATCTCATCGCGGTATCGGTATCATGTCCATAGTCGGGCAGAGGTCCGTCGGGCGTGATCAGAGGCAAAGCCGCGGTGTGATCATGCATCGCTCTGAGTCGCATCTGCATACCCGGCGCAATGTTGCCACCGATATAGGGTCCATCTGCCCAGAGCAAATCGTAGGTGATACACGTACCAGCGTCAATCACCAGAACATTATGACCAGACGAATACGCCACTGCGGCGATATCTGCCGCTATGCGGTCTGCGCCCATACCTTCGGGAGTCTGATATTTGCGATTGAAGGCAATCGGCGAGTGCCATTCCAAGCGTGCTACTGGGCAAGGGAGAGCGGAGAGCATTGCCTCGAAACCCTCGGGAATTCTACCCACAGCACTCCAAGCTACCGCCTGAATATCATAGGTTTGCATGACTTTTTGCACCGCCACGCACAAATCTGACTCCACAGCAAATGCCTCTTGCACCTGATCGTTGCAAAAGAGTACTATTTTCGAGCGAGTATTGCCTATGTCGATTGTCAAGTTCATGTCCAGTATTGTGCTTAGTCTTTATAATATTGGGTGCAAATTTACTTTAACCGCGCAAAAAGGCAAAGAAAAACTACAAGTTTTTAGTTTTTTAGGGAAGTCAACCTCACTTTTTCTGTTTTTCCCACTCAACATTTGACAAAACGCCAACTCCAAAAATCCTCGACGTTTAGTCACGTCAGAATATGCATTTCACGCTCGATACCCAATGATTTGAAGTTAACAATTTGTCAAGTATAAAAATTCCCGATTTGGATGTCGCCGAAAAATTTCGTAACTTTGTACTACACATTAGGGAGGAACCCATTTCCAGGGATTTCTCCCTATTTTCTTACCCGGAAATCCCGAGATATTTCGCGACGGGTCGTTGAAAAAACCTTAGACCTTGTTAAAAAAATCCAAGGCCTAATTTCAACAAAGCCTTGGTTTTTTATTTTTACACAACGCGCTGCACTTCGCGACCGTTAAATTTTCATAAATATTCTTAACATACCATCTCCAACCCAAAGCCAAGAGCACGCACAACGCACAGCAAAGCAGAAGTCAGCATTTTTGCAATTTTCGCCGACGTTTACTTTTCTGAAAGACTAAAAATATAGGACTTCGGTAGATTTCTCAATTTTTTACTTTGTAAAGCAGTGAAAATTCAGTAATTTTGGCGCACAAAATTATAACACAGCATGAAAAAATATTTACTCTTGCTCATCGGCCTTGTTTTTGCGTGCCAAATTCAAGCCGAAATAAACATAAAAAGCGGTTCAAAATACTACTTTGTCTGCAAAGCTCAATCCTCAGGCAATATGGTCGTAGGGGCCTATCATGGTCAGGCGGCCTATATCTATCACACCAGCAATAGCAGTTTGAGTGACGATAGCTATTGGACCATTGTCGGCGATGAGAATGGTTATACTATCCAAAACGCTGTGACACGCGAATATATCATCTACAAAGAGGGTCGTGTGCAAAACTCCAGCGGACAATATCAGGCTAAAGGCCTGCAACTGTCAGCAACAACCAGTGGCAACAATGGGCTTTGGAAATTTTCTGAAAACACTGACGGCACAGTCATCATCACCAGCGTAGAAGCGCCATCGCAAGGTTTCAACCTGCGTCTGGACGGCACTGGATTGGTGGGCACTTACAGCGTATCAGGTTCGTCCAACGAGTGTTTCATGGTGTACGACCAATACGGCATGAGCATCACTGGCACGAGTGGCGGCGGTGGAGGTACCGTAACGCCAGACAAGCCCGAGACATCGGACGACTATGGCATGACGGCCGACGGCCAGTATTGGGAAACAGTGGGTTTGGGTAATCCCATCGTATTAACTACAGATACAAAAAATCCCATCTACTATCGCATACAGAACGTACGCTCTAGCAAATGGGTGTATGTCTATGCCAACAACTTGTACCAAGACATCAATAGCAGTACACGCTTCTATTTTATGAAAGATGGTGATGGCATCAAGGTGTACACCGAGGGAGGCCAATACGTATCCACCAGTTTCCTGGCATTCGGCGAAGGCAAAAGCCCTCTGATTACCACCACAGGTTCTGCTTCGGGCAAGAATATATGGGACATCGAATTTTATGAAAACGACAACTATCCCGGATATGCCCTATTCAAGTTGGACAATCTGCCCACTTCGGCTGAAGGTTACAACCAAAGCCAATACCTATACTGGAACGACTACAACGTCAGTGGCGGTGTGATTGGCTTGTACAACCGCGACAGTGGTTCTACATTCAAGTTCTACTCATCAGACCAGCGCCACATCGACAATTTGAAAGCACAGGGCCTATTTGGCAGCGGTGCGGTGAGCGAAGGTATTGTGTCGAACTACGTAGACACCCTGCGCATCAACAACAAAGACCTGATCTATGACAAAAAGGAGAAGGTGTACTACTGCGCCCTACCCTCGTCGGCACGCGGTGAAAATAGTTTTCTCGGCACACTGACTGCCAGCTGCCACCAAAAGGACAAAGGCTACATTGTCTACATAGACGACACGGCAGCCAACGAAGACGGCGAAATAGACCTGGGAGATATCGACTGCACCAAGGACTACGAAATCACTATCAAGGATGCCGATGGACAACGCGTAGCCTCGTCACCCCTACGCTTTACCTATATGCCTATAGTCGAGGTGACTTACAATTCCTGCAACGGCTCTTATTACAATTCCGGCACCATCCGTGTGACAGACCCCAACACGGCAGGATATGATTCGACCTATATCGCAGCCTATAAGTATCGTGGCGCTACAGCTCAGAACTACGAC
>JAEIGA010016161.1_pt1 | contig 11362 bp, 9 predicted proteins | sample 9270691 | NCBI WGS metagenome assembly JAEIGA01 (sample SAMN17057246, study PRJNA624740) | gut metagenome | biome: biome; isolation source: fecal sample | host: Bos grunniens | place: China: Xizang | collected 2019
TAGCTGTAAGTCTTGTCCTCAGAAGAAGCAACGATCTCTACATCGCCATAGAACTTAGCCTCCTTAGCAGCCTTCTTTGCCCAAACGCCAGTCTGCAAGTAAGCAGCCTTAGTCTTGAGAAGGTTAGCTGGAACCTGGAAGAACTGAGTTGAAGCACCACCACCTACGAAGAAGATTGCATACTCCTCAGGGATGTTCAAAAGGTCACGCCATAGCTGCTCAACCTCAGCCATTACGCGCTCCCAACCTGGAGTACGGTGAGAGATCTCAAGAATACCGATACCTGTACCGTCGAAATCACGGATAGCCTCGATAGCAGCCTCGATAGCCTGCTTTGGGAGTACGCATGGACCTGCGTTGAAATTGTGTTTCATAAGTCTTAAAGTGTTTATAAAGTTTGTATTGGTAAATAAAAAATCGCTTATTCTGTTCACGCCGTGCCACTTACGCCATAAATCGACATAGCAGCATTATATAGTCACACAAAGGTAATCATTTTTCGGCATCTTCCAAAGGAAAAACCGAAATTTTTCTACAATCGTCGTGCACCGTCAGAAATTACCACTGCATAGACCTTTGGTTCGTGGCCATATTTCTCCTTAAAACGGCTCTTGGCAGTAGCAATAAACTCGTCATAAAGCTCGCTCTTAACAAGGTTAATCGTGCAGCCACCGAAGCCACCACCCATGATACGTGAGCCAGCAACGCCACACTCCTCGGCAACAGTAGCCAAGAAGTCGAGCTCCTCGCACGACACCTCGTAATCACGTGACATACCCCAGTGTGTTTCGCACATACGCTTACCCACAGTTTCGTAGTCGTCACGCTTCAACGCCTCGCACACATCCATCACACGCTGCTCCTCACCAATAACGTAGCGAGCACGCTTGTAGTCCTCCTCCGAAATCTTATCTTTGATAGCATCGAGCTGCTCCATAGTAGCACCACGCAAGAACTCCTGGCCAAGTACCGCAGCTACCCTCTCGCACGATGCACGACGGTCGTTATATGGCGAGCCCACAAGCTCATGCTTAACAACAGAGTCCAACAACACCACTTTGTAGCCATGCTTCTCGGGATCGAATGGGAAGTACTCGAACTCCATAGAGCGGCAATCAAGGCGCATGAGATGACCTGCCTTGCCGAATACCGACGCAAACTGATCCATGATGCCACACTTCACGCCGCAGTAGTTATGCTCAGTAGACTGTCCTATGCGCGCCAACTCGAAGCGGTCGATGCCGAGCGAGAATAGCTCGTTGAGAGCATTGGCAAATGTCGACTCGAGAGCTGCCGACGACGACATACCAGCACCAAGAGGCACATCGCCCGAGAATGCAGTATCGAAGCCACCTATCACACCGCCACGCTTCTGTATCTCACGACATACGCCAAAGATATAGCGTGCCCAGCTTGCCTTAGGCGCATCCTCCTCATTTAAGCCAAACTCGGCATAATCATCAAGGTCGACAGAGTAGGCACGCACCTTATCTGTGCCGTTGAGCTTAATCTCAGCCACCATGCCCTTGTCGATAGCGCCAGGGAACACGAAGCCACCATTGTAGTCGGTATGCTCACCTATAAGGTTGATGCGTCCAGGCGATGTAAAGAGCTCGCCCTTAGCCGCAAATTTCTCTTGAAACTTCTCGTTAATAAGATTTACATTCATAGTATTATGTAGTTTAAGTTTTGGCGTTTACACTTAATCCTTACAAAGTTATGTATTTTATTTGGGCTTTGCAACATATTTGAACATAATTTTACTACCTTTGCACTATGGAACGACGTGATAAAGTATTTCAGTGGCTCGACGAGCACAACATTGCCTACACGTGGTATGAACACCCCGAGGCACCAACAATCGAGATAGCTCGCCAGTATTGGCGACAAGATGGTTCGAAGCATTGCAAAAACCTATTCTTCCGCAACCATAAAGGCAACCGCCACTACTTAGTGGTTTTCGACTCCGAGCAGTCGATGGCCATCCACGACCTTGAACACATCTTGCATCAGGGCAAGCTATCGTTTGCATCGCCCGAGCGCATGGATAAGTGGCTTGGACTATGCCCTGGCTCGGTATCGCCCTTCGGCCTTATCAACGACACCGAAAACCATGTGCACCTATTCCTCGACGAGAGCCTACAGCGTCAGCCAGCACTGAGCTTCCACCCCAACGACAATCGTTTTACGGTGGTAATCGAGCGGGCAGAATTTGAGCGCTACCTAAGCGAGGTTGGCAACACCTACGAATATATCAAGCTCTATTAATTTGGTATTCTAATTGCATGAGTGTCCCATAAACTTTGAATTATGGGACACTCTTTTATTGATGCTATAGCCAAGCGCCGTAGCTACTATCACCTCTCAGATAGTAAGATTGTTGACGACAACACTATTATTACACTCGTTGACAAACTACTTCTCACGATGCCGACACCCTTCAACGTGCAATCTACACGCATAGTACTACTCTTCAACGAGCAGCATCATGAGCTATGGAATATTCTCATAGGCATACTCCGTAATATGCTCTCACCCGAGCGATTTGAGCAGTCGTGCCGCAAGATTGAGAGCGCCTTTATGTCGGGTTGTGGCACTATACTCTTTTATGAAGATGAGGAAGCTCTCGATGACATGCGCCAGAAATTTCCACTCTATGCCAAGAATTTTGACTCATGGTCGGAACATAGCTCGGCAATGTTTCAGTTTGCCATATGGACAGCCCTCGAAGACTTAGGCTATGGAGCATCACTTCAACACTACAACCCGCTAATCGACAACGCCATTGCCGAGAGATGGTTAATAAGCGACAAGTGGCGACTTATAGCCCAAATGCCTTTTGGCACACCACTCGACATACCCACCGAGCGACTACAGCGCTCAGCGCCACAAAGTAGACGAGTGGTATTTGGCGAAGAGCCATAAAAACAATAAAGGACTGCCACGGTGGCAGTCCTTTGTTGTTTGCGATATTTTCAATTACTTCTGCTGCTTCAAGATATCACGAATCTCGGCCAACAAAACCTCCTCCTTGGTTGGCTCTGGCTCGGGTGCAGGAGCTGGTGCTGGCTCGGGTGCAGGCTCCTCCTCCTTCTTGCGAAGATTAGACAGCTTGTTAACGAGCTTAATCATAATAAATACGCTAAGCGCAATAATCAAGAAGTCGATGACCTGCTGAACAAAAGCGCCATACTTCAACGACACCTCGGCCACTGCAGCAGTTGTATCAGTAGCCTCGGCAGCCTCCTGAATAACCCACTTCAAATCTTTGAAATCAACACCACCTGTCAGATAGCCGATAGGAGGCATGATAACATCATTCACCAACGATGTAACGATCTTGCCAAAAGCGCCACCAATGATAACACCGACTGCCATGTCAACGACATTACCCTTCATGGCAAACTGCTTAAACTCTTGTAGAAATCCCATAATATCTAAATTTTTAGTTAGTCGTTTCATTAAACTTAGGACAAATGTACGAACTAATTTTGAATTTTGCAACACCAAAACGAAGGGGTGCATAGCAACCAAACTATACATCCCCTCCGCACCCGAGATCTCGGAATTTAAACTTTATACTTAACTATGCATTTGAAGGTATCTCACACTTAGTCGAACACCACCACCTCGTCTATCTCCACCACCCAGTCGAATAGGTTGGCGGCACACTGGCTCTGCATCTGTGCTATCTGCGATGTCGACGTTGTGTCGGCAAGCACAGCATTCACAAATGCCGCAGTAGTTGGAAAGGTGTTATTCACCTGATTGGCAAAGCACTCATAAAACGCACGCTGCGCCTGACGGTCGAGCTTAGGCGGAAGTATTCCCTCACGCACAAGCGTTCTATAAGGGTATATCTTGCGCATGTTGTGAGCATCGGCTTGAAGTTCGCTCACGATGGTCGAAACGACATATACCTCAACCGTATCGCCACGCCCAGGCAGCTCAACAAACGTTGTGTAAACAGGATAATCTATCTCGATGGCATCCACAACATTGTTCGAAAACTCGTCAAACTCCACCTCCTCGAGGTTGCGCAGATAGGCTCTCTCACGATACCTCCTCACCTCGTCGTGCACCTTGGCTCGCTCCTTATGATTCCATCCCCTCTGTTTTTCACACGACACGACACTTGCCACAGCGGCAAAAATCATCATTGTAAGTAGTAACTTTTTCATCATTAATTATTTTTTGGTTTATCCTCTCTATCTACAACTCCCGTGCCAGATGCCGATGTGTGGCGCTCATAGAACGAAGTTATATAGACCGTGAGTATCGGAAATATCGCCGTTCCCAATATCGGCAGCAGCACACATATTATCTTGCCTATGGCGGTCACAGGAAATATCTCGGCTCCTACAGTCGTAAGGTTCATGCCTGCCCACCACAGGGCATCGCCAAACCCTCCAACCGAGCTATTTACAGGCGCTTCGAACTCATAAAACAGGAGTGCTGCAAAGTATGTACACAGCGCCACCGTTGCCAAATATGCCCACAGCAGACGTGTTGCTCGCCGCTCTATCAGCCAGCGCAGAGTTATGTATAGTGCCATCACGGCCCTGAGCATCACTACCCCACTAAGTATCATTATCATCGTATGGTCGAGCCTAATGCCACACCACACAGCAATAGTGTGGTAAGGTATCGACAGCAGCAACACAATAAAGTTTCGCAGCAAAAACTGCAGTCTATTCTGGCTGTGAAACATGAGTGCGAAAAACTCGACGATGAATATCATGCATATCGCAAGCATTACCTCGCCATAAGCCCTCGAAAACAGAGCAAGCTCTCGAGAGTAGATTATCTCCAACGAGAGCGACGCAAGCAACAATATACTTGCAACAAGTGTTAATATGTTGATAGTTCGCAAAAACATAGATAACAGCGCAATAACAACAATTTTTATACCATATATAATATTTAAGGGGGGGGGTAATTTTTGGAATAATAATTTTAACACATTATATTTGCGCCATAATCATGCAATTATTTATAAAAAATTTAATTATATGAAGCGACTTTTTCTCTTCATCGCTGTGGTTTTTTCTGCTCTCTGCGTAGCGTGCGAGCAGAATATCGACAACGATTACAAAGTGGTTATCACCTCTGATACCGAAATCCAGCTCGGAATGTATGGCGAGGATGTAACCATTCACTACGACATCCAGGGTATCGATGATGTTGTAGCAAATGTTTTACTTAGCGACGAGTGGTTGCGAATCAAGGAGCACGAGAGCGGCTCACTTGTAATCACCGTTGCCGACAACGAGAGTGGCATCAGCCGCATGGCAGCCGTAACGCTAAGCTACGGCACAAGCTCAGCATCAGTCCTCATCAACCAGTCGGGCGAGGCAGCTAAGCCAATCATCACATCGCTTTCGGGCGAGGAGATAACTCTCGAGCGCATGGGCACAAAGCTCCAGATTAAGTACAACCTCGAGAACCCAAACCCTACCGACTACATCTACGTGAAGACCTCTGCCGACTGGATCTACTCGATCAACACCATGAAGGATGGCATAGTTGAGCTTGGCGTGGCAACCAACACCACAAAGACATTGCGTGAGACAGAGCTCACCGTAGGCTACGGCGAGGCATCGTTCAAGATAGCCCTCAAACAGCGTGGCGATGGCGAGGCTAACTTCAAGGCTACAATCATGGGTGGCGAGTATCTCGGCGATCCTTACTCACTTGGCGCTGGCAACTACTGGTTCTGGCTCTCTGATCGTGGCTTCGACCAGGAGGGCAAGGCATACCCAAGTGCTACATACTACCGCATCGACGCATACGGTGTACCTTACGATGGCTACGAGAGCGAGGTGCCTATTGCCAACGGCACATACACCTACGATCCCGAGAACACCTACGCAGTGGGCACATTCACTGCAGAGTATAGCGGCCACTGGGTGACCAACACAGATGGCAAGCGTGAGGGCGCTATCACCGCATTCGACTCAGGAACATTGGTTGTCGAGAATGGCAAGATCACCCTCGATGTTATTGTCAATGGCGAGGCACACCACGTAGAGTATATTGGCGACACTACACTCAGCGACTCTCAGGGCGAGGTTATCATCTACTCAACACTCGATGGCGACTACGAGGCCGACCTTTCGGACCACAAGCTCATCTATGAGTGCTATGGCGACTACTACGAATGCGGCTTCACCAACTGGATGATTCTTATCCAGCCTAACAATGGCACAACTGGCGACTGCTTCCAGTTCGACTTCATCACCGACAAGGCAACTAAGAACGAGGGCTTCTGCGGCGACTACAAATCGTCAGACTTCATCGCAACAAACTCGTTTATCCCTGGCTGGACCGATGGCGTTAACCTCCTATGTAGCTGGTATTTCAATGCCGAGCAGACCGAGTTTGCTCCATTCCGAGGTGGCAACATGTCTATCAAGGATAATGGCGACGGCACAATAACTGTCGACATCGACGTTACGGACGACGGACGCAACCGCATCACAGGCTCGTGGACAGGTACTCCACAGGCTTTTCAGCAGTAGCAATAACAACAAATAACATCTAATATTATGAGAAAACTATTTTCACTTTTGGCTCTTGTTGCTGCCGTTGTATTCGCAGGTTGCGAAAAGGGCGGTGACGAGGGTATCGCCTCGTTCAAGCTCTCACAGACCGAGCTTGAGGTATCGGCTGATGGTGGTGCACAGAGCATTGCCTACACCATTAAGAACCCTCAGCAGGGCGCAGTAGTGCTCAGCAACTGCTCAGCAAACTGGGTCAAGGATCTAAGCACAGCTACCGTTGGCGAGATCAAGTTCAGCGTCATGCCTAACTACTCGGCTGAGGCTCGTGAGGCAACCATCAGCGTGCAGTACACAGCTATCGACGAGAAGTACGAGATCAAGGTTAAGCAGGCAGCTAACGACAAGCCATTGTTCGCATTCGAGGTTGTAGCCAACGAGCCTACACGCCTATCGATCAACGTAACACCTGCCGACCTCTCAACAGCTTATATCTGCCGTGCCTACACTCAGGCGCATATCGACACCAACTACCTCCATGACGACATTTTCTTGGCGGAGTACGACATGCAGGCTCTCGAGTATGAGGCATACCACGCAGGTCAGACATTGTTGAACTACTTGCAGAATATCTCACACACAGGCAAGGGCTTCGACATCGAGTTCAACAAGCTCACCCCTGATACCGACTATGTTGTTTATGCCTACCACATCGACCTCTCAACAGGCGAGATTTGCAGCGACATCCACCGTGAGGTAATCCGCACAGTAGCGCCTGCAACAGCTGAGTTCGAGGTAGACGTAAAGCTCGAGGTTAGCGGTGCTGTAATCACACAGACAATCACTCCTGCCGACAAGGAGATTTACTACTACACCTATCGTTGGAGCGTCGAGGAGTTCTACATGTACTACGGCTTTAGCGCAGTTATGGAGGAGACCTTCGTGGCTAAGTGGAACGAGCAGATTATGGCATGGGTGCAGAACGGCTACCAGCCTTATCAGATTGTCGACCAGAACTGCTTCAAGGGCGACAAGGTAATCGAGCACACCGACCTCAAGGCCGAGACCGACTATGTATTCTACATCTTCGCCGTTGACCATGAGACAGGCTTCGCTGCATCAGACATCACCATCTTCGAGACACGCACAAACAAGGCTCACGCATCGGATATGACCATCGACATCGAGGTTAAGGATATCTTCCAGACAACAGCCAATGTATATTGGACAGCAAGCGACCCTAACGGCAAGTTTGCACGTTCGGTATTCACCAAGGCTGAGTTCGATGCTCTTGGCTCAACTGATGAGGAGAAGCTCGAGAAGTGCTTGAGCGATTACGGCTTCTACCAGGCTTATGGCTACACAGACATGAACCTCACAAAACTTATACCTGGCACCACCTATGTGGCCTTTGCTTATGGTCTTGATGGCGAGACACCTAACACTCGCATCTTCAAGAAGGAGTTCACCACATTGAGCGACATTGCTGGTAACTCTAACATCAATATTAGCTGGGAAGAGCACTACAACGCTGCTGAGTTGGCAGCTGTAGATAGCCACTGGGCTGACTATGCAGAGTATAGCGGCTACGCTATGATACCAATGGCTATCAGCGGCGTAAATACTGCGGACGATGTGTACATCATGATCACAACACTCCCTATCGACTACTATAACAACGAGGCTGAGTGGTTGCGCGACGTGGTCAAGGAGCAGTACAAGCTTAACCTCTACACTAACTACAACTACATTGCCGAGTACGAGAAGGAGTACACAGTTGTTGCTGTAGCCAAGGATTCTAATGGCCACTACGGCAAGCTCTTCCTCAAGGAGATGTATCTCTACAAGAGTGACTCAAAGTCAGCCACTGACTACACTTATTCAGAGAACAAATAATAAAATCATTAATAAGGTTTTAAGCGGAGGTCTTCGGAGCTCCGCTTTTTTTATAAAAAAAGTTTTGACCAATCTTTAAAATTTCATACATTTGCGCCGAGAATTTTACAAATAATCAAATAAAACCTAACATTTACATGAAAACTTTTTTGAACTATGCACTATGTTGCATTGTTGCGGCATTAGTTTTTGCAGGTTGCGAGGCTAACAACAACACAACACCTCCATCCCTCGAGCTTACCGCAGTAGACTCAACAAGCTCATCAATTGAGTTTGTTATCAACACCGATGCAGAGGAGTGTAGCTACATGCTCTACGATGGCGAGAACATCAACGCCGAGACAATTCTCAACGAGGGCACAGCATCGAAGAGCGGCGTGGTGACCATCAACAGCCTCGAGGCAAACACCAAGTATTATGTTGCAGTAGCTGCACGCAATGGCAAGCTTAGCGTCATCGAAACAATCATGATGCAGACCAAGGAGGCAAGCAACAACAATGGCGGTGACAATGGCGGTGACAATGGCGGAGTCGAGCTCCCTGAGATCGATGGCGTTGAGAACATCGTAATCGAGAAGACCAAAGATGGTCGTTGGTATGAGCCATACAACTACTACGTCACATTCGTACGCGACAACGGCGACCGCATCATCCTCGACTTCTACACCCTCGACGAGACCATGAGCCAGTACTTCCCTTATGGCCAGTACACCTTTGCAACGAACTACCACCCATTTACCATTCATAGCGAAACATCGGGTTATATCCCTGCTGGCAAGAGTGCCGATGGCGAGGGCTATCTCTTCACTGATGGTTATGTAACAGTAGATGTTGTCAATGGCTACTACGCTATCTATATGATGTTAACCTACGATGAGGACGGCACATCAAAGAGTATTCAGGGCTACTACAATGGCATTCTATCAGGTGCATCAGTGCCTAAGGGTGATGACATTGGCTCAAAGGAGCTTATCGAGGTATTGGAGGTTGGCACCACATCGTTCCAGTTCAGAATTAATGCTGAAGAGGGTCAGTATTGGCGCTGCTCGGTAGTAGATAAGCGCACCTACGACCAGTATCAGTCTAACCCCGGCGCATGGGTTGTCACCTATGGCTTCATGCTTGAGGGTCCTCTTACCTTCAACTGGGAGAATGGCAAGATATGCGAGCATGTTCCAGGCCTTCAGATGAGCGTTACATCTTCTACCGATTACCTCATCTTGGCAGCCTTGATGGATTATAGCGATGGCCAGGAAAACAGCCTTCTTGGCGGTGTTGAGATTGTGCAGATACACACCGAGGCAGAGGCTGAGGGCACAGGCACTGTCGACATCAACATCAAGGAGATTAACACCACCGACATCGTCTTCGACTGCATCCTCGGCGACAACGTGTGGGGCTGCTACGTGGCAATGATGGAGACTGCAAACCTCCAAGAGATCAAGGATGGCAAGTATGCTATGGCTGGTTATAGCAGCTATGAGGAGTGTATGCTCTCGCTAATCCCTGGTCTTAGCCACGACTTCAAGCGCCAGTTCCTCGAGACCACCTACGACTACAAGTGGGACTACCTCAAATACAACACATCGTACACCATCTGTGTAAAGGTTGAGGATATGGATGGCGGCGTGTCGTTCATCGAGCTTGAGCCATTCACAACACTCTAATATTATATAGTAAAAGTATAGAACCATGAAACAGATATTTTCATTTATCATGCTTGCAGCCGTAGCGATGTTTGCTGCTTGCGAGCCAACAGCCGACGAGGGCATGGTAATCACCTCGGGCAAGGAGTATATCGTTGAGTCAAATGGCGGCGACGTATATGTCACCTACACAGGCGTAAGTGGCGTGAATGCCACCGTGATTGAGGGCCAGGAGTTCATCAGCTCAGTCAAAACCCCAGCTGTGGGCATCGTCGTAATAAACGTTAAAGCCAACACCACAGAGGCTGCTCGCACCGCCATTGTTGACATCAAGTCAACAGATGGCGACTTCAACCAACTAATCATCTTGCGCCAGAAGGGCAGCAACTCGAACATTGGTGGCAATGCCGATCATACGTTCACCGCAATGAGCATGGATGGTTACTACTACGGCGAGACCTATGGCGAGGGTACCGACCGCTACGCCTTCTTCCTATCTGACAAGGGTCTAAATAATGGCGGTCAGGCCTACACAAACGGCACATACTACTACATCGACTGCTTCTCACCAGCAACAAAGTCTACTGAGTTGCCACTCGGCACCTATACCTTTGACGGCTCAAACGACGGCTCAAATGGTGGCGCTGAATACACCATTACTAACAATAGCCAGCTTATCCTCACAACAGATAATGTTGAGACATCAGAGTCGATAAAGATGACAGATGCGAAGATGGTAGTATTGGCTGATCAGATTATCCTTGAGGCAACCATCAATGGCGAGGTACACAAGGTGACATTCATGGGCGACCTCACATTGGAGGATGTCAGCGAGGAAAATCCTGATAATGGCGGTGGTAACAACGATGTTACTGGTGGCCAGGATGGCGAGGCTCAGTCGACACTCGAGGGCGACCGCCACGTGACATTCGATGGCGAGCACCGTGCTAAGTGGGGCTACGAGGGCGACTACTGGCAGACAGGCTACTCGAACTACACCATCTACATCATGAACAAGTCGGGAGGCTATGTCTATGGCGACACCTTGCAGTTTGACCTTGTTTGCGACAACAAGTCTACAGATGGTCAGTTTGCTGGCAAGTACACCATCTCGGACAAGCCTGGCAAGATGGTAATGGTTGCTGGCTTCACCAACAAGTATGCACAAGCCGTAGGTAGCTGGTTCTACGAGTATGGCGGTGGCTCAGCAAGCGGCTATAAGAACTACGCCATGATAAAGAGCGGTACAGCTGAGTTTATTGACAATGGCGATGGCACACACACTGTAATCCTTGATGGCTACGATCACAAGGGCAACAA
>JAEIGA010016162.1_pt1 | contig 11362 bp, 7 predicted proteins | sample 9270691 | NCBI WGS metagenome assembly JAEIGA01 (sample SAMN17057246, study PRJNA624740) | gut metagenome | biome: biome; isolation source: fecal sample | host: Bos grunniens | place: China: Xizang | collected 2019
TGATATTGGCGAGGTAGATTTGACATTCGAGATTACCGTTGAGAATATCGAGGCTATGCGTGCTTCTATCAAGGTTGTGCCATCAGATAAGAAGCAGACCTTCTATTGGCAGGTTGGCGAGTATGACGGTAAGTCTACCGCTGAGGAGGTTATGGCTACTACAACTCCTTATGGTACATATAAGGGTGTTCAGGACTACACTGGTGGTCTTGGTAGTGCGTATAAGATGACTCTTGAGTCGCCAGATACCGAGTACTACGTTATCGCTTACGGCTATGCGCCAGGTGCAGGTATTACAACCGACCCTAAGATGGTCACTTTCCGCACATTGTCAGCGCCTCCTGCTGAGGATACAACCTTTACTATTAAGGCATCTTCGGTTACAGCATACGGCTTTACTATTAAGGTTACCTCTTCTGAGGCCTCTACATACTATATTGTAGATGTGGTTTCACCAGAGGAGTACGACGAGGCTGCTATTGTTAAGAAATACGATGACTTGTTTGCTGCCGACTACTTGCTTTGGGAGGAGGCATATCCAGGTATTACCAATACACAGTTCTGGTATAGCTACGCATATAATGGCAATGCGTATCGTGGCAATGTATCGCTTGATGTAACTACTGCTCCAGGCTCTACTCTTATGGGTTATATCTGTGCTGTTGATGTTAAGACAAATAAGGTTGTTAAGGTTCACACCTTCGAGAATCTTGCCACAACACCTGATTTGTGCGATGTGACACCAACAGTCAAGATTCTTGGCTACTACTCTGGTCGCGATGAGAATGGTCAGATTTTCGGTGATGCCGAGCAGACTAAGAATCGCGCTATTATGGTTGTTAAGTATGAGGGTATTGAGCAGGCACGTTCACTCTTCTCATATATGACCCAGGAGGAGCTATCTAACATTATCAACTACCCAGATGCCGATATTTGGAACTATATCCGCACCTCTGGCGGCGATTGGGCTGCGTTGAAGGATCTTAATGTCCCTTACGAGTTCTATCTTGTAGATTGGAACACCGACCATACCGCCTTTGCCTACATCATCAACAAGTCTGGTGTTATGAGCCATATTGGTCGTGCATCTGGTAAGGCTACTGCTGAGAACAAGGGTAAGATTGAGGATCTCTTGCAGTTGGTTAACGAGCTTTACCCTCCAAAGAGCGATAAGGCGTCGTTGAAGTTGCCAGCTTCGATCGTTGTTGAGGAGTAGTACCTATATACATATATATATAAAGAAGAGAGTGAATAAAAAGTGTATTTTGTCGTTACGCTTGCCCTCAAAATGCTCATTTACGCATAGTAAACTCCGCTTTTTCGGGCTTCGCAAGCCTAAAACTACATCTTTTTATTCACTCTCTTAAATTATGGGGCTGACTAAATTACTTTTTAGTCAGCCCCTTTTCACTTTCCACAAATTCCCTGTTTGTATCAACCAAACTCGCTGTACGCTCTATTTCGTGTGGGATGGGTGAGTTTTCGATTTTTTCATATATATGCGCATAAACGTTGCATTTTATAGATTAGTATGCAATTTTTTAGAAAAATAGTTGCGTAATTCAAAATTTTTTGCTTACATTTGCATAAGGATTAGGGGATATTATCCCCATATAGGATTTATAGACACTTATAATTAACTAATTTATTAACTTAAAATTTCATCACTATGAGGAAGATTTTTGCAAACCTCAAGTCTGTTGTAGCGCTCGCAGTTGTAGCTGCTATGACATTGTCTGTATCATGTATGTATGATGATACAGCTCTTACAAAGCGTGTTGACAAGGTTGAGAAGAGCCTTGCAGCTTTGACTGAGAAGGTAAATGGTTTGAGTGGCCAGGAGGGAACACTTGATAGCCTTCTTGCTGGTAAGCTTGTTATTACAGGCGTTACTACTAATGAGGCAGGTAACACAGTTGTTACTTTGTCTAACGGTGAGTCTTTCACTGTTCTTGCTGAGGCTAACACTCTTAAGTATCGCACTGAGAATGGCGCTTTGGAGATTAGCGTTGATGGCGAGACTTGGGTAGCTGTTACAGCTAACGCTGCTTGCCTTGTTAAGGAGGTACGCACTAACGAGAACGGTACTGTAACTGTTGTATTTGCTGACGGTACTGAGTTCACAAGTGCAGTTGCTGAGCTTATCGAGTGCGCGGCTACACGTACAGCTGTTTACGTATTGCCAGAGTCAACTAAGGCAGTTCCTTTCACTATCAACGATGCAGTTGAGGATATCAACGTTATGAACCAGCCTCTTGGTTGGACAGCTACTGTTGAGGCTGCTGAGACACGTGCTGCTGGTGGTGCTGAGTACGTTTTGAACATCACTGGTCCTGCTAAGGGCTTTGAGTATGCTGCTAAGGAGGGTCTTGTATCTGTACACTTCAACACAGCTGCTGGTGCATGTAAGGTAATGAACGTTGCTGTTAGCCTTGCTGAGCTTACTTTGTCTATTGAGAATGGCGTTGTAACTCTTACTAACTCTGTTGCTTACGAGCAGACTAACCGTTGGGGTGAGACTTACACTGACTTCGCTGACTTCGCAATTGGTGTAATGGAGGCTTCTGCATACAAGCAGTATGGTGATAAGGTATTTGTTGAGACTTTCGACGATTGGGATGGTGCTTACCTTGCAAATGTAAACTTCACACACCGTACATCTGGTTTCCAGAACGTTGTTGATCTAATGTACTACGAGGATGTTAATTGCGAGAAGGAGTCTTATACATTCACTGTTGAGCAGCTTGCTGCTATGATGTACCCAGTTTACAACTTCGAGCTTGGTGGTGAGTATATTATCTTCGTTACTTTTGACACTGAGTTGGTAAACTATTATGAGCACCCAGTATTGACAAATGCTCTTATGGTTGACTACAAGAACACTGTTATGTCTGCTAACTATGTATCTTCAACTACTAATGGTGCTGTGTACGAGTTCAACTTGGCTGGTTACACACACTACGTCCTTGGTTGGGTTATGAAGCAGGAGCTTGATCAGTACATCGAGTGGGGTGTTGTATCTTCACTTGCTGAATACCTTTCATTGTTTGCTGCTGATATGGGTGGTGTACGTGGTTTGCCAGGTACTTTGGTTGCTGGTCCACTTGCTGGTACATACAACCTTGCTGATCTTGAGTCTATGCTTGGTTGGACACCAGAGATCTATTCTGACACTGAGTACTGCTTCTACATCTATCCTTTGAACATCGAGTCTGAGATGGATCTTTACGCTGCTGTTGATGCTGCTAACGTATTTGAGTTCGGTACTTTCACAACTACAGGTCTTGTAGCTGGTGACTTCGATGCTATTGCTGAGTATGAAGTTTCTTCTTTGAATGTTCGTAGCCTAGTTGTTAACGCATACTTCAATGAGGACGCAGAGGTTACTAAGTTCGCTTACGAGTGGTTTGAGGCTCCAGCTCTTGACGAGGAGGAGCGCATCGCAACTATGCTTGAGAACGCTTATTTCTTCACAGTTGATGAATACAATTCATTTGTAGAGGCTGAGTACTATAGCCCAGTATATCCTGCTTACCTTGGCATTATCGCTGTAAACGCAGCTGGTGAGTATGTATATGAGGAGACAGTTTACGAGTTTGTTGAGTCTTACAACTTTGAGATAGAGTTTACTTCTGCTGATTTCGTTGATGGCGTTCTTAAGTTCCAGGGTGCTGATGCAAATGATTACCTTGAAGTAATTGTTAACCCAGGTTTGACATCTATCGTTGCTGGTGAGTACGCTCCTATACAGCCAGATTGGTTCAATGGTGGTATTATGCCATGGTCAAGCGCTGACGCTTTGGAGTTTGATGGTTCAAACAGTAAGTTTAACCTTTCAGCTATTCCAGCTACATATGGTTACTACCTAACTGAGTATGGTAGGATGACTGTAGCTCTTGAGGGTGATGTTTATAATATCGTTATCACAGACCTTGGTTACATCGACGGCAAGTATCAGCCAGTTAAGTTCACTTTCAATGGCACTTTCGGCGCTGAGGAGGAGTCTGCTGGTATAGTCTTCACATCTGCTACTGCAGTCGTGCCTGATGGCTACCCTAACTTTCATGATATTACCTTCACTAACGATACTGACACAGTAGTAATTCGTGTCGGTACCGGCGGATCTACAGAGTGCGCGTTTGGTTGTTATGATCAGGACAATAGCTTTAGTGCTGGCGGCCCTGGTAACGGCTTTGCTCTTGGTTATCCTGCAAATTGTTTATGGAATGGTGTCCAGCTATGGCCTCTTACAATGCTAGTTGAGGACAATGGCGATGGCAATGTTAAGATCACAATTGAAGGTAAGCAGTATGGTGGTGACAATAAAGAGCTATTTGCAACATTTGTTGGTCAGGTTGATGTCTTGACATTTTATGAGTTCTCATACCCCGATACTTCTAACCTTACATTGACGTTGGCTAAAGCTTCTCCAGATGTTGGTTACGGTAACTTCTGGTTTACTGACTCAGAAGGTGAGAATGCAATTCGTATAGAGCTAAATGATTGCCCTCTTGTAAATTGCACTTATACAGTTGATCCTGCTGATGCAACATCTGTGGCTCCTGGTACATTGTATCTTAATGGTTGCTATGTGTGCTACGAAGGTGTAGAGAAGGCTACATCTTCATACTTACAGAGTGGTACTATAAAGGTTGAGATTGATGGTACAGATTCTACAATTACTGTTGACGTTGTTCTCACAAACGGTCAGCCTTACCACGGTGTATATACCGGTACAGTTCCATTCTAATGTTTGACCTAATTACTCTTTCGGAGCTTCCCAATCGGGAGGCTCCGATTTTTTTGTGGGGGGGGGTGCTCGCTGAGCAAACGGCAAAAGAGATGGGTTACTATGAGTTACTATGAGTTACTATGAGTTACTATGTGTTGCTATGTGTTGCTATGTGTTCCCGATGAAATTGTCAATTCCTTTAGGAAATACTTGTTTTATCTTACAAAATTTACTATCTTTACGTACCTAAATACTTATTTATGTCTGAGCGTATAATTGAGTCGAATACAAATTATCGTGACCTTTTGTGTTACAAAAAGGCTGTGGTAATATATAATTTAACGTATCATTTCTGCTCTCGCTTTATCAATAAAAAAGATCGTACCTATGATCAAATGATACAAGCTGCGCGCTCAGGTAAGCAGAACATTGTAGAAGGTGTCATCGATATGGCATCGTCCTATGAGATGTCTCTAAAGCTCCTAAACGTGGCTCGTGGAAGTTTTAAAGAGTTGCTGGAAGATTACATCGACTATTTAAGCACCCGTTCGCTAAGGTTGTGGAATACTAACTCTATAGAGGTGGCAACTATGCGAAAGTTAGGTACAGAACATACGGACTATCAATTTTTTGTTGCTCTTGCCGAAAACCGCGGTAATGAGACTATAGCGAATATGGCAATCGTGTTGTTATATCAAGTTGATACATTGCTATCGCGTTATATAAAGTCGATAGAGCAGAAGTTTGTTACAGATGGCGGCATAAAAGAAAAAATGTATAGACTTCGTACCAAAGCAAGATAATAGTTCCGGTTTAATCTATCTTAATAATAAACCCATATTAACCCATATTAACTCATAGTAACACATATTAACCCACAGAAGATTCCCCTCATTACACAAAAGGCTGCCCGTGGGCAGCCTTTTGTTGTTAGTATTGCTCTTTCGCGTTAGGGAAGTCGCAGCTCTTGACATCGTCGACATAGTGACCTACGGCCTCTGAGATAACCGTGCCGAGGTCGGCATAGCGGCGTAGGAAGCGGGGTGAAAAGGCTTGGGTGATGCCCAACATATCGTGAGCTACAAGCACCTGACCGTCGGTAGCGCCACCAGCGCCGATACCGATAGTAGGGATATGCAACTCCTGAGAGACGCGCTTGCCAAGCTCAGCAGGAATCTTCTCCAACACCAGGGCAAAGCAGCCCGCATCCTCCAAGAGGTGGGCATCGCGGATAAGCTTCTCTGCCTCAGCCTCGCTCTTGGCGCGCACGTTATATGTGCCGAACTTGTGTATCGACTGTGGCATAAGTCCGAGGTGACCCATAACAGGGATACCTGCCGAAAGGATGCGCTGGATAGACTCGATGACCTCCTCGCCACCCTCCAACTTCACGGCATCAGCCTCGGTCTCCTTCATAATGCGCACCGCCGAGTCGAGCGCCAACTTAGAGTTACCCTGATATGTGCCAAAAGGTAGGTCTACAACCACCAAGGCGCGCTCTACGGCACGCACAACCGACTTAGCATGGTATATCATCATATCCAATGTGATAGGTAGTGTGGTCTCGAAGCCCGCCATAACATTGGCCGCAGAGTCGCCAACAAGGATAACGTCAATACCCGAATGGTCGACAATCTTCGCCATAGAGTAGTCGTATGATGTGAGCATAGCAATCTTCTCGCCACGCTGTTTCATCTCAGTAAGTCGGAGCGTTGTAACCGCTCGTAATGTGCTTTCAACGGACATATATAACGTATGTGCTTTAGTTATTTAATGTGGCAAATGTAGGTAATTTCGACGAAATAAACAATCTATTGAAAAACTTTCTTATCTTTGTGGGTGGTAGAAAAATATAAAACCTTAATATAATGAAGAGAGTATTTCTATTATTGATAGCCCTTATCGCGGTCATAGCTACCGCCGAGGCGCAGGTGCGCACAGAGCAACTTTTGGAGCGCGGATGGCGCTTCACGCGCGAGGATAGCGCAGAGTTTAGCACCATAGGCTACAACCACACCAAGTGGCAGAGTGTTACCGTGCCACACGATTGGGCGATATATGGTCCTTTCAGCATCAATAACGACAAGCAGAATGTAGCAATCACGCAGGATGGTCAGAAGGAGGCGATGGAGCATGCTGGTCGCACCGGAGGTCTGCCATTTGTGGGTGTGGGATGGTATCGCTTGGAGTTCGAGGCTAAGGAGTTTGCTGAGGGCAAGAGCGCTACGCTTATATTTGATGGCGCTATGAGCGATGCGCACGTCTATCTCAATGGCGTGGAGGTGGGCTATTGGCCATACGGCTACAACTCCTTCCATATCGACATCACGGAGCAGTTGCGTGCGGGCGAGAAGAATATCCTTGCCGTGCGTCTTGAAAACCTGCCAGATTCGTCGCGTTGGTATCCAGGAGCGGGACTATACCGCAACGTACACCTCGTTATCACCGAGGATGCTCACGTCCCCGTGTGGGGTACGCAGGTGACAACACCTCGTGTGACCGCAGAGCTTGCCGAGGTGGTGGTATGCACAAAGCTCGCAACACCAGAGGGTATGGCGCGCGATGGCTTTAGCATCGTAACAGAGATTATCGACCCTAAGGGCGCGGTGGTTGCAACCGATAAGGCGAAGCTAAGCAGGTATGATAATTCCCTCTTTGAGCAGCATATAGAGCTTGCAAAGCCTGAGCTTTGGAGTGTCGATACACCGCTTCTATACACCGCATCGTCGAAGATTTACGATGGCGAGGTGCTCAAAGATGAGTACTCGACACGCTTTGGTGTGCGCACAATCGAGATAATCCCAGAGTATGGAATGTTTATAAATGGCGTGCCAACGAAGTTCAAGGGTGTATGCAACCACCACGACCTCGGACCTTTGGGTGCTGCGGTAAACGATGCCGCGATACGTCGCCAGATACGCATAATGAAGGATATGGGCTGTAATGCCATCCGTACATCGCACAATATGCCTGCGCCAGAGCTTGTGGAGGCGTGCGACGAGATGGGTATGATGCTGATGCTCGAATCTTTCGACGAGTGGCGCACAGCGAAGGTTAAGAATGGCTATCACCGCCACTTCGAGGAGTGGGTGGAGCGAGATATGCTAAACCTCTTGCATCACTATCGCAATAACCCAAGTGTGGTGATGTGGTGCATAGGTAACGAGGTGCCAGATCAGGGTGATAAGATTTGGGGCCCTAAGCTATCGCGTATGTTGCAGGATATATGTCACCGCGAGGACCCTACGCGCCCTGTGACCAATGGTATGGATCAGCCCGATAATGTGGTATATAACAATATGGCGGCTGTGATGGAGGTCGCAGGTTTCAACTACCGACCATTCCGCTATGCCGATAACTACCTACGTCTGCCACAGCAGATAATCCTCGGCTCGGAGACCGCCTCTACGGTAAGTAGTCGCGGTGTCTACAAGTTCCCTGTCGAGCGTCGCTCGATGGCACGATATGAGGATCATCAGGCTTCGTCGTACGACGTTGAGCACTGCGGCTGGTCGAACCTACCGGAGGATGATTGGATCTGGCACGACGAGTTTAGCTGGACGATAGGTGAGTTCGTATGGACGGGCTTCGACTACCTCGGTGAGCCTACGCCATACTACACCGATTGGCCAAGCCACTCCTCGTTGTTCGGTATTGTCGACCTTGCGGGTCTGCCGAAGGATCGCTACTACCTATATCGTAGCCATTGGAACGAGCAGGCGGAGACTTTGCATATTCTCCCTCACTGGAATTGGGAGGGGCGCGAGGGCGAGACCACGCCGATATTTGTATATACCAACTATCCGAGTGCGGAACTCTTTATAAATGGCGTAAGTCAGGGTGTGCGCACCAAGGATAACTCTATCACGGTGGAGAATAGTCGTGGCGCGGAGGCTGAGCGCGACTTTGTGCGTCAGCAGCGCTACCGCCTTATGTGGATGGATACTACATACGAGCCTGGCGAGGTTAAGGTTGTGGCGTACGATGCTGAGGGCAAGGCTGTGGCTGAGCGTGTTATGCGCACTGCGGGTAAGCCTTATCGCATCGTCTTGGAGGCGGACCGCAGCGCTATCAAGGCTGATGGCAGGGATCTCTCGTTTGTAACTGTCAAGGTTGTGGATAAGGATGGCAACCTCTGTCCTAATGCCGAGAATCTTGTTAAGTATAGCGTTAAGGGTGCGGGCTTCTACCGCGCTGGCGCTAACGGCAACCCTGTGTCGTTGGAGCTCTTCCACAAGCCCGAGATGAAGGTGTTTAGCGGCATGATGACAGCCATCGTGCAGAGCACAGACAAGGTTGGTGATATAACCCTCACCGCCAAGGCCAAAGGTCTTAAATCGGCTACGATAGTGATTCGCGCGGAGTAGAATAATGCAAACAAAAAATAGGGTTGTATTTCAAGACAACCCTATTTTTTATCTGAGCGATTCGCTACTTAGACTTGATGTATGTCGCGTAGTCGGACCAATTCTCGGCGGTTTTGTACGCCTCTACTGCTGTTGCAGGAGCGTAAATCGTGCAACCGATAGGAATATATGATAGCTTCTCGATACCACCTGTCTGCTTGTCGTAGCGGTATTTGTGGAATGCTCCGAAACCAAGATTAGGTGTCGTTAAGGCTAAGCACTCAACGCTTTTAAGGGCTGTGCAGTCGAAGAAGGCATACTCGCCAATGTTCTCGGTGTTGGCAGGGATGGTGATATTAGCGAGCTTGCCACAATTTGCGAATGTGTACTCTCCGATGCTCTTTAAGCTCTCTGGAAGTGCGATGCTGCTAAGTGCAAAGCAATCTGCAAAGGCGTTGTTACCCAAGCTCGTGATACCATTGCCAAGAGTTACAGAGTTGAGAGTTGTACAGTTGCTATATGCGTAGTCGGCAATAGCTGTAATGCTATTAGGAAGTGCTACGGCTGTGAGCGCAATGCAGTGTGCAAAGGCGTGGCTACCGATGCTCTGGATGCCCTCCAAGAGCTCTACCTCTGCCAAAGAGATGCAGTTGTAGAATGTGAAATCGCCAATGGTGGTGACACCCTCTGGTATAGCGATGCTTGTAAGAGCCAGGCAGTTCTCGAAGGCGTTGTTGCCGATACTTTGAATAGTCTCAGGGAGGATGATAGCTGAAAGGGTATTGCAACCCTTAAATGCCTCCGCAGGGATTGCGCTAACCTCGCTCTCGAAGCAAAGTCTGCCGTAGCTATCAGCGTAGTTATTATCGATAAGCGCACTACCGAAGCCCTCGTTGGTGTTTAGGGTGATAGGCTCGCCATCGGTCGTTTGATATGTAATCTCGTAGGTGGCGATAAGTTCTGGTCTCGCCAGCTGTTTGACCTCTATTGCAAGGCTCTTTGTGCCGTATGCTACGGTTACGGTGGCATTTCGCTCGTTGCTGCTCTCGTTCTTCGAGATTAAAACATAGAACTCGTTGTCGCTCTCATCGCCACTCGCTGGTTTTACGCTAAGCCAGGTCTCTGATGTTGAGACACTCCACGTAGAGTTTGTAGTAAAACCGAATCTTAGCGCACCACCCTCGCTATTGACTGATGGAGTGAGGTATGTGCCATCGTTAAATACAAAACTCTCCTCTTGGTGTGTGTTGCTGCCTTCGTAGTCGTTACTATTGTCACAGCCCACAGCGAGGATAAGCGCTAATATCAAAAATGAAAAGTAATGTTTCATAGCTATATTGATAACGTGTTATTTGTTGCAATATACAAAGGTAGTAATTTTTTTTGAAATCTATATTACTATACCTATAATTTAATTATCAATAATAGTGCTATGTCCTCTATTAGCTCCCGTATATGGCTTGTTCAAGCTCCTCGATGGATGTGGCTACAAGCGTAGCACCAGCATCGTATAGCTCCTCGGCAAAGCGGAAGCCCCACGATACGCCTACGGAGTCGATGCCCGCAGCCGCAGCGGTGCGGATGTCGATACCTGAGTCGCCAACCATCAAGGCGTCGCTAAGTTCTACACCCGCCTTACGCAGGATGGTATATATAATCTCTGGGTCGGGTTTTAGTGGTGCGCCCTCGCGATTACCCTCGATGGCGATAAACTCTATATCGCCAAAGAATTTGGCTACAAGTCTATCTGTGCCGTGCTGAAACTTATTCGATGCCACGGCTAACATAACGCCCTTCTCTTGAAGCTTGTGGAGTAGCTCAGTGATGCCATCGTAGGGGATGGTGTGGCGGTCGATATTATCGACATAGTAGCGTCGAAACTGAGCTACGCACTCCTCTACATACGCCTCATTCTGGGCGAGTTCTGTGGGGAGTGCACGCTCCACAAGGCGCTTTATGCCGCCACCCACCATCTCTCTATACTCGGCATTTGTATGCTCTGGTAGATTGCGTGAGCGCATCATATAGTCGACAGCATCTGCGAGGTCTCCAATGGTATTAAGAAGTGTGCCGTCGAGGTCGAAGATTACAATCTTCTTCATATTTTATCCAGCTTGTAGTAATTAAAAAAAGAGAGTGAATAAAAAGTGTATTTTGTCGTTCTTTGTTGATATAACAGCGCATCTACTTCCGCTAACGAATTATCTCAGCAATGGGCAGTACGCCAAAGTACAGCCCATCGCCTCGAAATTCGCCGAGCGTTGTATCTGCACTATTCTCTCAA
>JAEIGA010016163.1_pt1 | contig 11361 bp, 6 predicted proteins | sample 9270691 | NCBI WGS metagenome assembly JAEIGA01 (sample SAMN17057246, study PRJNA624740) | gut metagenome | biome: biome; isolation source: fecal sample | host: Bos grunniens | place: China: Xizang | collected 2019
GACAGCATCCCTCCTTGTTCCTATCCTTGCAGTGGTCGGAGCAAGTGTTGCCGGAAACCTTGCACCTCTTGGTGGCGTTTCTACTCTCCTCGTCGGTGTGGCAATCGGATCGTCACTCGGTATGGTACTCCCTATCTCGACTCCGCCTAATGCTCTTGCCGCTTCAACAGGTATGATCGAGCAGAAGGATATGGTCAAGACAGGTCTCATCATGGGTATCCTCGGTCTTGTAATCGGATATGGAATGCTTATCATTCTCGGTTCAGCCGGATTCTTCGGTTAATCGATATAAGATACATAATGTCAAGAGAGCAGTCTTCGGGCTGCTCTCTTGTTTTTTATAAATAAAATGTCCAACTTTACATCCCTTATTGGAAATATAATTAATAACAATACTAAAAACTATGTCCTATTTTTCATTTTTAGGCCATCCGATGAATGTAAAGCGCTGCCTTAGTTTTCTGGGTGTATGCGTCATAACATTCTTCCTGGCTTTCGTACCTACTTCTTTCTTTGGAGTCGACCCTGTTACTGCCGAGCCTATCTTTACGCTCACCCAGCAGAGAGTCATTGCGATTTTTGTGTTTACAGCACTTATGTGGATTCTTGAAGTCATTCCGACCTGGACCACTTCTGTAGTAGCAATTGTTTCTATTCTTCTTACGACATCTAACAAGGGACTTGGTTTCCTTATCGCTAAGGAAAATGTCGGTGCCCTTACAAATTATAAGGATGTTATGGCGGCTTTTGCCGATCCTGTGATCATGCTCTTCCTCGGCGGATTCGTTCTTGCATTTGCGGCTACTAAGGTAGGTCTTGATGTCCAGCTGGCGAAAGTAATGCTCAAGCCTTTCGGTAAGAATCCTAAGTTCGTCCTTCTTGGTGTATTGCTCGTGATCGGAATTTTCTCGATGTTTATGAGTAACACTGCTACTGCAGCGATGATGCTTACCTTCCTCACTCCAGTTCTTGCTACATTGCCGAAGGATGGAGGTGGAAGAATCTCTCTTGCTCTTGCTATTCCAATTGCTGCGAATATCGGTGGTATGGGTACACCTATCGGTACTCCGCCGAATGCTATTGCTCTCGGAGCTCTTCAGGAGGCTGGTTACAATATTACTTTCGCAGCATGGATGCTCAGGATGGTACCTTTTGTCTTCATCATGCTTTTTATTGCGTGGATACTTCTTCAGAAACTGTATCCTTTCAAGGCTAAGTCAATCGAACTTAAGATCGAAGGCGCTCCTGTAAAGGTGACACCATTCCAGAAATATGTGGTGTGGGTGACATTTGCCCTTACTATCATTCTTTGGGTAGGTGAGAGCTTGTTCAAGGTGAACTCGAATATTGTGGCTATGATTCCGTTCGCTGTATTCTCTGCTACTGGTATCCTCAAGGCTCGTCACCTCGAACATATCAATTGGGCAGTGCTTTGGATGGTTGCCGGAGGATTTGCTCTTGGAACTGCTCTTAATCAGACAGGACTTGCAACAAAGCTTATCGAGATCATTCCGTTCGCAAGCTGGAATGCCCTTGTCGTGATGCTTGTAGGAGGCTTCATCTGCTACTTCCTTTCGAACTTCATTTCGAACTCGGCTGCAGCAAACCTTGTAGTTCCTATCCTTATCGTAGTAGGAAAGGCAATGGCTGGAAATCCTGCATTTGATAATATGGGTGGTGTACCGGCTATGATCGTTGGAATCGCTGTTTGCGCATCCATTGCAATGTGTCTCCCTGTAAGTACGCCGCCAAATGCTCTTGCCGCCTCTACAGGTATGATCACTACCAAGCAGATGGCTACTGTCGGAATCGTCATTGGTGTAGTAGGTTTTGCACTTGGTTATTTAATGCTGATCTTTATCGGATTCTAATACTGAAAAAAATACTATATTTGTGGGCTGCTTTCGGGCAGCCCATTTGTCGTCCCGCCCAGCCCGGGTCCGTGGAGGAAGATAACCCCGATTATTAAACAATATAAAATATGAGACGTTTTTACATAATGCTTTCAGCTGCGCTCCTCTCACTTTGTTCAGTGAATTCAGCAGCCGCAGAACCAGAGCAGAAGGCTGAGCCTAAGAATCATTTCAAGCTTTACGGTTTCGTCAGAAACTATTTCATTTATGACAGCCGCGAGAGTGTGTCAGGAACTGCCGACCTTTTCTATTACCTTCCTAAGGATGTGTCTATGAAAGACGGTATTGACATCAATGATGAGTCGTCGTTCCGTTTCGTAGCTCTTACTTCCCGCCTTGGAGTGGATGTTACCGGTTACAGCATTGGAAATGTTCATTTCGGAGCAAAGATAGAGGGTGACTTCTATGCAGGTCTTTCAAACTCTACGAATGCCAATGCAACAGTATATTTCCCAAGCAGTACAAAGATTTCCGGCACAGCTCAGGCCCGTTTGCGCCAGGCATATGCGACTGTAACTTGGAAGGATCTTCCTATGGGAGAAGATCAGAAAGCTTCTGTTGCTCTTAAGATCGGACAGGGCTGGCATCCGATGGCGGCTGACTTCCCGCATGTGTTCAGCCTTGAGGTCGGTGCTCCATTCGGCCCGTTCTCCAGAACTCCGCTTGTTCAGATGGATGCAAACCTTGGAAGCAACTGGTTCGTTTCTGCTGCTGCACTCTGGCAGATGCAGTATCAGTCAAACGGTCCGATCGGTGGCTCGGCAATGTATATGAAGTATGGCAAGACTCCTGAAGCTTATGCAGCTCTGGGATATAAGACAAAGAATTTCCTCATTAAGGCCGGCGTGGATGTTCTCAGCATCAAGCCAAGAGTCTTCGGAACATTGAATGAAAAGACAGTGAAGGTTTCCGATAGAAAGACTTCAGTCCTCGGATATGCATACGCCCAGTACTCTTATAAGAAGTTTGCTGTCAAGGCAAAGACCACATACGGTGAAGGTGGAGAGCATATGAACCTGATGAGCGGTTATGCTAAAATCGGTGAGAATCCTGACGGAAGCTGGAATTATGCTTCGCTTCGCAATTCCTCTTCATGGCTTTCTTTGATCTATGGAAAGAAATGGCAGGGAGTGCTTATGCTGGGTTATATGAAGAATCTCGGTCTTGCTGAGGCTGCATCCGGTCCTCTTGCCAAGTCTGATGTATATTTCTGCACAAACGGCTTCTCTAATATCAACCAGATGTACAGAATCAACCCGCAGATAATCTACAATATCGGCAAGCTCAATGTCGGACTTGAGTATCAGTGGACAAGCGTTCAGTACGGTGAGTATAATGAAGGCAAGCTCAATGAGTTCGGCCTTGCAGACAAGAACCTCCATTGGGTAGGCAACCACCGTATCAATATGATGGTGAAATACAATTTCTAAGCAGATATGGAAAGAAGAGACTTTCTCAAGGTGGCTGCACTTTCGGGTGCGGCCATTGCTGTGCCGGGCATTGATGCGCTTGCCGGCACACGTAAGGATGACAAGACGGAGCCGGTCCTCAATGACAAACCGGTCCGAGAATTCAAATTCCGTCCTGACGGTAAATTCAAGATCCTCCAGCTGACTGACACCCATTATGTGACTGGCGACAAGAGATCGGAAAGAGCCTTGGCCAATGTCATAGAGATGCTCGATACGGAAAAGCCTGATCTCGTGATCCATACCGGTGATATTATATTCGGTAATCCGGCAGAGAGGTCAGCACGTGAACTCCTGCAACCGATAGCGGACAGAGGTATTCCGTTTGCTGTAGCGATGGGAAATCATGACAGCGATTTCGAGTTGAATCGTGAAGAAATGTATGCAGTAATCAGATCTATCCCGGGCAATATAAATACTCCGGAGCGTGAAGGATTGCATGGCTATTCGAATGATGTGATCAGCCTCTCATCTTCAAAAGGAGTCGAGAGGGTGTTCTATCTCTTTGATTCCGGTTCTTATATCGAGTATAGAGGTGAGAAGGGGTATGATTATATCAGACACAGCCAGATAGGATGGTACAGAGACCATAGCGAGGCCTTTACAAAAGCTAACGGAGGTACTCCGGTGCCGTCAATGGCGTTTTTTCATATTCCGGTAAGGGAGTATAACGATGGTGTAAGGGATACCGGCAGAAGTATGATAGGCTATTTCGCAGAAGAGCCTTGCTCGTCAAGATATAATTCGGGCCTTGTGGCTAACTTCAAGGAGCTTGGTGATGTCGAGGCTATTGTGTGCGGACATGATCATGATGATGACTTTGTCCTCAAGTTTGGTGATATGTTCTATATCTATGGCCGTTACAGCGGTTGTGATACAGTTTATAACAATATAGGACGAAGCGGAGCCCGCATATTTGAATTTACCAGTGGCGAACCGGGTTTCAGAACCTATGTCCGCCAATATGGTCAGGGCCTCTTCCAGGATGTCAGACTCACAAGAGATATGAAAAGCATACTGGTAAAGGCCCCGAAAGAATAACTGAAATTGAATTTCAGAATTTATTGATGACACATTCCTAGATCTTCAGGAATGTGTTTTTCTTATAAAGGAAGTATAGGAACAGCCAGCAGATAGCGACATATCCCACAGCATAAACTACAGCTCCCCAGGCTTCAGGAACATGGCTTACGATTCCGGAGAAGAAGAACTTGTTTACGCTGCTGAAGCTGAATATCTTCTGTGCCATATAGATGGTGATGGAGTTCAGACCGATCACTCTGAAGAACAGGGTCCACTTCTGCCATCCCCTCACATCTATTATATAATAGAACAATGCGAACATTCCAAGGCTGTATGCGCCTACAACAAGTACGAATGAACTGCTCCAGAGCATTTTGTTGATAGGGAATACGAGGCTCCAGAGAAGACCCAGGCCGAGCATGGCTGCGGTTGCGCCTGCCATGTAAAGGGATTTCCTGCTTCCGGAAATCTTTTCATCAGGAATTCTGATGAATTCTCCTGTGAACATACCCAGCATTGCAGACACAATGGCCGGTACAGTACTGAGAAGTCCTTCCGGATCGAAGCGTCCTCCGTCATAGATAAGTCTGCCAGGCATGAGAAGTCTGTCCACATATCCGATGAGATTGCCCTGCATTGTGAGAGGGTCGCCGCCTGGTACATCCGGTGCCGGTACATAGCAGATAAGAAGCCAATATCCGATAAGTGTGGCGCCGGCTATTATGGCCCTTGTCATCGGTTTGAAATTGATGTAAAGAATAGCTGCGAATCCCCAGGCAAGTCCGATGCGGCCCAGTACGCTGGCAACTCTAAGATTTGCAAAATCAAATTTGAAGAAGCCGTTGTAAATGATTCCAAGTCCGATGAGAATCAACATTCTCTTGAAGATCTTCAGGTAAATCGAGCGTGATGACATGCCTGAAGACAGCTGCTTGGCATATGAGAACGGGAAAGATACTCCTGCGATGAAAAGGAAAAGAGGAAAGATCGTGTCATGATGGGCTATTCCGTCCCATGATACATGCTTCATTGTCCGTGCTATCCACCATTGGTCTCCGCCCTGGAATAATGCGCATATCTTCATTACCAATTCTGAAAATCCCATAATGAACAGCATGTCGAAGCCTCTCAATGCATCAAGTGATAGTAGTCGTTTAGATTGTGGTTTCATAGGTTTAAAATTATGTCGTAAAGATAGCAATAATTCACTAACTTTGCTGCCAAATGATTTATAACACATGAAAAAGACTATTTCTTTCGTGGCGGTGATCATTGCCGCCGTATCTGTATTCTGCAGCTGTAAGCCGGCTGAGGTCAAAGAAGCGGAAAATGTTATTTCCAGAACATTCGGAAGCCTTCCTTCCAATGTGGAGTTTGTCATGCTTGACAAGGTGGACAGTCTTGATACTTATGCATTGACAGTAAAGGATGATGTTCTTACAGTAGAAGGAACCTCAGCAGTCGCTCTCTGTAAGGGTTTCTATGATTTTGTACTTGAGAACGGTTATGGTATCGCAAGCTGGACAGGTGACAGACTCGAGTTCCCTGGCGAGCTCGCTGATATGGCTCGCAAGAGTGTGACCACTCCTTTCTGCGACCGCCTTTATTACAATGTGTGTACATACGGTTACACCACTCCTTTCTGGGGTTGGGAAGAATGGGAGAAGGAAATCGACTGGATTGCCCTTCACGGTTTCAACATGCCTTTGGCGCCTATCGCAGGTGAGGCTATCCTTGCACGAGTATGGTCTAAGCTCGGACTCAGCCAGGAAGAGATCGATGCATATTTCACTGGCCCTGCTCATTTCCCATGGATGAGAATGGGTAATATGACAGCTATCGACGGCGGTATGTCCCAGGAGTGGCATGCAAACCAGATCGCACTCCAGCATAAGATCAATGACAGAATGCTGGCTCTGGGTATGAACCCTGTGTATCAGGGATTTGCAGGCTTTGTCCCTAAGGCGGTAAAGGAGCATTATCCTGAGGTGGATATGATGACTACCAAGTGGTCGGGCCACGAAAGCTATATGCTTTCGCCGGTGGACTCTCTTTTCAGCGTTATCGGAACAGAGTTCATCAAAGAATGGGAGAAGGAATTCGGAAAGGGTAAGTATTATCTTATCGACAGCTTCAACGAACTTGATATTCCGTTCGGTGAAAAGGGCTCTCAGGAGCGTCATGACAAGCTCCAGCATTACAGCAAGACTATATATGAGGCTGTGGCAGCTGCCAATCCAGATGCTGTGTGGGTTATGCAGGGATGGATGTTCGGCTACCAGCGTGATATCTGGGATCCGCAGAGTGTGGAGGCTCTTCTTAGCGGCGCACCTGATGACAAGATGATGGTGATCGACCTCGCTGTGGATTTCAATAACTATGTATGGAAGAATGGTAACAGCTGGGACAATCTCAGCGGTTTCTATGGAAAGTCATGGATCTGGAGCACAGTGCCTAACTTCGGTGGCCGTACAGCCCTCAAGGGACCTCTTGACTTCTATCTCAATGGTCACATCGATGCAGTCAAGTCAGAGAACAAGGGCCGTCTTACAGGTTTCGGTACATCTCCGGAGGGAGTCGAGAACAATGAAATTCTCTATGAACTTATCTCAGCTGCAGCTTGGAGCGATTCAAGAATAGACCTTGATTCATTCCTTGAGTCTTATAACAGAGCACGTTACGGAGCTTCAGATCCGGCGTTCACTGAATTCTGGAACGAGCTCAGACAGTCGGTATATGACAATTTTACCAATAATGCCCGCTTCCTGTGGCAGCAGCGTCCTGCATATCATAGAGGCGAGACCATGAACATCAATCAGCATTATTTTGATGGTATCGAGGCATTCCTTTCTGTAGCAGATTCTTATAAGGATAATGAACTTTATGTCACTGATGCTGTTCAGTATGCCGCTCTCTATATTGCAGCAAAGGCTGATTATGCTTTGAAGGCTGCCAATTGGGCAATCGTGGCCGATGATCTGGAGAAGGCTCGCGAGCTTAAGGGACAGCTTAATCAGATGCTTCTCGATATGGACCGTCTTCTCGAGTCGCATCCGATCCTCAGGATCCAGAGATGGTTCGATATGGCTGACAAGGTAGCTACAAGCGAGAAAGAAGCAGCAGATTTCAAGAAGGAGATCAAACGTCTGGTCTCTACTTGGTCAGGTCCTTCTCTCAAGGACTATTCTGCCCGTGTATGGTCTGGTCTTGTACGTGACTATTATGCTCCTCGTATGGATTACTATTTCGAGAAGGCGATTGCAGGCGAGTTCGCTGACATGGTAGCTTCAGACAATACATTCCATTATGGAACAGGTTATGGTACAGCTGATGATGTATGTCCTGCCGGTGAGAATATAATCTCTGCTGTGGAGCCGTTCGCAGATCCTCTTGCAGCCGCATGTGAGCTTGTTGCAAAGTATTCGGCAGTGGATTATGCTGACAAGTCATTCAATCCTTACGCTCCTGAGAAGGAAGTCGCATACTGGTGCCCTCAGGATTTCGACGGAAAGAACAAGAAGCGTCTTTATATGACTATCATGGCCACTGATTTTGCTAAGATGAACGGCCTCAAGATCACAAATGCCCGTGGCGAGAATGTGAAGATCAGCAAGGTGGAATTCAAATCCGGCCCTCAGTGGTTCGGTACGCTGAATCTCAATGAAAAGATACGCAATCCTCGTCAGGTGGTTACAATTCCTTTCAAGGGCCCGGGCACCACTGCAGGACTCGAAAGGGAAGTAGTTGTTTATGTTACAATTGAAGGAGGCCCTCAGTCTTGGGGTATGATTTCATTGTATTAATATAATGCTTTGATATGAACAGGAGAGATATGCTTAAGGTTTCGGCTTCAGCAATTGCCGGTGCGGCTGTGCTGGGGCCTGAGGCCTTTGCCAAATCGGATTCTGCTGAAATGACTGAGTCTCGTAAGGTTCTGGTTATCGGAGGACATCCGGATGATCCGGAGACTGCCTGCGGGGGTACGATGGCAATTCTGAAAAGCAAAGGATACGATGTCGTTGCTGTATATCTGACAAAGGGAGAGTCAGGAATCAAAGGCAAGACTCATGAAGAAGCTGCTGCCATTAGGTCTGAAGAAGCGAGAAATGCCTGCAGGGTTCTCGGTGTACGTCCGGTCTTCCTGAATCAGATAGACGGTTACACTGAACTTGATGTGGAAAGATATAAGGAAATGACCGATTTCATAGAAAGTGAAAAACCGGATATTGTCTTTACGCATTGGCCGGTAGACCTTCATCGAGATCATAGGGTTTGTTCGAACCTTGTGCTTGAATCTTGGAAAAGATTGAAATATAAGTTCGACCTGTATTTCTTCGAGACGATGACCGGTGGTCAGACCCAGCTGTTTCACCCGACTGATTATGTGGATATTACATCTGTGGCCGATAAGAAGCTTGAAGCATGCATGTGTCACAGCAGTCAGGGTATGGAGAATGTCTATGGTAACTGGCATCATCAGATGGAACAGTTCAGAGGTATTGAATTCCATTGCAAACGTGCTGAGGGATTTGTCCATCTGCGCAGAAGCGACAGCGATATATTATAAGTTATGATAAGAGAACTCTTTTTTGCAATCGTGTTGCTCTGCTGCACGATTGCTTCGTTTGCAGAGGGAACGGTTGCGGACGATCCTAAGGCCGATCCTTCGGCAATGGTCATTGCGGGCAATGCCCGTTTTACGGTCCTTACATCCCGCCTTGTCAGAATGGAGTGGAGTGAGGAAGGAGCCTTTGAGGACAATGCGACATTGACTTTTATCAATAGAAAGCTCCCGGTACCGGATTTTAAAGTTTCGAAATCTAAGTCGAGAGTAGTGATCAAGACCTCTGATATTACATTGACATATAAGCCGGAAGGAGAGTTCACTGCCGAGAACCTGAAAGTGGAATTCTTGCTTGGAGGAAAGAAGGTTTTATGGACTCCGGGTATGGAAGACGATCAGAATCTGATGGGTACAACCCGTACTCTTGACGGATGTGACGGCGACAAGCTTGGTAAGGAGCCGATGGAGCAGGGTATTGTGTCCCGTTCCGGATGGAGTGTGGTGGATGACAGCAGGACTCATCTTCTGGTGCCGGTGGATTCGCATTGGAAGGAGTGGGTTTCTGGCCGCCCTGATGGTGAGCGTCAGGATCTGTATATCTTCGCTTATGGTCATGATTACAAGGCTGCTCTTGCGGATTATTCTAAGGTAGCCGGCCGTTCTCCTATGCCTCCGAAATATACTTTCGGATATTGGTGGAGCCGCTATTGGCAGTATTCTGACAATGAATTCAGAGATCTCGTGAATAATCTTCGTTCTGTGGATATCCCGATCGATGTGCTGATCGTCGATATGGACTGGCATGAGACATGGGGTCTTCGTAAGAAGAATCCGGCCAAGGATGCATATGGACAGAGAATCGGATGGACCGGATACACTTGGCAGGAACAGCTTTTCCCATCGCCCTCTAACTTCCTTGAATGGACAGAGAAAGAGGAGCTTAAAGTGGCCTTGAATCTGCATCCGGCTTCCGGAGTGGAACCTTTCGAGGCTCAGTATGAGGCTTTTGCTGCAGATTACGGCTGGGATAAACCGGGGGAAGGGGTGCCTTTCAGGATGTCTCAGGAGAAATGGGCTGATTCGTATTTCAAGACGGTGCTTGGTCCTATGGAAGATGATGGAGTGGACTTCTGGTGGCTGGATTGGCAGCAATGGAAGGAGTCCAAGTATGTCAAGGACCTCTCGAACACTTTCTGGCTGAATCATACATTCTTCCGTCACGCGGAGGAAAGATCTCCTGATATCCGACCTTTCATCTATCACAGATGGGGAGGCCTTGGCAGTCATCGTTATCAATTGGCCTTTTCCGGTGATACTTATGCTACATGGAAGACTCTTGCATTCCTTCCTTGGTTCACATCGACAGCGTCGAATGTGAATTACGGATATTGGGGACATGATATCGGAGGCCATATGTTTCATAAGGAGGTCAAGGAGACAGATCCGGAACTTTATACCAGATGGCTTCAGTATGGAGTGTTCACTCCGATTTTCAAGACCCACTCGACAAAGGATCAGCGTATAGTGAGATATCCATGGGCTTTCCCGGATCACCTTTTCGTGATGAGAGACGCCATCCGTCTTCGTTATGACCTTGTACCTTATATATATAATGCATCCCGTGCCAATTATGATACAGGTGTGTCAATGTGTCGCCCGATGTATTATGACTATCCGGAGCAAGAGGAAGCCTATACATATAAGGAGCAGTTTATGTTCGGTGATGATATTCTTGCGACAGCGATTGTGCAGCCTTGTGATTCATTGACGGGCCTGGCTGATCGAAGGATATGGCTGCCGGAAGGCCAATGGTATGATTTTGCGACAGGTATGATGTACTCGGGTGGTAGAACTCTTGACCTTCAATATACATTGGCTGAGAATCCGTGGTATGCAAAAGCTGGAAGCATTATCCCGATGAATCCGTCTGACATAGAGAATCTGCAGGAACCTTGCAATACTCTTGTACTTACCTTTGTGCCGGGAGCAGATGGAACTCTTTCGCATTACGAGGATGATGGAGTCAGTCAGGACTATAAGAATGGCGGAGCGTGGACTCGCATTTCCAAGGTCTCGGAGGGTAATATCGTAAGGATTGTCATCGGTAAGAGGATGGGTGGATATGAAGGAGCCCCGGTAGACCGTGCATATGAACTCAGGCTTCCGGCAATGTTCCCTCCTCAGTCCGTGAAGGTGGATGGAAAGGTTCTGGAATATTCGAGATTCCCGGAAGGCGAGTGCTGGACCTATGATGCCTATACTTTATCTCCTATTATATATATAGGTGATAGAAACTGCAGTTCTGAACTGGTGGTAGAGCTGGAGACCCCTCAGGAGGGTCTTGACAGACAGGATGAACTTTATGGTCTGGCCGGAATCTTCAATAGATGTA
>JAEIGA010016164.1_pt1 | contig 11361 bp, 10 predicted proteins | sample 9270691 | NCBI WGS metagenome assembly JAEIGA01 (sample SAMN17057246, study PRJNA624740) | gut metagenome | biome: biome; isolation source: fecal sample | host: Bos grunniens | place: China: Xizang | collected 2019
CGGGGCTCCGAATTCCGCTCGCCTACGGTTCGCAAACACCCCCTCAACTTCCGATTTATCGGGGCGGTTGAAGACGAATGAAAGGCAAAAGGCACCGTAAATCGTTGGATTTACGGTGCCTTTTTCGCTGGAGGCGAGGGGAGTCGAACCCCTGTCCTGGACACTGTTGACGCAAGCATCTCCATGTTCAGACGCAGATTAGCTGCTCTCGCCGGTGGTCCGCTCTGCGTCAGCCTTCCACCAAGCCAGGAACCTGTGGATGTCATACTCGGCGCGGTTCCCCCGCCGGGCACCTGCCTACTAAAGCTAGGACCGTCCTCCCCAGTAGGCGTCAGGATTCGGGTCTAGGCGCTAATTAAGCAGCCATTGCGTATTCGTTCTTGGAATAGGCATTTAATGTTTTGAGCGGCTTGATAAGGGGGCCAGCCGTTCAACCCCCACATGCAGCCGGCGCCTCGAATGTTCAGTCGAAACCGGGACGCCCCCATGTAGAACCAAACGAGTGGAGTCAAAAAAAGCCGGTCGTAAGAACGAAGCCGGCGTTTTTCTGAAACAACTGTTGAAGGAAGCACGCCCGCAGGGATTCGAACCCCAAACCTTCTGATCCGTAGTCAGATGCTCTATCCAATTGAGCTACGGGCGCTTTGCCTTGTTTGGTTACCGCTGTTGCGGTACGCATAGTATAGCAGCTTTCAAAGAAATGTCAACAACAATTTTGTAAAAAAATGCATTTTTCTTCATTTTTTTGCAAATTTGAGTGATTTTTCGGCAAATTCGGGTCAAATTCAACCCAAACGGTGTTCAAAATCGGCAAAATCGAGGGCACACGCGGCGAGGAGAGAGCCGTCATCCTGCAAAATTTGCACATTCGGGTGAGGCACACCGTTAAAATGAGTTGTTTTAACGATGGTGTAATGGGTCATGTCATCAAAAATGAGCTCATCCCCCACCTGCAGGGGTGCTGCAAAGGAGAAATCACCGATGACATCACCCGCGAGACAGGTCGGCGCGCCGAGGCGGTAGGTATGCGGGAGCACGCCGGGCTGCTCCGCGGGGGCGTAGCTCTCCTGTGGCATGGAGAAAGCGGGCTCCCCCTGCGCCTCGCCGGCGGGGCGCACGGCAAACACATCCGGGCGGTAGGGCATCTCCAGCACATCCGGCATGTGGGCACTGGCACTCACATCCAAAATAGCGTGGCGGTAGCCCAGGGAGTCAAATACATCCAGCACGCGCGCGCGCAACACGCCCGTGTGCACGCACCAAGCTTCGCCGGGTTCCAGGTACACCTCCACCCCGTAGCACTCACGCACCTCACGCACCAGGGCAATGAGGGCGGCGCGGTCATAATTCGGCTTGGTAATCCAGTGCCCGCCGCCCATGTTCAGGTACTTGATGTGCGGAGAAGCAAGCAAGGCGCCGAAGGATTTTTCAAAAGCGCGGAAGGTATCCACCAGCTCCTGAGCGCCCTGCTCGCAGAGGGTGTGGAAGTGCAAGCCGGAGATACCGGTGAGGTCCACGCCCTCCAGCTCATTGGCGGGAATGCCGAGGCGAGAGCCCGGCACACAGGGATCATACAGCGGGGTGTGCCCCGTGGAGTAGCAGGGATTCACGCGCAGCCCCAGCAGCAGCTCCCCGCTCTGCACGCGGGGGTGGCTGAGGCACTGCTCGCGAAAGCGCAGCCACTGCGGCACGCTGTTGAAGTCTATATGGTGAGCAAAATCCAGCAGCTCCGTCAGCTCCGCATCCCGGTACGCGGGAGAATACACCGCCACGTGGCCACCCATGTGGCGTGCCGCCAAGCGAGCCTCATACAAGCCCGAGGCACAGCACCCTGCTGCATAGGGGCGCAGGGTCGCAAAGGCGGATGTGGTGGAAAACGCTTTCAGCGCAAGCAGCATATGCGCGCCACTCGCCTGCGCAACCTCGTTCAGAAGTTGCGCATTGCGGCGCAGGGCGGTCTGTGAGATGATGAATGAAGCCACCTCCGGTACTCTCCCTATGTGGTAAAGGCTGGTGTGAATTACAGAGCGGGCTCGGCAGCAGGCTCACCCTCCGGGGTCTCCGTGGGCAGCGCCTCCTGAGCAGGCTCCTCCGGGGTCTCAGGGCTCAGCTCTTTCTTGAGGTCAGCCACGAGGGGATTCATGCTGTTGTAGATAGAGGCAAAGGCATTGCGCACGTTCTTGTCCTGAGAGGCTTGGTACATGGCAGCGCAGCGCTTCATGGCCTCCGTGTAGTACTCCAGCGCCTTCTGCTTCTGCCCGCAGGCGTTCTCATGACCGGCGGCGGCATTCAGCAAGCGTACGTACTGCATCTGCACGTTGAGGTGACCCACGCGAGCGGCATCACGCCCCACCTGCACGCCCTTCGCAAAGATGTCGCGCGCCTCCTCGGGGTCGCTGTTCATCATCATCTCCGCCAGCACACGGTAAGAGGAGAGGATATCCTCCGCAGCCTGGCGCGTGTGAGGCGTTACGGGGGTGTTGGGCTTCTCCGGCACGGGGTTGGCGGCATAGCGCTCCGAATCCGTCTTAAGGCGCAGCTGTGCGGTCTCCAAAGCGGCATCACGCTGCCCACAGCCAATCTGGGCAGAAGCCTTGCCGAAGTATATGGAGCTGAGCCAAGCGGCATACTCCGGGTTCTTGCGGTCGGCCTCGGCCATAGCATCGAAATCCGCCAGCGCGCGGTCATACTCCTTCACCGCCTCCGCATAGCCGCGGAAGTTCAGGCGCATCTCCGCAATGAGCATGGCGAGCTGCACCTTCTTGGGGGAGCCCGTCAGCTTGGCGCCATTCAAGGTGTAATACTCATTAAGCAGGCTGAGGATCTCACGCAGCTCAGCGCTGAAGGGGGATTGAAGACCACCGGTGGACAGGCGATTCACGACCTTGTAGAGCAAGATATCCAGCATTTGCTCCTCCGGGGTAGCTGTGGCGCTTGCAGCTGCGGCGGGCGCGGCTGCCCCTGCCTTGGGCTCATTGCTCGGTTGCGGTGCAGGCTGCGCCTCGTCCCCGCAGGACACCAGCACAGCAGCCGCTGCAACACCCATTACCGCCACACCGAGTCGGCGCGACATCCCTTTAATATCATAAATCTTCATAACGCTGTGTATTCTGTACGACAAGGCACGCTTCGTCAAGTTTTTTCTGAGTTAGCTGCCAAAATCTGCCCTTTCCCGGCCTTTTCTTGTTGGCTATACGGAGAAAAGTGCAAAAAAAATGCCTTTTTGCAAGTTTTTGCTTGTAATTACCCATAGTGATTGGCTAGAATAAGGGACACCGAAACGTCATGAAACACTTTTCCCTTCTCCAGAACATCGCTTTGGGTTGCTGCGCAGTAGCTCTCTCCTTCAGCATGAGCTCCTGCTCCGGTCCCATGTCCCCCTCTGATGCAGCAGCCAGAGTGCGCTCCGGCGCCAACATTGCTGTGTACAGCCATAATGATGCCTCCTCCCCCCGCAACCGCGACGTTGTGGAGGCAGGCCCGCTGCCTGACCGCGCCGCCCGTGCGCTGCACAACTGGCTGCGCCGTTCCACGGTTAAGGAGTTCTCCTACGCTTACCCGCAGTACTACATTGCCGTTCCCGGTAAGAACGGTAAGCACTCCGTTTGGGGTATTTGCTCTGACGGCCAGGGTAACATGACCGGTGTACTCATTCCCCGCGATGGTCGCCCCGCTTGGATGGCTCCGCACACGAGCGCTCTTACCATGTACGTGTATGATGGTGAGGACCGCGCCGCCCTCGGTGGTGCCGTTATGGAGGCCCTTGCAGATGCCGGTTATGATGCCGCTCGCATCACCGCCCGTAAGAACTCCGGTTTGGTGGATGAGCAGTACCTCCTCTCCAAGCCCCGCTCCGCTGAGGCTCAGCGTGAGTATGAGGCCAAGCTCCGCGAGCTCGCCAGACAACAGAAGGCTGAGCGCGAGGCTGAGGCGGCTTCCTCCCCCGCCGATACTTCTGACGACTCCGAGGACGATTCCGATGTATTGGATTCCGACGAGGAGTCCGATGACCTCCTCGACTTCTGATGTAAGCCCGGGGAGCACGCCTCCCCTGCCCCACATCTTCAAAAACGCAGCTGCCCACCGCAGCTGCGTTTTTTTGGCGGCACGGGCATCATTCAACCGGGATGGATAAATCGGAAATTGGCGAGTAAGTGTGTAGTATTCATTCAATCGGAGCGAGGGACTTTAGTCCCTCTTATGGATTGGCCACGCGCGCATTTATGGGACTAAAGTCCCATGCTCCGATAAATTTTTGTAGCGCGCCAACTTCCGATTTATCGAGCCGTTTGCAATCACCTGAAAACTTTAACAGAGCGTTCCGATGTATCGACATCAACGCTTTTGCTTACCATAAATGAAACAGGCAATGAAGGCGCCCAGGGAGACATAGAACAAAAAGAACCACAAGCCATACTCCCCGAAGAGCAGAAACCCGGCAACAAGACAAATAATGCCCAAGACGAGAGCTACGGGGATGAGGTGTTTGTGTTGCCGTAATATGTAATGGCTTGAGCCGATAAAAAAGCCGGTGGCGGCATACATCAAGGCATCAAATACGCTCTGAATGCCGACAAAAAACCAAGCAAAGCCGAGAAGGATAAAGGCACCGATGTAACCGCGTTTCTTGGCTTCCGCATCCCACTCTTCGGAAGAACCCGCCGGAACAGGGGGCTTGCCGGGCGGCGGAGTAGAGGGAGGCGGAGTTTCTTGGGGGACGTCGCGGTCTATCACCCACAGCGCTCTTTTGACGTCAAGATGGACATGGCGGCCACAACGGTTGCATTGCAAATTACTTGAGCGATGGACAAGGAATAAATGGCCGCACCGGCAATGAACCGTCGCGCCTATGGTATCCCATTCCCCCGCTTTTCTTGTGTAAGTAGCCAAACAAGTAAAGCAGGATGCGGATTGGATACCGGTGACTTTAACTTTTTGCTTACAAATGGTGCAGGTAAAGCTTTCCGGTTCTTCTGCAGGCTTGTTTTTTATTTGCTTGATGCAGATTTTCGCTTCAAAGCTGTTTTCACCACAATCAGTACATGAGGCATAACCGGATGCATCCGCCTCGATGGAATTAAAGGAGCCACAGCTACTGCACCGGAAAAGCACTTTCTTCAAGCCTTTGGCATCCAGCACGGAAGAGGAGTACGTTGTGATTGGTTCCCAACTGTATAAATCCCTATCTCTGACGACGGCATGCTCAACAAGCGTGCATTGCTCTACATGGCGCACGCGAAAAACAGTGAATTCTCCTGTTGTCCTTTCCGTTTTCATCAGTGTAAATGGGATGTATAGATGCTTGCCGGCCTCAAGCAAATCAGGGAGTCACGCTTAACGTAACTCCCTGATTTTCAGTTATGCTCGAAGGGGGACTCGAACCCCCACGGATCGCTCCACTAGATCCTTAGTCTAGCGCGTCTACCAATTCCGCCATCCGAGCATCGGATTTTGCACTTGGTGCGGGGGCATTATATATAATTTTGCCGAGCAATGCAAGCCTTTTTTTGTAAAAAAATGCATTTTTTTGCTATTTTTTTGAAAAAAAGCGTAATTAAGGGCGTTTATTGCCCTGATAACGGCCGGCAGAATCATAATAACGCATGCCACCGCGGCCATCGGACTCTGCACGCCCGGCATAGCGACCGGCGGAATCATAGTACCGCATGCCACCGCGGCCATCAGACTCTGCACGGCCGGAGTAACGACCGGAGGAGTCATAGTAGCGGGAGCCACCACGGCCATCGGACTGAGCGCGCCCGGCATAGCGGCCGGAGGAATCATAATAGCTGGTGTTGCCTCGGCCATTGTCAGAGGCGCGCCCTTGGTAGCGACCGGAGCCATCATAATAGCGAGTGTTGCCTGAGTTGTCTTGGGTAGACCTACCACGGTGGCGACCGGAGGCGTCATAGTGAGAATCAGCCCATGCCTGAGGAAGCATCAGCACGCAGCCCAAAAGGGCGAGAATACGAAAGGGATTTTTCATGATGTGTGGGGAGTGGTTGTTAATGTACTGCATTTATAACACATTTTACACCGACTGTAAAACGAAAAGTTCCGGCGAGCTGCGAATCAATTTGCCTCACGCTTGCCCTTGTAGCGGCCATAGTCGTCGTAATAACGGGAGGTGCCGTCACTGTCCGTCTCAGTACGGCCCTTGTAGCGGCCATAATCATCATAATGGCGAGCGGTGCCATCGCTATCCGTCTCCGTTCTGCCGACACTGCGGCCGTAGTCGTCATAGTAGCGGACAGTGCCGTCAGAGGAGCGCTCCGCCTTCCCTTTATAGCGACCGTAGTCATCATAATAGCGAGTGGTGCCGTCGTCATCCGTCTCGGAGCGCCCTACGCGGCGACCGTAGTCGTCATAATAATGCGTGGTGCCGTTGCTGTCCGTCTCGCGGCGGCCTTTGCTGCGGCCGTAGTCATCATAAAAAGTCTCACCGGCCACGGCGCTGCCCGCTATGAGCAGAAAGGTTACGAGGGTGTATAATTTAGTTTTCATTGTGTAAAATGTTTTGTTTAATTAAAAGTATCAAATCCGAATCAATATGTCCATCAAAAAATGCAAGAAGACGCATTTTTATGAGATGAAGAGCTTCTGCTAAGTCATCTGTGTCCGATAAATCGGAAGTGGGAAAGGAGCCTTGGTGTGGCGCGGCAAAACTCAGGAGGGAGAAGAGCCGGTAACGGCTGCGTGCAACGAGCCCTCAGAGAGGGTGATGTGCAGTTGCGAGCCCGGGGGCAAATCCGCAGCGCGGCGAGCGAGAGTGCCGGCGGGGGTACGCACCAGGGCAAAGCCGCGGTCGAGGGCGTTTTGCGGGCTGGCAGCGTTGATATTGGCCGCGAATACATCCACCGCAGCGCGGGCAGCAGCGAGCCGCCCGGCAGCCGCAGCAGAAATGCGCGGGGCGTAGGCCTCCACCGCAGCACGGGCGGCAGCCAAGCGCTGTTGCAGAGCACGCGGGGAAAGCTTGGCGGCAAGCACCGCCAAGTGCGAGGAAGCGGCCTGAAAGCGCTCCCTACAGGTGGAGCGCAACTCCTCTTCAGAGGCATCCAAATGCTGCGCGAAGCGAGCCAAGGCAAGCATGGGGCGGCCTAGGGGGCCCTGCTCTGCATAGCGCAGGCGAAGGCGAGCCTGCTGCATGGCGCGGGCCAGGCAATTGCGCATGCGTCCCTCTTGGTGGCTGAGGAAATCTGCCAGGGCGGCGGCATCCGGCGTGGTGAGCTCGATGGCAGCCGTGGGCGTGGGGGCGCGAAGGTCCGCCACAAAATCCGCAATGGTGAAATCCGTTTCATGCCCCACGGCGGACACCACGGGCAAGCGCGAGGCTGCAATGGCGCGGGCGAGCACCTCCTCATTGAAGCACCAAAGATCCTCCAGCGAGCCGCCGCCACGGGCGATGATGAGGTAGTCCACCTCCGGCAAGCCATACTGAGCGGCTGCATTCCACTTGCGGATGGCCTCCGCAATGCCGAACTCCGCCCCGCGCCCCTGCACTTGCACCGGCAAGAGGTAGGCGTGCATCCACGGTGCGCGGGATTCCAAGCGGTGGCGCATGTCCTGAATGACGGCACCGGTGGCGGAGGTAATAAGCCCCACGCTGAGGGGGAAAGAGGGCAGGCGTTTTTTGCGCGCTGGGGAGAAGAGACCCTCCGCCTCCAGCTTGCGCTTGAGCGCCTCGAACTGCTGTTGCAGGGAGCCCTGCCCGGCCTCTTTGACGGAGCTGACCACGAATTGCAGGCTGCCCCTGCCCTCCCACACGGTGGCTTTGCCGGTGAGCTCTACCAGCATGCCCTCGCGCAGGCGCACGCGGCTGTACACCGCTTGGTAACGGTAAAAGACGCACTGCAACTGGGCAGATGCGTCTTTTAACGTGAAGTAAATATGCCCGCTGGTAGCGGTCTTGCAAGAGCCCACCTCGCCCACCACACACTGCTCACCCACGCGGGTTTCCACAGCGTACTTGAGGCGCGAGAGCAACTCTGTGACACTCAGCGGCATGCTGTCAGTCCTGCGGCACAAGTGCAGCGTTCGGGTCCGCCCACTCAGGGTCGTAACCCTTAGCGTAAGAGAAGAGGTCGCGGTGGATGTACTCGTAGTACTGCTCGCGGTCCTCCTCGGAGAGGCGGTTCCAGATAGCGACATTGAGGGCGCGCGCCACCTTCTGCATCATCTTAAGCGTGAGCTGGCGGCCGGCGCGAGCCTTTTGTACCTGCTTGTGGGTAAGCTGCTCGAGCGAAACATCCACAAGGTCATGATTATCCAGCCCCCATGCCTGCATAATGGCATCTATACGTTGGAGGCCGTGGTTACGTTCGTTTTGTTCGTTCATCTTTAAGGATTGGGTTATGAAGAAAGGTAATCAGAGCCCCGGAATGTGGCGCACGTAGAAGCCGGAGCAACCGCGTGACGAGGTGTACCAACGAGGGCCCACGCCCGGACCGCGGCCGGAGGTGTCGAAACGAAGCCCTGCCACCATCAGGAACACGTGACCACGCTTGGCATAAAGAGTCAGCCAGCGACCGAAACCCGGCTTACCCCAGCGCAGGAACTCGCCGCTGGAGCGGAAATTCTGCTTACCCATGGCGCCGATTTCACGCAGCACAAAACCGACGGAGCCGGAGCAATCGTACGCGGAATCATGGTGGCGGCCATGACCACCGCCACGGCGGTACGGACGGCCTACAATCTTATTGGCGGCAGCGATGAGACGCTTGATGTTACGCGGGGCGTGAGTGGGAGCCACGGCCTTGTTACCACGCATGTAAGCCGTATAACCCTCCACATACCTGTAAGTGGGGGTTACGGCATTCTGCAGCTGTTGCTGCTGGCTGCATCCGTTCACGGATACAAGCAAAATAGAAAGCACAAGGGCTGATAAAACTCTGAACATGTGTGAGAGGTGGTGTGTGAGAGGTGCGGCGCGAACTGTACCATACTTATAACCTTTAGGCAAGACTTAATCATACTCTTCTCAGGGCATTTCACCTTTTTTATTGATTTTCGCCCTCTTGCACGCTATTTCACTTGCTAAAAAAAATCTACACAAGCATATTTTTTATTAAGTTTCGTTAAACAAACAGTTACTCCTCGTTCCGGATGACAAAAGAGACGTTTTTACATCCGCCCCCGCCGCGGAATTCAAAAGCACCTGCAAGCGGCGGTGCTTGCAGGTGCTTGAAAAAAGGCGGAATGAAGCGAGCTTTATACCAAGCCTTGGTCAATCATGGCATCCGCCACCTTCACGAAGCCGGCGATATTGGCGCCTGCCACGTAGTTGGTGAAGTCACCGGTGGAGTCCGCAGAGAACTCACGAGCGTGGTTGTAAGCGTTGTCGTGAATGTTCTGCATGATGGTGTGGAGCTTGGCGTCCACCTCCTCGGCAGACCAGTTGAGGCGCATGCTGTTCTGGGACATCTCGAGGCCGGAGGTCGCCACGCCACCGGCGTTGGCAGCCTTAGCCGGGCCGTAAAGAATCTTGGCAGCGAGGTAATTGTTGATGCCGTCGAGGTCGGTGGGCATGTTGGCACCCTCAGCCACGAGCATACAGCCGTTCTTGATGAGCGTAGCAGCCTCTGCACCGTTGATTTCGTTCTGCGTAGCGCAGGGGAAAGCGCAGTCGCAGGGAACGCTCCAGGGGCGCTGCCCCTCGAAGTACTGCACACCGGGGAAAGCGTCTGCATACTCCTTGATGCGGCCGCGGCGCTCGTTCTTGAGCTCCATAATCCAAGCGAGCTTCTCCTCGTTGATACCCTCCGGGTCAAACACGTAACCATTGGAGTCGGACATGGTCACCACCTTGGCGCCGAGCTGGTTGAGCTTCTGCACGAGGTACTGAGCCACATTACCGGAGCCGGAAACCACGCACACCTTGCCCTGCAGGTCATCACCCTTGGTGGCAAGCATGTTCTGCGCAAAGTATACGCAGCCATAGCCCGTAGCCTCCGGGCGGATGAGGGAACCACCCCAGTTGAGAGCCTTGCCGGTCAGCACGCCGGTGAACTCATTGCGCAGGCGCTTGTACTGGCCGAACATGAAGCCTACCTCACGGCCACCCACACCGATGTCTCCGGCGGGCACGTCCGTATCCGCGCCGATGTGGCGCTGCAGCTCCGTCATGAAGCTCTGGCAGAAGCGCATCACCTCAGCGCGGCTCTTACCCTTGGGGTCAAAGTCTGCACCACCCTTACCGCCACCCATGGCGAGCGTGGTGAGGGAGTTTTTGAAAACCTGCTCGAACCCGAGGAATTTGAGGATACCGAGGTTCACGGACGGGTGGAAGCGGATACCGCCCTTGTACGGACCGATAGCGCTGTTGAACTGCACGCGATAGCCGCGGTTGATGTGAATTTTGCCGTTGTCATCCGTCCACGGCACGCGGAAGATGATGGTGCGCTCGGGCTCGGTAATGCGCTCCAAAATGCAATTATCCTCGTATTTCTTATTAGAAGAAAGCACAGGGGTGATGGTAGAAATCACCTCTTGAACAGCTTGCAAGAACTCAGGCTCATTGGCGTTTTTGGCGCGAACCTGATCCAACACTCGTGTAGTGTAATCTGTCATATGTGTGGTGCTACTGGGTTCCGCCACAGCAGAAAAACAACAGCTTGCAGCGGGTCAGCGCGCGGATTATACCAAAAACTTTTGATTTGAAAAGCTTTTTTTCTAAAAAAAATCACCGAAAGCTCATCATGAATCTTTTGCAACACAGCGGAATACCCCGATTTTATTCAGCTGCGTTAAGCATTCGGCTCTGTTAATATTGATGGTTGATGCCACTATTTGCACTGCTCGATAAATCGGAAGTTGAAGAAAAGATTGCGAGCCGTAGGCGAGCTGAATTTTAAGCCCCGCCACGCGGGGCGACGGACGTTAGGCAGGGGTGGAGCGGCGAAGCCGCGGAACCCCTGTTAGGGTAAGAAATTTAAATGGAACCCAGGGAACCTGTGGTGACAGAATGCGTGGCTTAAATTGCTGTATCGATCACAAAACTAATGCTTTGAAAAAACGTGCCACCCCGGCTCGGAACTCCGCTTCGCTACGGTCCTCGCCATTATATGTCACCACAGGTTCCCTGGGTTCCTTTTCCTTTTTTTTGCTATACAGGGGTTCCGTTCGCTTACGCTCACTCCACCGCCTGCCTAACGTCCGTCGCCCCTTACGGGGCTTCAAGTTAGGCGGGCATGCGCCCGCAAATTCTCTGACAAATCGGAAATCTGCGAGCGCCAGCGAGCCTAAATTTGAGCCCCGGAGGGGCGGTATAAAATAGCCCGGCGGTGGAGCCCCGCAAGGGGCGGAACCCCGGGAAAAGGCCACAAAAACAAATGCGAACCCCGGAGGGGTGGCATAAAGCGTGGC
>JAEIGA010016165.1_pt1 | contig 11361 bp, 6 predicted proteins | sample 9270691 | NCBI WGS metagenome assembly JAEIGA01 (sample SAMN17057246, study PRJNA624740) | gut metagenome | biome: biome; isolation source: fecal sample | host: Bos grunniens | place: China: Xizang | collected 2019
CCATCAGTAGCGGCTATTCCAGTGATTGCAGTGGTGACATTTATCAGTTGCTATGTAACATCGAAGTTGATTTCCTATATCCCAGGAAGTAAGTGGATAATCGGTTAATTTAATCACAATAGGCTCGCTGCGTATTCTGTGGCGAGCCCTTTTTATTATGGCACGAGGAGGAAATCAAAACAGCGCATATAAGGAGCGCAACATAGAGTTTTTGGAGGAGTACGCCCAGCGCGATGGCGTGAAGGTGATGTTCAACGGCGTGATGTACCGCGAGATAACCAAGGGTAAGGGAGACAAGCCCACACCCAAGGCGATGATTACGGTGCACTACACAGGCAAACTCATCAACGGCAAGGTCTTTGACTCAACGCAGCAGGGGCGTCCCGCCACATTCAAGCTCAACCAGCTTATTGATGGCTGGCGCACCGCTTTGCGCGAGATGCCCGTTGGCTCTCGCTGGGAGATTGTCATCCCCTTCAACCTCGGCTATGGGGCGAAGGGTGCGGGTGTGATTAAGCCATTCTCGACGCTTATATTTGATGTACGCCTGATTGCCATAGGGCAGTAGCGAAATTGTCTAAAAAGGTATTTTGTCGTTATACTCACCCTCGAAATCCTCATTTGCACAATAGTAAACTGCGGTTTCTCGGGATTCGCAAGCCTAAAAATTCCTTTTTTTATACAATTTCGGCTTGTGGGGTAGGGATAATAAAAAATCAGGGAGTCTAACCAATGGTTAAACTCCCTGATTTTGTTTTTGCGCTCAACTACTTGTGTTGAAGCGAGTTGATAAGCGAATTGAGTTTGGTGTGACGCTTCTGCCACCAATCCTTCATATAAATAGCTTCAGAATCCAGCTTATCATAGAATGTATAGTTATAACCCCAATTTGGCTGATCGCTCATATCAATAGATTTCCAGCGTGCAACCTCACGTGCGCGAGCTCCCGACTTATCCTGAATTTGGACATAGTTATCTACGATTTCATTGAAGTGAGAAGGTGCCAACGCGCCATTTTTAATCTCGTTCCAGCGATCGTATATCTTCTGGTGGATATTTGCAGGGTTCTCGTTGATGATACGCTCATAGATGCGGAAACCACTTGCTACCCATCCCTGGTTAGGATCCTCGGTGTAGCGGTGCCAAGTACGACCCAATGTGCCGTCAAGATCCCACAAGCCGTGCATAAACTTCTTCGACTCGTTTACGTTGCGGAGAACCCAGAATGTGTTGCGACCGATGTTGTCGTGTGCAACAATCATATTCAGGAAGATAAAGCCATCCACAATGCTGTTTATGTCAAAATGCTGCTCAAACTTTGCGCTAAACTCCTCTTTGCTGCTTGAGCCGACAAATCTGATCATATCAGCCAGGTAGTTGAAGTTTGGCTTCTGTCCATCGTCTGCATCAGGATACTCCTGCTCGATATCGGCTGAATTCCAATAATAATCGTCATTGCTTGGTGTTTGGCAACCTCTCAGACAGCAGGCATCAGTCCAGCCCTTTGCCTTGTAGATGTAGCCGCCCTGCTGCTCAATCTGATACTGCTTGCGGTCGATACGGTCGGTAAGCGTAAAGAGACCAAAATACTCTCCGTTGATAAATACCTCCACGTGGTGACCGCGTGTGCCACTCATCGCCTTTGGCTTCTGATCAACGTAATAAGGCTTGTTAAACTCGTTCCACAGGTCGAAGCATACGCGAGTACGCATATGTGCCACGTCGAGGAACATAGCATCCAAAATCCACGAGTTGTCGTTACGGATATTCAGCAACTCTGCCTCGCGCTTCTCGCCAGTGTCGGTGTAGAGCTTGACGTTGTAAGGCTTCTTCACATATCGCATTGCGCCTGCACCACGATACTCAATACCAGCCTTGCTCTCGAAGTACGTAAGGTTTTTCCTCTCTCCGTCGTCGGTGCGAGCCTTTGGGTCGAACAACTTGATTTTGCAATCCACCTTTGGCTCATCCTTGATAGGCTCCTGGGTGTCGATCTCCACAATTGGCAGACCTGAAACTATCAGCAGGTGTACACCTGTCTTGCTGGTTGAGGTGCTATGGGTGTAAAGCTTAACGGTTGTTCCAGCCTTGAGCTTATCAAGAGGAATGGTGTCGCCAAAATAGTATTTTGTGCTATTATTACCAAGGGTAATCCACTGCACACCCTCGCCGAAGAACTCTATCTTAACACCTTTCGACGTGTCGGTTTCATCCATATCAACCGAGTACATATAATCTCTATCGGATGTTCTGCTATCGGTAGGGCATTTATAACCGTTGATAGTTAGTTCAGAGAGTCCCAACACGTAATTATTCGATGGAGCACCCTTCTGGGTCAGCGCCACTTCATAATTCTTGCCGTTCTTCTTATCCTTTATGTAAACGGTAGTCTTGCGAATTGCTGTTCCCTCGTTATATGTCACCTCAAGCACATTGTCTGAGACCTTGATCCACTCCTGTGCATCGGTTGCGACGCTGATAGAGTAGTCGTCCTGAGGCAGACCAGCAATCTCCACATTACCACCGCCATAACCCATTGTGTATGAGGTGCAAGGCAACGTGAAGTAGTATGCCCATCTCTGCGAAACATCTATCGAAGCCTGCTTCTTACCTGTTGTGAAGGTGATGCTGGCAGAGCGATCTCGGTTGTGATCATTAGGCTTGATCATAACCTCCACCTCGGTTTCACCAGCAGAACCCGATGATGGGAAAATGGTTATCCAACTCTTATCTGATGATGTGGCTTTCCAGCTTCCTGAAGACTCCACAGTTATGACTCGAGTTTCGCCCATAACAGTCGCCTTGATAGTCTGTTCGGAGAGTGTGATAGTTGTTTCAACTTCGGGCTCATCCTCAGCGTCATCGCTTCCGTCATCAATCACCTCGCCGCCGCCACTACAAGCAAATGCACATAGCGAAAAGACGAAGAATGAAATAAATCTTAATGTTCTTAGAATCATTGGTTTGCGTAGTTTGTTGGTTACATTGTATTTACTCTGAAAATATATATATAGTCTTGCAGCCTCTATTCGTGTTTAAGGCTGTTGATCAATGAATTCAGCTTGTTATGACGTTTCTGCCACCATTCTTTCATATACGAAACCTCGGATTTTACATTGTCGTAATATACGCTTTCGTAATTCCATTTTGGTTGCTCACTCATGTCAATAGACTTCCAACGAGCCACCTCACGGGCACGGGCGCCCGATGCGTCCTGCAACTCGGCGTAGGCATCAACCTTTTGAGCAAAGTTGCTTGGGGCGAGTGCGCCATCCTTGATCTCCTGCCAGCGATCGTATATCTTCTGGTGGATGTTGGCTGGGTTTTCGTTGATGATACGCTCGTGTAAGTAGAAGCGGGTGTTGCTGCTGTTGCTGCCGTGTCCCAATACCCAAGGCTGGTTAGGATCCTCCTTATGGCGATCCCAGTTACGACCTAATGAGCCGTCCAAATCCCACAAACCGTGGATAAATTGCTTCTTCTCGTTCACATTGCGGATGATCCAGAATGTATTTCGACCGATATTATCGTCGGCAACAATCATATTGAGGAAGATGAAGGCATCCACAACGCTATTTATATCAAACCACTCCTCAAACTTCGCGCTGAACTCCTCCTTGTTGCTTGAGCTTACAAACTTGATAAGATCAGCCATGTGATTGAAGTTTGGCTTGCCGCCGTCATCAGCATCAGGATACTCCTGCTCAATCTCGGCAGAGTCCCAGTAGTAATCATTGTTGTCTGGAGAAGAGCAGCCTCTCAATAAGCAGGCTGATGTCCAGCCCTTTGCCTTGTAGATGTAGCCGCCATTCTGCTCAATCTGGTACTGCTTGCGGTCGATGCGGTCGCTCAAGATGAAGAGACCCATATATTCACCGTTGATAAATACCTCCACGTAGTGACCACGTGTGCCACTCATCGCTTTAGGCTTCTCATCCACGTAAGATGGCTTGTTAAATTCGTTCCAGATGTCAAAGCAAATACGGTTACGCATATGAGCAACATCCAGATACATACCATCCAAAATCCACGAGTTATCGTTACGGATATTCAGCAACTCCGCCTCGCGCTTCTCCCCCGCGCTGTCGCGTAGCTTGAAGTTGTAAGGCTTCTTAACATAACGCTGTGCTCCTGCGCCACGGAACTCAATACCACCCAGACTCTCGAAGAATGTGAGGTTCTTCTCCTCGGCATCGGTACGAGCCTTAGGGTCGAAGAGTCGGAATGTGCAATCCACCTTTGGCTCATCCTTAATGGTGCTTGAAGTGTATATTTCAACCAAAGGCAGACCCGAGATGATAAGTTGGTTAAGACCAGTCTTGTCAGTCACGCTATTGTGTGAGTGGATAGTGATGGTGCTGTTGGCGGTAAAATCGCTGAATGTGACCATATCGCCCGACTTGATCTTCGTAGGGCTGTCGCCAATGGTGATCCACTCCACACCGTCGCCGAGGAATGAAACCTTAGCGGTCTTTGTGGTTGTGGTAGCATCCATATCTACCGCGTAGAAGAAGTCAGAGACTGTGCTGTGGCTATCAGAAGGACAGTAGTAATCGTCAATCTTAAACTCTGACAACGTGAGGATATTTGTCACGCCCTGGGCGCTCTCCTGTATCAATAATACATCATACTTCTTATTGTTAGTATTGTCTTCGATCGAGATGATGGTGTTACGCGACTCCTTGCCCTGATTTTTAGATATAGTCAATACGTTTGACGCAACTTTAATCCACGAACGAGCTGCTGCCGACAACGAGATTGTAAAACCACTCTTTGGCAGACCGTTGATGATAACCTCGCCGCCCAAAGCACCAATGGTGTAGTCCTTGCAAGGCAGAGAGAAGTAGTTGCTCCACTGCTGTTCCACTTTGAGGCTAACATTCTCCAATCCCGCCTTGAAAGTAACCTGTGCCGAACGGCTTTTCTTGCTGGTGTTAGGAGAAACGGTAATCTTTACTTCTGTTGTGCCCGCCTCACCTGACGATGGTGTTATTTTAATCCATTTGTCGCCTGTGGTTGATGCATACCAAGCCTCGGGGGCTTCGAGTGTGACCGTGGTACTGCCACCTATCACATTAGTGCTGATGGCTTGGGTTGATACCGCTAATGGGGTGCGCACAATCTCTTCACCTCCACCTCCGCACGAAAAGCTGATAAGGAGCAGGGTTAACAATACAATTCCTCTAAAAAAGGTACGTTTCATAAAGTTGCTATGTTCTTATATTTCTATTAATTTCAACTATTTACTATTAAATTTAGAGAGTAGTTTATCAACTTTGGCTACTCGATCTCTGTACCACTGTTTCATATAGGCAATCTCCTCCTCTACGTTGCCGTAGTTGCCCGTGTAGTGCACCCAGCCATTTGTGCCAGTTGCGGCATCCTGTGACTCCAGCGCACGCCAGCGAGCCACCTCGCGATCACGCGCTCCCGATGCAATCTGCTGCTCGGCATAGTAGTCCACCAACTTGTTGAACTCGGCAGGGGCGAGTTGCTTATCCTTAAGTTCCACCCAGCGGTCGTAAATCTTCTGTTGCAAGCCCTCTACGTCGCCATCAATAATGCGTTTGAATAGCTTGAAATAGTTTGTGCCGCTTGGGTTATTGTTATTTCCGTAATACCAGCCATTGCTTGCTGGCACTTTTACTCGGTTCCAATCTCGTCCGAGTGTGCCGTCCAAATCCCATAAGCCGTGCATCACCTTTGGAGACTCGTTCACATTGCGGAAGATCCAGAATGTATTACGTCCAGCATTGTCGTATGCCAAGATTAGGTTAAGGAAGATGAATGTGTCAATAACGCTATTCTCAGCTATGCGATCGGCGAATTTCGCGCTAAATTCAGCCTTGCTTGTCTTGCTCACAAAGTCAATGAAGCTCGCCATGTGATTGAAGTTTGGCTTTCCGCCATCATCAGCATCGGGATACTCCTGCTCAATCTCGGCAGAGTTCCAAAAGAAGTCATCGTTGCTTGGTTTGCTGTAGCTTTGCAAGAAGTTGGCTTGCGTCCAACCCTTTGATTTGTAAATATATCCGCCGTTTGGCTCAAGCTGATACTGCTTGCGGTCAATACGGTCACTCAAGATAAAGAGACCCATATATTCACTATTTACAAATACCTCTACATAGTGACCACGTGTACCACTCAGAGCCTTTGGTTTTTCATCTACATAGTATGGTTTGTTAAAGGTGTTCCATAGGTCGAAACATACGCGGTTACGCATACGTGCCATATCAAGATACATCGCATCCAAGATCCAGGAATTGTCGTTGCGGATATTCAGGATCTCAGCTTCGCGCTTGTTGCCGTTGCTGTCGCGTAGCTTGAAATTATAAGGTTTTTTGGGATAACGCTGTGCGCCTGCTCCACGGAATTCAATACCAGCTAAACTCTCAAAATAGACGAGGTTCTTCTCCTCGGCATCGGTGCGGGCCTTTGGGTCGAAGATTGAGAATGTGCAATCCACCTTTGGCTCATCAACGATAATACCTTGCGAATTGATTACAACCAATGGCAATCCCGAAATAATAAGGAAGTTTTGACCAACCTTATCGGTCAAAGAGTTATGCGTTAAAATCTTTATTTTTGTATTGGCGGTCATATCCTCAAAAGTGACTGTATCGCCACTCTTAATCTTCTTAGTATTGTCGCCAATGGTGATCCACTCTACACCCTCTCCGCTGAATGTTACTTTGGCGGTTTTTGAGGTTGTGGTAGCGTCCATATCTACCGAGTAGAAGAAGTCGGATGCAGGGGAGAAACTATCCGAAGGACAGTTGTAACCATCAATAGTAAACTCCTTGAGCGCCAAGATATTATCTGCGCCCGATGAGCTCTCCTGGAAAAGCAAAACTTCATATGTTTTGCCAGCGGAGTTATCCTTTATATTAAGGACTGCATTACGGGATGTTTTACCGTCGTTGAACGATACTTTGAGCTTATTTCCAATAACCTTAATCCACGATTGCGCCGCCACTGATGTGGTGATAGCAAATCCACTCTTTGGCAGACCATTCACGATAATCTCACCACCGCCGTAGCCTATGGTGTACTCCGTGCAAGGCAGAGTGAAATAGTACCCCCACTCCTGTTGTACGTCGATGATCTCTTTGTCCTGCCCAGCATTGAATGTTATCTGTGCCGTGCGGCTTTTCCCCGAGTCGTTGGGTTTGATGGTCACCTTCATCTCTGTCTTGCCAGCCTTTCCCGATGATGGTGTTAGTCTAATCCATTTCTCACCAGTAGTTGCGGCATACCAGTCGCGTGGGGCGTCCACTGTGATGGTTGTTGTTGAGCCAAGGACATCGGTCTCAATGAAAGATGTAGAGATAGCCAAGGGCGTTGTTGATAACTCCCCGCCACCTCCACAAGAGAAGCCGATAAAGAGCAACGCACAACACACGAAGCTCTTTAGTAATGTATTCTTCATAAGGTTCTGTTCTTCAGTCTATTTCGTTGGTTTTTAATTAATCCAAATTGGGCATTACAAAGTCAAATTTCTCGTCACGAGGCGCTACCAGCGTGCCATCCTTGATGTAGAGTGGTGCCACCTGAATTGACGAACGGCGATACTTGAAATCCATCATATCGTGCTCGTGGTCGTAAGGGTGCTGCGTGTGCTGCACTCGGTCGGGGTGGGTGAAGTAGAAGACATAAGCCTTGTCGCCCAGTACCACCACGTCACCGTGTGCGCCCTGTGGCTTGTCGTCACGACGCTTGCCTGGCTTGTCGAGTATCAAGCCCTGCTTCTCCCAGGTGTTGAGGTCGCTTGAGCGGTGAACTCTCATTCCCTGCCACTCGTCGGTGAGCATCCAGTAGTAGTCGCCATAGCGGAATACCTTTGCACCCTCGTGTGCGCCGCCACCTACGGCTGGCTCGTTGTCCGATACCCACTTCTTCAGGTTCTTGCTCTTCGCCATCATCGTGATAGAGCCACGGGTCTCGTCCTTGTACCACATTCTCCACATTCCCTCCTCGTCCTTGATCAGGGTAGCGTCAATGGCATTCTCGGTGTCGAGCGCAGGCGTGCCCTCATACTTCCACTTCCACATATCCTTGCTGGTGAAGTGAACGATGTGCGCACGACCGCCCCAATGGGTGCGTACTCCCTTGATGTAGGCAACGAAGAGATGGTACTTTCCATTATGATAAACGATGTCGGGTGCCCAAAAAGTATTATGACCCTCATCTATTTTCAAATCAAGTGTTCCGCGATAGACCCACGAGCGTCCGTTGTCGTCACTTGAGGCGATGCCGATGCCGTTGCCGTAGCAATATGCTACGCTTGCAGTCTCGGCGTTGGCACGACGCTGTGTGTAGAGCATCCACCAGCTCTTCTCCTGTCGGTTCCAGATGAGTACAGGGTCGGCTGCACCGTCGGTGATGGGGTCGCGGAAAAGTGGTGCTGGAGCGTTTTGAGCTATAAGCTCAAATGTGCAGCAGAAAATAAGTGCCAGTGTGGCTAAAAATTTATTCATTTTTGTTTGTTTTTGTAGTTAAAAGTTCGTACCTTTATGTTGTGGCTCTCAAAGGTAGGTATTTTTTTGAAAAATACGCGCGTAGGGGTCGAAAAAATCACATTTTTATTAAATATTCGATAAAAAATTGTGAGGAATAAAAAAAAATACTACATTTGTGTTGCGAATTACCCGAATTGTGGGTTTTTGCGAACAAAAACGAACCAAACTAAAGCCAAAAAGTGTAACGATACTAACGAAAAACTATAATTTAACCGAATTTTTAACTAAAACCTAATTTTTAACGAGAGAGAGAGAAACGAAACCTTAAACCAACAAAATCAGAAAAAACGAAAAAATGTTTTAACAAACAAATTCTTTTTTAACTAACTAAATCATTAATCATTATGCTTATGAACAAAATCAAAACTCGATTCAGCATTCGTACAATGCTGTGTGGTTTGTTGGCATTGTCGATGATGAGCTGTAATGACGCAGAGCTGACAATTGAGACTCTCGGCGTTCAGGGCGACCCACACGACCCAACACAACCAATCGAAATCACTGACTTCTCACCAAAGGAAGGTGGTGCAGGTCAGCAGATGGTGATTTATGGAAAGAACTTCGGTAACGATCCATCTATCATCAAGGTGGCTGTTGGTGGCGCAGAGGCAGTTGTGGTTTCTTCAAACGGTACCGCAATCTACTGCTTGATTCCATCAAAGTCAACAGAGACTCAGGCTCCTGATTTCAACGGATCAGAGGAGGATGAGGTTGTACCAGAGGCATCTGCAACACGCGCTGACGACGCTGCTCCTGCACAGGAGGAGGTTGTTGGTACTCACGCTGTGTCAGTAGGTGTTGGTCCTCAGGGCTCAATGAAGCAGGCTGTATTCTCAGAGGGCGCATTTGCTTACAAGAAGGTATGGCGTGTTGGGACATTGCTCGGTAAGGTAAACGACAAGAACGAGTTGGAGGTTAAGGATGGTCCATTTGAGGACTGCGGTAACTTCCATAACCCACAGATGTTTGCTACCGATCCATTGAACCCTAACCACTTCTACGTATCAACCGACGGTGGTGACGTTCGTTTGATCGATATGGAGAACCGTTATGTTACTACTATTATTAAGGGTAACACAACTCCAGGTAACCGTATCCGTTCAGTTTCATTCTGTCCAACAAACATTTTGAAGCGTCGTCAGGATGGTACTATCAAGGAGCTTTATCCAGATTTCGCTTTGGAGCCATATCCAGCTGATGGTGATGTTGGTGCTTATGACTTGATCCTTTCTCACGATACTTGGACTCAGTCTAACCCAACTGTAACTCTTTATCGTCGTAACCGTGGTGGTTCTTACACTGCTACTGACGAGTTCGGTGATGAGTACACAATCGGTGCTGATGCATTTAAGAACTCTGACCGTATCACAGTTGCAACTGGTATCACTTGTAACGGTGCTTACGTTCACCCTTACTCTGGTTCATTGTACTACAACTCTTATTCAACTGCCGAGATGTTCAAGATGGACGCTTTGCGTATCTTCGACGGCAAGGAGGATCGTACAGGTGAGTCAATGTTTAAGTTCGGTGAGTCTGGTTGGGAGTTCAACAACGTTTGTCACCCAGATGGTCTTTATATGGTTATGTGTATGATCAACCGTGGTTGGATTGGTAAGTCAGTTTACAACCGTTCTACTGATACTTTCTCAGCTGGTACAGGTTACGTAGGCTCTGACTCAGTGATGGGTCTCGGCGGTGGCGCTGGTTACCTTGACGATATCGGTTTGAACGCTCGTTGTAATCAGCCACGTCAGGCTATCTTCGTTTTCAACCAGGAGTATGCAGACAAGGGTATGGAGGATAAGTACGATATGTACTTTACAGACTCTAATAACCACTGTATCCGTAAGGTAACTCCACAGGGTATCGTTACAACTTTCGCAGGTCGTGGTAACAACCAGACTTCAGGTTATGCTGATGGTTTGGCTCGTGAGGAGGCTTTGTTCGTATATCCTAACGCTATCGCTTACAACCCAGCTACTGGTGAGTTCTACATTGGCGATACAGGTAACAAGCGTATCCGTGTAATCTACGAGGAGTAGTTCGTTTTATACCTTTTATTTATTATAAAAGATAAGTTATGAAAAAAATATTATCAGTATTAATATTGATGCTTGCCATCTGTACTTCAGCCTTCGCTCAGAACAAGACTATCAAGGTTAGCGGTACAGTAACTGACGAGCAGAACCAGCCTCTGATTGGTGTAAACGTTACTATTCAGGGTGTGACTGGTTTCGGTACTACTACCGATGTGGATGGTAAGTATACCATCGAGATGGAGCCTTATAACCGATTGGTTTTCTCTTATATCGGCTTCGTAGAGCAGGAGATCCTTATTAAGGAGCAGACTAAGCAGAATGTAGTTTTGAAGGAGGATGATGCTACATCTTTGGATGAGGTCATCATTACCGGTACCGGTGTTCAGAAGAAGCTCACCGTAACAGGTGCCGTAACTCAGATCTCTATGGACGACATCGCTTCAACTTCTACAAGCAACTTGACTAATATGCTCGCAGGTAACGTTCCTGGTGTGATGGCAATGCAGTCAAGCGGTCAGCCTGGTCAGAATACTTCTGAGTTCTGGGTGCGTGGTATCTCTACTTTCGGTGCTGGTTCTTCAGCTCTCGTATTGGTGGATGGTTTCCCACGTGACTTGAACGAGATTTCAATCGAGGATATCGAGTCTTTCACCGTATTGAAGGATGCTTCTACAACCGCTATCTACGGTTCGAAGGGTGCGAATGGTGTAATCCTTATCACAACTAAGAAGGGTAGAGCAGGTAAGGTTAATGTAAACGCTAAGTTTGAGGCGGCTTACAACACTCGTACCATGATGCCTGAG
>JAEIGA010016166.1_pt1 | contig 11361 bp, 11 predicted proteins | sample 9270691 | NCBI WGS metagenome assembly JAEIGA01 (sample SAMN17057246, study PRJNA624740) | gut metagenome | biome: biome; isolation source: fecal sample | host: Bos grunniens | place: China: Xizang | collected 2019
TGCTCTCCGCTGCTGATGTTGTAGGCCTTGTTCCAGAATTCTGCCGGAACCCAATCCTCACACACCTGAGCAAGAAGACGGCCGGAATCCTCGATTGTCGCCCACTCGAGCACTCCGCCTACGGGAACGTGGAAGGCTGTCGGATTCACAACCTTCAGGATACCGGGATACAATATGCCGCTCTGTCTCAATGAAACCCAGTTCTTCAGACCTGCCGCAGCGAAGATCTCCTCGGAACGGATCTTGGAAAGAGCGTACATATCAAACTTCGCAGGAGTCTGAGATTCGTCAGCACTACCCCAATGATGAGGCGGGTTACGGTCGCCGTACTGGGCAACCGAGCCGATATAGACCACCTTCATATCGTCCGCGTTCGGCTGAGCAAGCACAGCCTTCACGACATTTTCAGCAGAAGATACATTCACCTTCAATGTCTTCTCCGGATAATAGTCCGCAGCCGGAGACACCATTCCGCCTACATGAAGGACATAGTCCGAACCGTTTACACCGGCAAGAACATCCTCATAACGGGTGAGGTCTCCCCATATCACGGTTACTGAAGGATCAGCTAGATATTGTGAAAGCATCTTGCGGTTCTTCTTGCTGTCTCTGGCAAGAATACGGATAGCGAAGCGGTCCTTACGCTTATATAGTTCCTGAAAGCCTGCCCAGCCCATATTGCCGGTGGCTCCTGTAAGAAATACGGTCTTCATAATCATTCGGTCATCGGAGCCATGATTCAGGATTCTGAGGTTTTGTGTTCTGCCAAACCTCGAAATGCAACTGAGTATCTCCGTTTATCGTATCGACTTTTCCTATTGAATCGCTTGTTCCGACCTTGTCGCCGGCCTTGACATTCACAGTCTTGAGCTTACAATAGAATGTGAAATAGTTTCCATGCGAAATCAGCACACACTGATTGTATCCAGGCATCACGAACACCTGCTTTACCACACCCTTGAACACACATTTGACATCGGCATTCTTTGACACAGCAATGTCAATTCCATTGTTAGGCGGGAGCTCCAGGTTCTTGAACACAGGATGGAACTGTCGTCCGAACCTTCCCACAACCGCACCGTCTGCAGGCCAAGGCAGCTTGCCCTTGTTCTTTGAAAATTCCTCTGCAAGTTTATAATCCACAGGAGCAGACTTCTTGGATGACGAAGAAGACGACTGCTTTACAGCTGCGGTCAGGATTTTCTCAATCTCCCTGTTCAGAGCATTCACCTGCTTCTTCTTGGCAGCAAGCTGCTGCTGATATGTCTTTTTGTTCTTCTGAAGGTTCTTGACCACCTTGTCAGCCTGAGCCTCTTCGGAGCGCAGCTTCTCCAATTCCTTTACACGCTCATTCTTCAGGTCCTGGGCCTCCTTCTTCAATGCAGCAAGGGCTTCCCTCTCCTTGACGAGTTCCTCCTGCGCCTCCTTGATCTTCCTCGCCTCATCGTTCATCTGAGATGAAAGATTCTTGAAATAGGCATATCGTCTGAATGCCTGACCGATATTGTCGCTGGAGAGCATGTACATATACCACAGTCTTGTATCCCTGTTCTTGTATGCACTCACGACAAGACGGGAATAATGGCTGGTCAATGTATCAATGCGCGCCTGCATACGGTTGATCTGGCGCTGCTTGAGATATATGTCGTCGGAATACTTCCTGATCTGACGGTCGCTTTCATCAACAAGGGCCTTACGATTGGAAACCTTCTTGCGGATGAGAGTAAGGTTGGAAAGCATGGCGTTGCTTCGAGAGGCATTCTCTGCAAGCTGCTTGTCGATGATGGCGATTTCACGTTCAAGCTTGGCCTTCTTTGCCTCCTGTGCCTTCGTGTCCTGGGCATAGGCACCCGCAGCGGCACAGAGCCACAGCAACACTATCGGAAATATTTTCAGAATCTGTCTCATTTCTTCCTGTTTGCCTGCTGCTTACGCAAGTTGATACGCTCCTCAAGATCCGGAATTCTGCCGTTGTTGTTCAGGAGCGCCTTGTTCCAATATACCATCGCCTTGTCGTACTCTCCCACTGCGAAAAGCACCTCGGCATAATGATCCATGATCACCGGACTGTCCTTGCCTCCATAGAGCATAGCCCTCTTGAAATGGGTCTTTGCCTCTTCGGACCTGCCAAGGAGATGGAGGATCCATCCGTATGTGTCCAGATATGTGGCATTATCCGGCTCCGCCTCTATCGTCTTGCGGCTCATTTCAAGAGCCTTCTTCAGTTTCCTGCCATCCTCGCTGAGATAGTATGCATAGTTGTTCAGCACGTACACATAATCCGGATTCACCTTCAAGGCCTTCTCATAAGCCTTGTATGATTTGGAAACCTCTCCTATTCTATGGTACACATCACCTTTGGTCGACCAAGCCCTCAATGTACTTGAACTGTCGGCAGGAGCCGCCTTCAACACCTCATCGCACGCCTCGAGCACCTTGTGGAAGTCCTTGAGATTGTAATCTCCCACGCTTGCCATTTCAAGGAATCCCAATTCTTCAGGGAACCTCTCATAAGCCTTTCTTCCCTCAACCGACAAAACCTCCCATCTGCCGGCATACATCAGATATTCCACATAACCTGCAGCTGCAGACAACGACGCCGGATGCGCCTGGGCATTCTGACGGAAACAATCCTCCGCCTGCTCCTGTCGGTCCAAAGAATAGTAATACAGACCGGCAAGATTGAGGACGGTACTGTCTGACGGATGTACTTCAAGCAGCGAAGTCATCACTGTATCCATCTGTGAAGAGAACGCTCTCACGAACTTCGGGTCCATGCCTCTCATCACCGCAGAAAGGTAATCCGTCTTCGTTTTAGACGGTTCAGACGGATTTGAAACGAATGTCGACAGAACATCGAAATAATCGTTATACTTCCTTGCCATTCTCAAGGTCTCGGCCTTGCCGAGCAGGGCAGGAGAGAAATCCGGCGCAAGTTCCAGAGCCTCGTCATAATACACAAGGGCTGTGGAATCATTGTACATTGATATCTCATGCTCTGCGAGAATCGACAGAACATAGGCAGACGAATATCTGCTGTTGTATTCTTCCAATGAAGCAAGTGCCTCTTCCTGCTTTCCTGACTGGAGGAGAAGATTATATCTGTAGATAGCAATCGTCTCTGTCATTCCGAAGACTGTCTCGATTTCATCCAAGGTCTTCAGTGCCTTTTCAACATCTCCCTGGGAAATATACAGGTCCACAAGTTCCGAATACAGTTCATTCTTCTTTGGAAAGTCCTCCAGAAGCTTCTCATACATTTCGATTGTCAGCTCCGGACGGGAAGTCATGGCATAAAGGGATGCCAACCTCTGGCGATACCAGAAATTTGTCGGGTCAGCTGCTATCGCAGATTCCAGACAGGCCTCCGCCTCTTCCGCACGGTTCTGCACAAGATGGCACATTGCCATATAGTACAAGGCAGCGTCGTTCTTCGGATCAAGCGCCAGTACCCTCTTGAGAATAGCCTCCGCCTTTGCCAGATCCTTGGCGTTGTACGCCTCCACCGCAGCTACGACAAGTGCCCCTTGCCTTGACTGAGCGGACGCAGGCGAAACAAGACCTGACAAAAGAGAAAAAAGAACTACAAGTATATAGTATTTAAACTTCATCAAAAATAGTTATGCAAATTCATACAAAAATAACACTCTAATTCGGGAAAAATATACAACTTTGGGAAAAATGTGTCCAAAATGCAACATTACAGGCCCGGTCTGCATCTTTTAGGACGCATGAAGGAATGTAAAATACAGGGGCCTGAGTTTATGAACGGTGGCGGAAACCTTTGACATTCAGCTGATTAATTCATGCAAAAAAGGAGATCGGGCCGCTCAGAGGGTTTTGTATGACCGTCTGGCGCCCCGCATGTTTCCTGTATGCATCCGATACGTCGGCGACAGGACTCTTGCGGAAGATATTCTGCAGGACGGTTTCGTCACACTGTTCACAAGACTGGACAGTTACAAGGGAGACGGTTCGTTCGAGGGATGGGCAAGAAGGATATTCGTGACGACGGCCCTGATGTACCTGAGAAAGAAGGACGCCCTGAAGATGAGCGACGACCTTGAGGCGGCGAGAGGATTGAAGACGGAAGTGACCGGTCAGATTGCGAATATCGGATACAAGGAACTGATGGAAATGGTGATGGACCTGCCGACAGGATTCAGAACGGTGTTCAACATGTATGCGGTCGAGGGTTACTCACACAAGGAGATTGCGGACATACTTGGAATCAGCGAGGTGACGTCCCGCACACAATACAGCAGAGCGAGAGCGATTCTGCAAAGCAAGATAAAGGAAAGAGAAAATGTTTGATGACAATCATATGGAAGAGTCTGACCTCCTGTTGAGATCCATTCTTGAAAACGGCCAGGAAGAGGTTCCTGCGCACGTTTGGGATGGCGTTGCAGAAGGTCTAGACAAGGTGGCAAGACGCAGGACAGTCGTTCTGTGGATGGGTCGCGCGGCGGCGGTTGCTGCTGCGGCGGCTGTCGTTGCCGGAGTGTTCTTCAGACATGGAGATGAAGAGACTATTGTTCCGGAGGCTGCTGAGAATATGATTGCTTTAGTTCAGGAAACACCTGCAGCTGATGCGGAAGAAGCCGTTGAAACTCTTCTTGCGAATGTCGAGGATTTCAGACCTGTCGCTCCAAAGACACTCGTACATAAAGAATATGTTCCGGTACGCACAACAACCATTACAGAACAGTCAACTCCAGAAACCTCTGAAAAACCGGCTGAGGCAACAGAAGCACCGGTAATGAAGGAAGAGAACACTGTAAAGACTGAATATGCAGGCCCGATCGATTGGGGAACAGACGAAGAGGAGACCGGACGCAGAAAGATAGGTACGTCAATCGTAGTTTCGGGTATTGCAGGAAGCAACAGCCCGCAGAGCCAGGGACGTCTCGGTCCGCTCAAGAGTCCGGGCATACTCAAAGCTCCGACAAAGACCACTGTCGAGCAGACAGAAAACCACATGACCTACGGCATTCCTCTTTCTTTCGGAGCCGGTGTGAAACTCAATTTCACAGACAGATGGTCAATGGGACTCGGAGTGAACTACAGCGTCCTCACAAGCAAGTTCAGCGGAAAGTACACCAAGGTAGAAGACGGAATTGCTTCAGTACCTATAACATCCACCGTACATAACACACTCCACTACATCGGTGTCCCTGTCAATGCGTACTACAATATCATCAACCGCGACTTCATCAATTTCTACACATATGCGGGAGCCGCAGTCGAGAAGTGCATTGCCAACAGATACGAGATGCAGACCACTCCTGTGATTCACCATGAAGAAGACGTGAAGGGATTGCAGGTTTCGGCAAACCTCGGTATGGGTGTCGAGTTCCTTCTCGGAAAACATCTGGGTATATACATCGACCCGAGCCTGAGGTACTATTTCGACAGCGGACAGCCTAAGAGCATCCGCACAGCACAGCCACTCATGCTCGGATTCGAGATGGGTCTCAGATTCAATCTGTAAACAATCTATTTCCTGATAATTTCTATAGAATAGTCCAGGCCGACCTTGATGATTGAAGAGGATTGGCCTGTCGCTCCTTTTTCAAGGGCAGGATCCACTGTATGGTCTACAGCTGACTTTATCGCTTCAGAAATCTCTGCGTATTTTCTTGGAGTCGCCTCGCCTGATATATTTGCAGACGTAGACACGATCGGACGTCCGAACCTTGAAATCAGCTGCTGGCAGAACTCCATCATCGGAACACGGATGCCGACTGTACCATCCTCTGCCACGGTATTGTATGCGAGGCAATGGTTGGACTTCTGAACCTTTCCCGATTCATCCGGACGAGCGCCGCATACCGCACCCGGATAGATGATAGTCATAGGCTTGTCATTGACCTCAACCAGCTGAACCGCCATTTCCGGCACTTCCTTTACATATCTGCAGATCATATCCATATCGCTTGCAAGAAGCACGAGCGACTTGCTGTCCTCACGTTTCTTGATGGCATAGATCTTTGCCACCGCCTCTGGATCTGTGGCGTCGCAGCCGATGCCCCATACAGTGTCTGTAGGATAAAGGATTATTCCGCCCGAGCGGAGCGTCTCTAAAGCTTTCTGTATTTCTTCTCTCATAATTCAACTGTTGTTATTACAGGGTAATGATCCGAAAACGGCACTCTCGGAGTCTCATGTGTCAAGGCCCTGAATCTTTCCGGAAGCAGGACATAGTCTATTCTCAGCAACGGCCACATATGGGCATAGGTCGCACCGAATCCATGACCGACCTGACGGAAGGAATCCTTTCGGTTTCTGGTCATTCGGAAATACGAATACGACATCGGATTATCATTGAAGTCTCCGCAGACAAAGGACTCGACCGGGCACTGTTCAATGTCGGAGAACACCTTGTCCACCTGCTGCGGACGTCTTGTGATGGAGCGTTTCATCTTCGATCCCGTATCACTGACAACTCCCTTGTCAGCACGCAGGAAGCCTCTGATGATACCGGGAAGGGAGACATTGTAACTCTCGAAGTGGCAGTTATACACCCTGAACCTTCGTCCATGAAGTTCATAGTCTGTGAATATGGCAAGGTTCGCGCTTTCGTCAAACTTGATCTTGCCCTTGTTCTTTACGGGTATACGGCTCAATGTCACATTGCCGAAGGCAGAACCGTTGGACATAGGGAAAAGGTAGAAATCAGCCTTGTAGCCCTTCAATTGTCTGCCGAGATATGATCTCACCTGATTTATATCGGATATTCTGAACTCCTGAAGACATACCACATCCGGATTCTCCCTCCTGATCAGAGCAAAAATGGAATCCGCACACTGGACACGGCTGCCAACACCCGACTTTGCATCACGGAGAGCGAAACGTCCCACGTTGTATGACATTATCTTTATCGTAGGATCCTGTGCAGGTTCAACCTCATCCGATGAGAGCTGGACATAACGGCCGATGAAGAAAAGCGACGGAAGCAGGGCCAGCAACGGTATGACGAACGAGCGCGACAGGCGCTTCAACGCCCAAATGAGCAAAAGAAAATTCACCACGGAGAGCGGAACGAACATAAGTCCCATCAGCGAGAATCCCCACGCCTTTGCCGGGTTGACAAGAATGGAGGCATACGACAGGACCAGAAGTCCCGCCACAATGAGCATCAGCACCCTGGAAGTGATGCCGAATATTCTGCTGCCTGCCTTCTTTGTCTTTTTCTTGGCCATTAGTCAAATCTACTGTAAAGTGTACGTTTCTTTCTCCAATACATCATTAGGATGAAAGCGAAAATCAAACCTCCAAGGTGGGCAAAATGCGCTATGCCGTCTGCTGTTCCGGTCACTCCTGTAATGAGTTCGATTGCCGCATATATCAGCACAAACCACTTGGCCTTCATTGTAACAGGAGGGAAAACGAGTCCCATGATCGAATCCGGGTAGAGCATTGCGTAACCCATGAGCAATCCGAATACAGCTCCTGAAGCGCCGACGGTAGGTGTAACCTTCAACGAATGGATTGCAGTAATGGCAGCGGTACTTCCCTCTGAGGCAGCACCCATCCAATACTGCATCTGAAGCCACTCCACGCATGTATGGGTCAACGCCGCTCCAAGTCCGGAAACGAAATAGAACAGAAGGAATTTCTTTGTGCCCCACTGTCTCTCGAGAACACTTCCGAACATGTACACAGCATACATGTTGAAGAAAATATGCGCAAAACCGCCGTGCATGAACAGATGCGTAAAAGGCTGCCACCAATGGAAGAATGGCGAAGTAGGATAAAACAACGCGAATTTCTCATACATGAAATTGGCGTTGAGCTTGGTCATTATCATGACCAGGATGTTGATGATTATTATGTTCTTCACGGCTGTAGGTACGTTGCTCATAAAGCCTCGTCTGGCACCTCCGCCGTCATACTGGTAGTAACTCATGTTAAAAACGTTTTTCTAGGTCCTCAATAGGGATAATGGAAACAACACGCTTACCGGTGCTGGTGTATTCTGCATTCTCACAGGCGAAGAGAGTGTCAATCAACCTCTGTGCCTCAGCCGGATTTGAGACAGAATCGCCGTTGAAAGCCCCAAGTCGTGCAAAACGGGCCGCCATATTGGCAGTCATCATCTCCGGAAGTGCGTTATGATCTTCCGACAACACCAGGAGAAGGTCTCCGATCATAGACTGAACCTTTCCCGCCTCGACACTATATCCCTCAGGCACGCCATTGACCACAATAGTGTCTGTGCCGAACGGAGCGATGTCAAAGCCAAGGGATGCAAGCATCTGGGAATGTTCCTCCAGCAGACACATGTTTTCGACTCCGACCTGTACACTGACAGGGAAAAGCGCTGTCTGCGTGACGTGACCGTTCTTCGACAAAGCCTCAAGGAAACGGTCGTACATGATTCTCTCCATCGCTCTCTGGATATTGATCGCCATGATTCCGGAGCGCGAGGTTGTCAATATATATTTACCCTGGATCACCAGAAGGGATTTTGCAGGAGCGAGTCTGTCCTCGAAAAGCTTTCCGTAGTCGTCACGACGCTCAACCGGATGAGACGGATATGAATGTCCGGCATTGAAAGCCTTTTCAGGAGCCTCCCAACTGTTTTCCACCGGAGCGAAATCGATGATCGGGTCTCCGAACGAGGTCCTTCCGACAGAGTTCGAGTACGGTGACTGCTCTGATGGATAACCGTCGTTGTCGAACGGATTGAACGACGGATCTGTATTTGTAGGCAAGCTCGCAACGGGACGGAACTCGTCGAAATTGCGGCTCAATGCAGGGAGTTCAGGAAGTCCTTCCCTGTCGAAGTCGATTGAATCTCCGAAAGCGTTCTTTCCGAGCGCCTCCTTTATGCAGGCATATACGATCTGGAATACCACGCTGTCATCCTCGAATTTGATCTCGGTCTTTGTCGGATGAATGTTCACATCAATCGCCTGCGGATCGATATCGAGATAAAGAAGATAGGTCGGGGTCACACCCTCAGGAACAAGATTCTCATAAGCCTTCATCACCGCCTTGTGGAGGTATGGGCTCTTGAAGAATCTGCCGTTCACGAAAAGATACTGGTTGCCCAATGCCTTTCTCGCAGAAGCGGGACGGCCCACGAAACCGCTTACGGTCACGATGGAAGTCTGCGCCTGCACATCCACTATGTCATTAGCCACAGCCGCGCCGAGTATGTCCTGGATTCTGAACTTCATCGACTTTGCCGGACGAAGGACATAGACATCCTTGCCGTTGTGGGTGAGCGTGAAACCGATATCCGGACGGGTAAGGGCCACTCTTGTGAACTCTGTCACGATATGTTTGAACTCCACAGAGTCAGACTTGAGGAATTTTCTTCTCGCCGGAACATTATAGAAAAGGTTGCGCACTGAAAAGTTCGCACCTCTTGGAGTAGAGATTTCATTGGTTGCAAGGTGCTGCGAGTCTGCGAAGTCGACCTGACAGCCCACCTCGTCCTCTTCCCTGCGGGTCTTGAGCGTAACCTCCGCCACTGCCGCTATTGAAGCGAGGGCCTCTCCACGGAATCCGAATGTGAGGATGTTATGGAGGTCCTCTGCGGTCTGCAGCTTGGAAGTAGCGTGTCGCTCAAAGCAGAGAACCGCCTGATCTGGCGACATTCCGCATCCGTTGTCGATGACCTGGATCAGCGTTCTGCCCGAATCCTGGATAACAACGGTTACCTGGTCGGCTCCCGCATCCACTGCGTTCTCCACCAGCTCCTTTACTACGGACGCAGGTCTTTGTACGACCTCTCCCGCAGCGATCATATTTGCAATATTACTTGGTAATATCCTTATATCCATACACTATCTTGTAAGGGAATCTATCAGTATAGGGAAGTATTTGTAGATGAGATAGACCACAGCGAAAAGGAGAATGATTGTCACCACTCCGATCGCCTTCTGGTTCTGAGCCACATCATGAGTCTTCTGGTAGTTGCCGTCACGGAAACTTCCCTTGATGTGCGAACCTGCCTTGTACTCCTCCTTCGGCTTAGTGAAGTCACCATATTTCTTTCTGCGCTCCTCCACCTCCGGATCATAGAAACGAGGCCTGTAGCTGAATCTGCGGACTTCCTGCTTGCCGAAAAAACTGAAATTGAATCCCATAATATTATTCCTTTTTAACTCAATCTACAAAAGTAGTCATTTTTCTTTAAATGGCCCCGGATCTTCTTTACTTTAGCGTGGCACATAAGTCGCTGACCGTCAACCTTATCCTGAAAGTCGATTCCCTTAAAGCGGGGCATCGATTCTTAGCATCTCACTGATAGATAGAGGGTTAGGCGCCACGACCGAAGAAATTAAATTGTAATGGACATAATAATGGAAGTTTTTATGTAAGTTTGCTACCCGAAATAAAACCCACACTCATTTAACACACAAGACATGGATATCAGAATCGGCAACGGATATGACGTACACGCCCTCGCAGAAGGGCTGCCTTTATGGCTTGGCGGAGTGCAGGTGGAAAGTCCGATAGGATGCATCGCCCACTCGGACGGAGATGTGGCAATACATGCCTTATGCGACGCCATCCTTGGCGCACTCGCTCTCGGAGACATCGGCAAACACTTCCCCGATACTTCGGATGAATTCGCCGGAATAGACAGCAAGATCCTGCTTGCAAGGGTGATGGAGCTCATCCGCAGCAAGGGATGGTCTGTAGGCAATGCAGACATAACCATCGCCATGCAGAAACCGAAGCTTGCACCTTATATCGTGGCGATGAGAGAATGTCTGGCCGGGGTCATGGGCATAGACGTCGACTGTGTTTCCGTCAAAGCGACGACCACCGAGAAACTCGGCTTTGTCGGACGCGGAGAAGGTTGCGAGGTATATGCTGTCGTACTGCTTTTAAAAGACTGATGTTCAACCTCTTGACTTTGCAATGTTTAAACGTGATCTTATCTGGGGGCTACTTCTTATGGCACTCTCATCATGTACACCTAAAGGTGATTTCACCCGTGCTGAACGCGAACTGATACAGGGCTGCGACAGCATTTTCAGAGTACTGACTATCGACAATCCGGCAGATCTTGAGATTCTCCGCAGCAAGTCTGCGGACCTCTCAGACAAGGCCTTGATGTCCGAGGACTTCACCCGCCTGGCCGAACTTATGATTGCCACTGTCACTCACCCGTCGCAGGACGGAGTCGGAATCGCCGGCCCACAGGTAGGTCTTAACCGCAGAGTGATTGCAGTACAGCGTTTCGACAAGGGAATACAGACAGCAGACGGTAGCGAGGAATATCCGTTTGAAGTGTATGCGAACATACGTATCGTCGAGGCATCCGACTCTCTCGTTCTCGGAGGCGAAGGCTGTCTTTCTGTTCCGGACATGAACGGCGACGTTCTCAGATCGGAGGAA
>JAEIGA010016167.1_pt1 | contig 11361 bp, 10 predicted proteins | sample 9270691 | NCBI WGS metagenome assembly JAEIGA01 (sample SAMN17057246, study PRJNA624740) | gut metagenome | biome: biome; isolation source: fecal sample | host: Bos grunniens | place: China: Xizang | collected 2019
CTGATAATTCAGAAAACATAAACGAAACTTTTTCCATAATTTGTAGTTTTTAAAATTAATAATAAATTATTTTTTGATAATATTATCGTTGCAAAAGTATAGGTTATTTTATTTTTGCTTACCCAATAATATCTCAAGAAACCTCAAGCGAATCTCAAGAAATCTCAAGTTTATTCAAAGAATAATATAAATAATACAGATTGACATTAATTCTGTCTATATTTGCAAAAAAAGTATCATGAAGAACACATACTTGAAAATACTTACATTGTTTAGTTTGTTGGTAATAATTGTCTTACAAACATTGTGGTTATGCAATACTTATTCATTAATTGAAAGTAATATCTGTAAAGAAGTAAATCAAGTGCTGAAACAGTCTATGGAGGCTGAGGTGATGCAACGACTTAAAAGTACACCTAAAGGAACACGGATTGAATGCAAAAACACCTCGGATGAAGTTTCTCAAATGATAGCTTTAGAGGAAGGATTGACTAATTTAGGATATCCCATTTCCATAGAATATATTGATTCCGTTGCTTTTTCTTATTTGAAAAAGTATCAGATAGAAAATGACTATATGGTATGTATGATTTCTCCGAAGACTGGTGAAATTCTGTTTGAAAGTAAAGAGTTCAAACCTTCTAGAACCGATATAAAGTCTAAAGTGATGCCAATTAAAACTGATTATTCCCAGGGAATACAACTTATCTTAATCCATCCATATAAAACCATTTTTGAACGGATAATACTTATTCTGATTGCTACAGTCATTATGTTGGGATTCATTTATTATGTTTTGTTCAATCTACGAAAAACAATCATAAAGGAACGGGAAATAGCCCAATTGAAAAAGGATTTTTCCAATGCTATGATTCACAATATGAGAACTCCATTAGGAACTATAAAAATGTGTAATTCATTTTTATATTCAGGAAAAATTAATAACAATCCGGAACTGAAGGAAAAATATTTCAATAGAATTGATGATACGGTAAAGGACTTGATTTCTTTGGTTGATCAGATATTGACATTATTCAAATCTGAATATGATAAAATACATATCAATTATTCGGTGATTGATTTGGAATCTTTGATTAATAGTCTAATAGATAAATATACCATAAAGGCAAACAAACCCATTCAATTCATTACAGTTTTAAAAGTCAAGACTCTTGTTGCCGACAAGGACTATTTGAAGGAAGCTATCGGTAATTTGATTGATAACAGTATAAAGTACTCTAAAGACTGTATCCGTATAACTATAACTTCTACAGAAGATGAATATGCTACCATTATTTCCATTTCCGATAATGGCATAGGAATTTCCAAAGAAGAACTTCCCATTATATTTGAACAATTCAAACGAGGAACTGCTGTAGAAGACTCTTCTATTGGATTTGGGTTGGGACTGAACTATGTGTCCCGCATCATACAGGCTCATGATGGAAAGATTACGATAAACAGTCGGGAAAATGAATTTACAGAAGTATCATTATATATTCCTAAAAAGTAATAGAATATGATAAAGGTCTTGTTAGTTGAAGATGAAACCGATTTTGGAGAAACAGCCAAAGATATATTGGAATTAGGTATTGGAGGATATCAAGTAACATTGGCAACCAATGGTGAAGATGGATTGGAGAAATTCAAGCAATTTTCTCCAGATGTTATTGTTACGGATGTAGATATGCCTTATATGAACGGATTAAAAATGGTGGATTATATCCGTAAAGAAGACACGAACATACCTATCTTGTTTGTATCGGGACTACAAACGGCCAACGATGTAATCAAAGGATATGAAGTTGGTGCTAACAATTATATAAAAAAACCTTTTGAAATAGAAGAACTGGATGCTCATATAAAATCCATTATCAGATTGAAAGCAAAAAACAAGGATTGTATTGATATAGGCTGCTACACTTTTTATCCCATACATGGCAAAATTTTTAACCATAAAAACGGTGAGATAAATAGTGTAACACCATACGAAGCAAAAGTATTGGAATTGTTATTGAATAATCTGAATGAAATAACTACCAAGGAGAATATTTTTTCTCTCTCTTGGCTTGCTGATGCTAAAGACATAAATGACAATAGCATATATACTCATATATCAAATATACGGCAATACTTTAAAGATGACTCAAATATATCGATAAAATCCTTCAGAGGAATAGGATACATGTTGAGATATACTGGTCCTATCCTTTAAGAAACTGACAAAGTAATTCTACAGCTTTGGCACGGTGACTGATACTGTTTTTGATATCATTGCCAAGTTCAGCAAATGTTTTTTCGTAACCTTCGGGTACAAAGATTGGGTCATAACCAAAACCGGAGTTTCCTCGTTTTTCCTGAATGATTTCTCCTTGGCATATTCCTTCAAACAAATGTTCTTTGCCGTCCATAATCAAGCAAATAGCTGTACGGAACCTAGCTTTACGGTTAGATACACCTTGCAGGTTCTGAAGCAGTTTCTGCATGTTAGCTTCCGAATCATGACCATCACCGGCATAACGGGCTGAATATACACCGGGAGCACCGTTAAGTGCTTCCACTTCCAACCCTGTATCATCGGCAAAACAATCCAATCCATAGTGCTGATGGATATATTCCGCCTTTTGAAGGGCATTACCTTCCAATGTTTCGGCTGTTTCCGGTATATCTGCATTACAATGAATATCATTTAAACTCAGAAGTTCTATCTTATCTTCCAAGATGGCAGAAATTTCTTCCAACTTATGCTTGTTGTTGGTGACAAAGACCAATTTTCTTTTCATGGTTATAGCTTGATTATATTCATAATGACTATCGGGTACAAAAATAGATAATATTTTCAATTTCTGTACCCGATAACAAATCATTATTTTATCGGAACCATCTCTATTGGCTGTTCTTTGATGATATCCAACGGATGATATTGATAAACTATTTTGTTGAAATCTATTGTTTTCAAGTCAATGCATCGGATATTGCTGTTATACATGGTGCGGTAATAAAGTCTACAGTTCTTTGTATCGGCCACAGCTGTAAATTGTGTCGCACTAGGCATATCGACTGATGCTTTTCCAAAAGGCAACTCAGTTCCTGCAGGTATGTCGAAATTATTCAGAATATGAAAAGCTTGAAGGACACTTCCTTTAGCATCAGGTTGCTGAGGGGCGGTTAGCTGAAAAAAAGTGGCACGAACAAATCGGGATGGAGGTGTAAAATCACCCGGAAGTCCAAGCATACCACTACCATGTCCAAATGATTTCATTTCAATCGGTCCGAAATGATGTTCAGGAGCATTGCCCGGTTGCAGATTAATGTAATTGTTCAGATTGGTCCAATGCCATTCAATGCCGGGAGAGTTGGTAAGCACACCTAACGGATTTTCATAGAAATGCGGTACTTCATCCACTATTTCGAGTACAATCTGTCGTCCTGAAGGTTCGGTAAACCTCCAGTGTACTGTCGATGAACGCGGGTCGATATTAATGATTCTCACCTTACGGATGGCTTCCTTTACTTCGTCTACTGTACTGCATAGTCCCAATACATAGGATACCACTTGGAAATCGGCCAGACATCTGTCCTTTAAATTTTCATCAAAAGACTGGTATTTTCCGTAATTAGGGAAGTAGAATAATCCAGCCGAAAGTCCTTTTTCGTTCACTCCTTCTACCATAAACTCCTTTTGTTCTACCGCCAACCCTACATATCCATGACGGGAAGTGAACTCCAGTCCGTCTTTTCCCTGGGGAGTAAACGACTGGATTGTTTGATTACGCGGAACTACTACATAAAAAGTGTTCATGACGGTTTCGGCCCATTCAATAGTGCGTGCCGTTACGGTGGTTCCTTCCTTACTTTTCAGTGTTATGCCTGTACAAGCATCTACAGGAGTTTGCATAGCCGATAACCCGGCTGTAGCTAAAAATAAAGCTGATAGTTTAGTATTCATATGCTACAAGTTTAGTATGATGAATACTAACAAACTTCAACCAAAAAAGTTTTTGTAAGATGATGTAATGGCTTCTATTTCATTTATCGCTTGTGTTGTACTATCCGTGCTCCAGCAGGAACGTCCTCCGTTACCCAAACATTACCTCCTATGGTAGCTCCTTGTCCGATAGTGATACGCCCCAGAATGGTGGCATTCGAATAGATTATTACATCATCTTCCAGAATGGGGTGACGGGGTATTCCCTTGATGGGATTACCTTCTTCGTCCAATGGAAAGCTTTTAGCTCCTAAGGTTACCCCTTGATAGAGCTTTACGTTGTTCCCAATGATACAGGTAGCCCCGATTACTACACCCGTACCGTGATCGATGGTGAAATGATGTCCTATCCGAGCTCCCGGATGGATGTCTATACCCGTTTCCGAATGTGCCATTTCCGTAATGATACGAGGAATGAGAGGTACACCCAACAGCAGCAGTTCATGAGCAATGCGGTAGTTGCTGATGGCTCGAATAGCCGGATAGCAACTAATAATTTCACCGAAACAAGTGGCAGCAGGATCACCGTAATAGGCCGCTTCTACATCAGTAGCAAGAATGCGGCGCAGTTCCGGCAATTTGGCGATGAATCGGGCTGCCAGTAATGTAGCGGTTTCACGACAAGGTTCTTCATTGATTTTCAAACCATTATTTTCTTGTCCGAAACAAAGTCCGGCTTGTATCTGGTCTGTTAACAAGTTGTAGAGACTCTCTACATTCACCCCAATATGATATGGGATGGTATGCTTGTTTACGGTAGAATTTCCGAAGTAGCCGGGAAACAGAATGGCACGTGCCAATTCCACAATGCGGCGCAACGAATCGGAAGAAGGCAACGGATCGCCTTCCTTGTGTTGTTGGAACAATCCCTTGTACGATTGGCTATCGGACAATTCATCTACCGATTTAGTTAAAATGTGAGAATAATCAAATGAAGCCATATTTATAGTTTTATGGGCAAAAATATAGAAAACAAGCCAAAAACAAAATAAAATTCTATTTAATAATTTAAAATATTGGTGTTTTGCTTATCTTTGTAAGATAACATATAAAGTGACTATGAAACGTATTTTATTGCTGATGGTTTGGGTTATGGCCGTTGTAAATGGTACAGCCGGCAATCCCTTAAAAGGAAAAGTAATGAATGTTTTGGGCGATAGTTATGTAGCTAATCATCGTCGTCCTAAAACAGAGGCCTGGCATTATAAGTTTGCCGAAAAGTATGGTATGAAGTATAATAACTACGGGCGAAATGGCGGTTGTATAGCCTTCGACCGTACCCATCAGGGATTTGGTCCTTCGCTTATGGAACGTTATAAAGGTATGGATCGTGAAGCCGATTTGGTGGTGATTATAGCCGGGCATAACGATGCCTTTTTTGTAAAACAGAATAAGGACTCGTTGCAAATGTTGTCCGACAGTCTTGATATTTTATTGACCCACATCAAGCAATATTGCCCCAAAGCAAAGATTGCCTATGTTACCCCTTGGTTTGTAGATAGAACCGGATTTAAGGAAACGATTCAAATTATCAGAAAAGTATGCCGCAAGCACCATGTTCCCGTTTTGGACAATTACAACAAGAAGTCCTTGATAAAGGTGCGCGACGAAGAGTTCCGTAAACAGTACTTCCAAGGCATAAAGGATACGGCTCATTTGAATAATGACGGACACGACCTCTATCTTCCGTTGGCCGAAAAATTCTTGCTGAAGGTCTTGAAATGATTCTTTTTATTCGTGTGAAGAACATCTTGTAATACTGTTCATGCTGTAAGTACTATACGATATTAAATGAATATTGAAAAGAAGTATAACTTAATGAATACAACTCGACCATCTGTACAGAAGAAAACGATGGTTTATCATGTACAAATGGTCGAGTTGTATATTGATAGTCCAAATTATCATTCCAACAATTCAGCTTCTGCTTTAATGTATTCAGGTATTTCGTTGCAACGTTCGTACTTGCTTACGTCGGTGTCGTCGCCCTTTACTGTCCATATCATCGAACCTGTTTCCAACAAGTCGGTAATAATGTAAGAATTGTTCCAATCCCCCATACCATAATCATAAATTCCGGTAATGACATCGCCCAATTCATCATCTTTTTCCAATGTAAATTCACCAGTAATACAACGGGCATACATACTATCGAATTTCTGATACATTTTGAACGTATGTTCTCTACGATTGAAGTCGATGTAGCAATAAGTACCTTCGGATATGGGCTGTCCGTTCCATTCGGTCAGCATCCATGTACCATGCAGATTCGCATAGTTTACTTCAAGTGTAGGTACTTCGAGGGCTTCCTCGTCGTCCGAACAGGCCGAAAAGTTAAAAAGCAGCATAAAGAGTGCCATTATTCTGAAAAGCGTCTTCATATTCTTGATTTTTGATTGATGATTCTTATTTATTATTCTGTTACTTGGCCAATGATTTCCAAACAGGCTACGGGCTGCGTGGATACATTCGTATAGACGTAAGCCCGTTGCCGTATAGATCCAGATTTACCCAATGGAAGAAAACGAATAGTAATACTGTCTTCCGCTTCGGGAGGTAACACCCGGGTAAATTCATCACTTTGTGTACATCCACAGAGTGTTCGTATATGGGTAATATGGAGGGTATCAGCACTTACATTACGGAAAGGATAACTAATTGTAATTTCGGGATGAGTCTCTTTCACTGTTCCAATGTGATGAACAGAATCTGAAAACTTCAAAACCTTCTCTGCACCGGCCATCAACGGCGGATACACCAACGAATCTAAAGCCGCACGACTAAGCAACTTTATCTGTTGAGCCGAAGTCTCTTGTGGAAACAAGATACATCCTCCTAAAAACAACATACAAATAATTAAGTTTCCTTTCATTTCCTAGTCCGCTTGTACTGTTACATCCAACCGTTATTGTTGGCATTTTTACGTACCGTAATGGTTATGGTCTGTTCCTTGCCGTTACTTGCTTTTACAACAGCTGTTGTGGTACCTGAAACCATACCAATTACTGAAAGTTGGGCGCCATTAATCTTCACTGTAGCAATTGAACTATCCACAACACTGCAGGAATAAGTCAAATTCTCACCATTCAAAAAATAACGGATCAAATCCATCTCGACAGTCTGTTCAGGAGCCACGTATACATTCGGTACCTTCATTTCACTGCCGCTTCCTTCGATGGCACGAAGCAAGGCACCTGCATTTACCAATTTACCCATCTTACCTCTATATTCACTCAAGTCACGGTTAGTAACCGAAAATCCCGGAGAAGTATGATTGAAGTGTGATTGCTTGTTGCCTGTAAAATATCCATCAATATCTACGGCTGTAGACTTCATCAGTTCAATGAATTCTTCAGCTTTAAAATGACGGCGCAATTTAACAGCATACGACAATCCCAATGCAGCCACACCCGACACATGCGGACAAGCCATGGAAGTACCGTCATAATAACCATAAGTTGGTTTGCCTTGATCTACCCAAGTAGAATAAATCATACCTCCTTCATCGCTACCATTGCCTGCTGGAGTTCCGTAGTATTCGCTATCACCGCCTGGAGCAGACAAATCCACTTCCTCACCGAAATTGGTGTAGGTAGAAGGAGTAAAATCGGCAGCAATAGCACTGACTGCCACACATTTGGAATATTTACCAGGAAAGGCAGATGAACCTGAATATTCATTACCCGAAGCAAAAATGGCCAAACCTCCATCGATAACTCCGTTGGGAGAACCTGCATTCTTGATAAAATAATCTAATGATTCCTTTTCCAACGGATAAAGTAATTCCCATTCTTCTTCTGTATCCGGACCAGGAGTATATCCCAACAAAGGATTTGACTTAGACGAATTATATCCCCAACTGCATTGAATAATTACTGCACCATTATCTGCTGCATATTTAAAAGCTTTAGATTCAGCCAACACAGTAGCTGCACGGCTGTCGTCGAATATTTGGAGTGACATAATCCTCACGCCTTGTTCTCCGGCCGCAACATTACCACCGGCAATACCACATACCCCGGTACCGTTACCGTTTACCGCTGCAATGGTACCTGCCACGTGTGTACCGTGACCTGTATCATACGAACCGGTGGCACCAATATAACCACGGTCGGTTGCAAAGTTATATCCATAACGGTCACCTTTGTATCCGTTACCATCGGCATCAGTATCCGAACCGAAAGTCTCGGCTTCGTTTACCCACATATTCGCCTGCAAATCAGGATGATTCCACATTACACCTTCATCCATTACTGCTACAATAATGGAAGGGTCGCCAGTACAAAGTTCCCAAGCTTCTTGGCAATTTACATCGCTGCCCGCAATGACCGGTGCCCATTCTTTTGCAAAACCGTAATTCCCTGTATTGATATATCCCCATTGGCGGTAAAGTTCCGGGTCATTGAACTTGAATCCTGCATTCGAACGGCTTGCAGAAGAACTTCCGGAAGCACCAATAATAGTAGGACGGTTCACTTTATGAAGAGTACGGTTACACTGTACCTTAGACACTTCGCCTAATTGAGACAGTCTTTCCATTGCGTTCTTCAAATCTGTACCTTCGTCGAAACGAACTACATACCACAAATGCAAACCTGCTTCACGTGTACGTTCTTCTGTTTGAGGATCGATAGGAAATACACGTTCAAAATGATATGCACCGAGAATGGACAAAACCTCATCTGTTGAAGGGATACCTGAACGACTGCCTACCGGGCATGAATTCAAGGTTTCGTCCAATATATCTGTCATTTCAGGAACAAACTTAACCAATAATTCACCTTCTGTCGCCTCCTGAGGAATATTCACTTCAGGAGTTTCCACAATGGCCTGTTCGGTTAGTTCATCCGAACAAGCTCCCATCAACAAGGCGAAAATTGCCATATATAGATAATTTCTTTTCATAATCATTCTTCCTCTGTTATTTCTTCTTTGAGTTCATACTTGTCCCTAGTTCCAGGGAATGCATCGTAATAATAATCGAAGGTTACCGGTTCATTATCGAATCCTACCAATGTACCTTCAGAATTAATACCTCCTTCTTGTTGGTTGAACAGCAACAGTTCTGGAACCCATTCCAAGAAATACGGATGATAAAGTATCCAATCGGGTATCTTTCCGGTAAAGAAATTCAAGTTTAGAGTCAGCAACTTCATCTTGGGAAGAATCTTCGGTATGCGGTGATCGGCCAGATATTGAATAGTATCTCCACCGAACGCATCCACATCGGCTTGAGTATAAGCTTCTATACCATCCTTACCTACTTCGAAATCGGGAAGCTGACCTTCCATATAGTTATTAGATAAACGAAGTTCTTCCAAAGTATCCCATAAGAAAAGACGTTTCAAAGATTGGTCATTGTCTGTATTAAAATGGAAACCCAATCCGTTTTCATAATTGCTTGCCTTACGTAAGTCGGTAGTAGTCCAACGTCGGTTACCAATCAAATTCAGACTCTTTAATTTAGGAAAATTTTCCTTAGTCAGCACATCAGGTATCTTCGTAAAATTGTTGGCACTCAAATCCAAAGTTTCCAATGATTGACCCAAATTTTTAAAATCTTCCGGTAATGAAACCAATCCATACGAGAACATTTTGAAGTGTTTCAAATATTTCAGTTGACAAACTTCATTTCCTAAAGCTATATTCTGCAACATGGTATTGACATTACTCGAAATATCCAGACTTTCCAAATACTTCAGGTAACGAATTTCCTGAGGAATGCTTTCTTCTGTACGGAACATAGCGTAAGCTACCGAACGTACACGTCCAACAGCATCGGGAGCAGGCAAATCCTTATCTGTTTCTTCCCACAGCGTCACATTGGTCCAATTACGCATATTTTCACTGTTATCCCAAGCGCTAACTAATAGGTTCAGTTGCTCACCGATAATCAACAGCGCTAATGAGTCACCGGCACGATTATCTTCTATCTTAGGTGCAGCTTTCTGTGTCAAGGTCAATACAGCCGATTCCTTCAATACATCTCCTGTATTTTTCGGTACAAAGTTGATTTTGGCTATACGATCTTTAGGTTCTACGTTCATTCTCCAGTCAAAACGAAGTTTTACGGTCCGAGGACGAGCACCACGATCCAAATCCACTTCTGTTTCTTTAGTAGAAATCCACTCCATACCACCGCCTACATACTCTATATTTATTTTAAATTGAACATTGGTAGTAACAGTCGTTTCGAAATAACGCTTATCCATTTTCGCAGACGATTCAATTTCTACATTCGGTTCTTCAATGGAAATCATCTTTTCAAAACCTGTTTGGTAGACATTGACCATTTGAGGTGCCTGACCATTTGGAGTAAAACTAATGGTAGCAGTACGTACATCATTTACTAATGTAGAGTCTATAATTACCTTACATTCTGTTGTACCAATACCATTTGCAGGTGAAACCATCAACCATGGTTCCGAAGCAATGGCTACCCATTCATCCGAAGATTGTACAAGAACTTTATCTGTACCACCTTCAGCACCAATCGTTATTTCAGCCTTGTCCAACTTGAAACCTACAAAGCCTTCATCTTCATCGCTACATGCTGTCATTATGCAGACACATGCAATCATTCCTAATGTTATATTCAACAAATGTTTCATCTTTTTGTCCTCCAAGTTATCTTTCCAAATCCAAAATATCACAACCACGTATATCCTGTGTCTTATCATAAATCAGCATATAAAGACCTGCTGCGATATAGTCACACACATCTGTCAAATCAATTGAAATGTTCGGATTGTCCTTAATATCGAACATACGGATATAAGGAGAAATTGTATCTTCTATTTTACGTAAATCGTTCGAACCGATTGTAAAGTAAAAGAGACTTGGACAAGTATACAAACCAGTAGGCCACTCACGCAAACAACGGTTACCGTTCTCATCACGTTGGTGACGTATATGAAACTGTTGCAATGTAGATATTCCCAGTGGTGATGTCGGGAATTTTGAGAAGCTGTTATAACTCAAATCAATACCGGTAAGGTAAGGTAGTGTCACTGCATAGAAATCATCCGATAACTTAGTCAGTTTATTGTAACTTAAATCCAAAGCTTCTAGCATATAAGCATACTTACCTTCCATGGAACCATGAGGAATTGTTTTCATGCCATTACCCGAAAGTACCAAATAGTTTAGCGGTGAACCTTTTTTGAACAAAATACCAGGGAAAACTTCTAAACGATTATTTGACAAGTTCAACTGACTTACATTAATACCTCGAAAATCATTTCCATTTTCGAATTTACTAATTTGATTATAAGAGAAATCAACAGATTGCATAACGTGAATAGATTTCGCATTGAATATATCAGGAAATTCTGTAATCTTGTTATGTGTACAAGTAAAGGATTCAACATCCA
>JAEIGA010016168.1_pt1 | contig 11361 bp, 7 predicted proteins | sample 9270691 | NCBI WGS metagenome assembly JAEIGA01 (sample SAMN17057246, study PRJNA624740) | gut metagenome | biome: biome; isolation source: fecal sample | host: Bos grunniens | place: China: Xizang | collected 2019
CTATACCGTCGTAACTCACCGCTGTATGTGCGGCACCTAAGTTGCGAACAGATACCGTTTTCAGTCCCCCTATGCCGCCATAATCGCGCACATTAGTACCGGCAAAACGTTTCACGGCATCGCCCATATTCTGTAAACCTAAATTCTTCAAGTCTTCCTTATTGAAAACCTGTATGGAGGTGGTCGATGTTATCTTGGCAGGCATACGTCGGGCTGTAACGGTCACTTCATCCATCCGATGAACTTTACCGTCGATACTGTCTTTCTCTTCTTGCGCATGTAGTAATGCCGGAATCAGACAGAATACCCATAACAACCATACCCAACCCATAGGGGAATGAAATGGATTCTTCATCATTCGTCAAATTAAAAATGGTACGTTGTGCGCGTTCTTCTTGCTCTTTCCTCGAAAGCACGAAGCGTGACTTTTGTTTTGCAGGTCTTCTGACTTACCTCTGTTTACTTTGCCTTCCCACCTTATTTATTTAGGCAGTGGCTAGAGATTTAAGTAAACTCAATCTTAGTTAGATGAGGATTACAGCAGCGGGACTGTTCAGGACTTTCACCTAATTCCCTTTTCATCCGTTTCCTCGCAAAATGGAGGTTGCGGAAACAAAACATAGCAAAGGTATGGAAAAGATTTGGAAATGCAAGAAAAGAAATGAAAAAATGTATGTTTCTCTTTCAAATTAAGATGAAAGGCAATCAATTAAACCATTAACATAGAATTTAAAGTCTTGAAAACCATTGTTTAAAAATTGTCCCCAACATTCAGGACGAATATCCCTAATATTGTGGACGAATATCCACAATGTTATGGACAAATATCCACAATATTATGGACAAATTTTGCAAGCAGCTTTTTGAGTGTTTTAATTATGGAATATGGATGAATTCTTGAAGAATTTATGTATATTTGTATCGATACAATAGAATAATAATCATGAAACTAAGACCTGCAACAATCACCGACTTACCCCGTATGTGGGAAATCATTCTTCAAGCCAAGGCGCAGATGTTTAGGGAGAACAAGCAGCAATGGGATGAATCGTACCCGTTGCCCGAACATTTGCAGGCTGATATAGATAAAGGATATGCCCATGTATTGGAAGAGGAGGGGACGGTGATAGCTTATGGTGCCATAGCTTTCGATGGCGAACCGGCTTATGATTCCATTGAGGGTGATTGGTTGAGCATACAGTCCTATGTGGTGTTACATCGTTTGGCCGTGGCCGATGAGGCCAAACGGAAAGGAGTGGCTGTGCGGTTCTTTCAAGAAGTGAAGAAGTTGGCCTTGTTGCAGGGTATTCATAGTTTCAAGGTTGACACGAACTTCGACAATGTCTATATGCACAAAGTATTGGCGAAATGTGGATTTTCCTATTGCGGAGAAATCCATTATCCACGTGGCGACCGTTGGGGGTATGAATTGATTTTCTAGAAGTTGAGATGTATACCTCCCATAAATGTAGCTTTAGGCATTGGGTATCCGGCATTGATTTCATAATGTTGTGCCAAGAGGTTTTCTCCACGTAGCCGGAAAGAAAGCCAGTCTGTTATCCGATATGATACATGCACATTCCATAGGATGAAGTTCTCTCTCATATCCTTGATGTTGCCTGTCGCTACTTGTGTATATAGCCCACCAATGTATTGTAAACCGGATGATACATTCCAGCGGTTCTTTGAAAAATCAACACCGGCATAGAACTTATGTTCGGGTGCGGCAATGACCGGATTTTCCATGTGCAAGTAGCTGTAATTCGTGTTGACAGACCAAGTAGTGTTGATGCGGTATGCCAATTGTGCTTCTATTCCGGTGTTTTTTATCTTACCGGAGTTCTGGTTCAATTTTCCGCTACCATGGGGATTAGGCAAAGTCATAATCAGATTTTTTCCGTCTATGTAGAACAGGTTCAATCCATAGTGCAGACGATTGCCGGGCATACTTTGTGAGAAGGCCAGTTCGTAATTCCACATGCTTTCCGGTTGTACATCGGGATTTTGTGGTGGAAACATATACATCTCGCGGAGTATAGGATAACGGAAGCCTTTAGATGCCGATGCTTTCAGTTCCATACCGTGAGGCAAGTGGAAAGCTATACCTGCTTGTGGAATCCATTCCGTACCTACCCGTGAATGATGATCTGCACGTAAACCGGCATTGAATGTCAACCATCTTCCTATGCTTTGTCTGAAATCAATATAGCCGGCTACTTCATTTTCGTGCTTGTTTACTAAATCAGTACGTGTTCCTTCTTTTTCGCCTTTTACATACTCAGTCCAAGCTTCTCCGCCATAGCGGAACCAGTCGAATCCAAACGTGATGCGGTTTCCTTCAAAAAGATTTGTACTTTGATGAATTGAGATTCCCATCATGTCATCGAATGAATTGAATCGTCCGTTTTGAGGAGATTCACCGGCACTGGGCGTATAACCGTCATTAATCCAATGATCCCCCCAATTATAGAAAAAGTTCAGACCACCTGATGTACGGGCATATTTGTTTTTCAAAGTAAACGAAGCCACTCCACGTGTAATACGCTGGTCGCCTTCCAGCAATGGTGCTGTTACCGGTCCCGGATAAGTGGCATTGAAATGGGTTACATTTATATCAGTGTATGTACTCCAATGGTTGGACCATTGATAGCCTAATTTGGCATAACCTCCATATTGCTCAAAATTCATGTGGTCGCGATGTCCGTCCGTACGGTTATATGAAGCGCTTACAACGGAAGAGAAACGTCCCTTACGTATACGGTTGGTTACTTCGGTCTCCAATGTATTGTATGATCCATAACCGGCATGTACATCTGTCTTTATACCATCTTCATGCATTTTACGGGTAACGATATTGATAACACCTCCCATTGCATTCGAACCGTAAAGGACAGATGCAGGTCCTCTCAACACTTCTACCTTTTCGGCCAGCATTGATTGGTATGCATCGGATATAGGATGCCCGAAGATACCGGCATATTGTGGATGACCGTCGATAAGTACCATGACACGTGCACTGCCTCCACTCAATCCGCGCAAGGATATACCTCCGGCAGCACCATCAGATACACCATATCCCATCACTCCCCGCGATGTAATAAAAAGTCCAGGCACTTGCTCTGTCAACATCGGCAGGAGTGAAGGCTGCATCTTTTGTTCAATCAAAGGCCGGTTTAAAATGGATACGGTTTGGGACAGATGACGTACATTCGTTTCTGTGCGTGTACCAGTAACAACCACTTCTTCCAATTTTTGATTGGAAGATATTTTCAGAGTATCTTGTTCTATTGCATGGATCTTTAAAGTAAGACTTAAACCAATACATAGAAGAACGATGCTATTTCGTAAGGGAGTTACCTTTGTCATTTTTGTTATTTATTGTTTTTGGAGGAACGTTGTGAGGCTTCGCCTTTTGTGTCACCAGGAAAACGTTGGCCGGGTGTCATACCTTCGGCTGCAAACCCCATGGAAGTAATACCACCTTTACGAGGAGCAACCCGTTTTTCAATAGGAACAGTAAAGTCCTTATAGCGAGGTTGTGGGTTTTGGGGATCAATGTCTATTAAATCTTTCACCAGATAGTTGGATAAGCCCAATTTGTTTTCTTTTATACCTTTGGCTATGCAGAGCGAATATAGATAGCCTCCATAGTCATTGGTATGGGTACCGTCGGAATAGACATGCAATCCGTCTTCGCCTACAGCATTGATGATGTTGATGCTCATTCCCCAAAGGTCAATGAACGCGCATTGGGTTAACTCGGCTGCCTTTGGTGCATTCTTGCCATACGCATCCATGACGTGAGTAGGAGCCAGACGAGTACGGTCGAACTTACTCATCGGAGATACTATGACGGGAATCACACCGTGACGACGGGCTTCGACCACCATAATGGCCAATTCCCAAATATAATCGGTTTCGGCGTCGGAGTGCGTACGTATCCAATCGCCGGCACGGTCATCGCTAGGCCACATCGGGTCGTGTCCCTTGCGCTTTTCGTCGTTGGTACCCAACTGAATAAAAAGATAATCTCCGGGCTTGACACTTTCCATTACTTTGTCCCAACGACGCTGGAAACGGAATCCCTTCAATGTTTGTCCGGATTCAGCATGATTAGCAATCACTACATTACCTGTAAACCAACGGGGGAGATACTGTGCCCAAGTACCGGCTGCACGCTGGTCGGTTACCGTGGAATCTCCAATTACGAATACGGTAATGGCACCATCCAGGGGAGTAATCTCGATAGCACATACACAAGGATGGGTATCGTTGAACTGAAGTGTGAGTTTATCGTCCCATGTCAATGTCTTTATCTTTCCGGTAGCTGCATCCCATTCGTGAGAATCGAGCTTGATGGTATTTCCGGCCGATAGTCTTGGAGTGCGAATGTTTACATTGAATGTTTCTTTTCGTATCTGTCCTTTGGCTGTTTCAATACTTTCCAACATGAGACGGCGGGTTTCAGCCTTGACCGTGGTCCTTGAAGTTCCTATCGGGTCGCCCAAATAGACCGTAACCTGATAGTTGCCTTCGGGTAACTTGACAGAGAAACTGAATGGAGTTTCGTCTTCGCTGGTAATGAAATCATAACACAAAGAGTCGATGGAAGCTTTCTTCCGTTTAGGTTTCCGAACGGTATCAATCATCTTTGCACCATTTTCGAAACCATAACCTAATGTTTCAGAATAGGCTATATCCGAAGTTACACCTATATATCCATTGGCCACTTCTCCTCCGCCAAAATCAAAGCAAATAGGAGAGGGTGCTGGATTATTTGTATTTTGAGCTGAAATATTGGAAAGCATGATTATGCTAACCATCCATGTAAACAGTCTTTTCATATCATTCACAATAACCTACGGTTTGCCCCAAAACAACAATCATGGTTTCTTTTAGCCCCAATGTTTCAACTACTTTCTGTTGGTTCCACCCACCACGAGCGCGACTTCCGATACCGGCATTTGCACAATATAGATAAACATTCTGTGATACATAGCCTACATTTACATACGAAACAGTATTGGCATCGCCCGGACGATGGCCGGGACCCGTCTTATCGGTATCGGCAATAAACAAAAGGTTGAGGTATGCTTTCTGAGCATCAGCCCTACCTGTAATGGCACGATGGTCACCTTCTGCTACCAATTCCAAAGTGTGGTCTTTGTAATTGTAATAATAAGCACCGGTCTTGAAAAAAGCATAAAGTTCTATTTCCTGGCGATTGGAACCGGTAGGTGCTGTACGCTTACCGTCGGGACGATTCACGCCTAATGCAGCCCACATCATATTGGATATGTCTTGCAGCGAGATTTCTTTTTCTGTAAATCCTTTCGATGACTGACGGTTCTTGAGTGCCTGCATCAGTGTCATTCCTTCATCATAAGTGGGAGGAAGCAGTTTTATCACTTTAGGTGCACTTTGTGCCATTGAACACATATAGACACCAATCAAAGTTATTATTGTAATAAAAATTCTTTTCATTAATTTGAATATTAAATGTTTTGTGCATCAAAGATTAAGGTTGGGTCGGGTTGTTTTTATCTCTTACAAAAACATCCCAAACCTTACAGCATTTTGATTCACCTTCGGGACCTGAAACTGTTAATGTAACCGTATAATGTACTCCGTCTTTTTCATATATATGAACAGGATTTTGTTCTTTAGAGACGGTTCCGTCACCAAAATCCCACTCCCATGAAGTGATATTTCCATAACTCTTGTCACTGAAAACAACCATACGAGTATCTTTGATTACTGTATGTATCCAAGCTGCTTCAATCGGTTTTCTGAATTGGGGCTCAAGCGGCATCAGTGTAAACAATCGCTGCATGGATGCATTGCCATACATCTTATGATGCTTGGAAAGATTCCAGAATCCATTATTACCCGTTCCACCATCATAATCAATGACTGCCCAGCACAAACCTATATTCTTTCCTTCATACAATTTACTTTCAGATGATGCTTCGGGGCCTCCATCCGGACTGGCATAATCAAATGGTGTAATATAGAATTCAAACTTCAATACACCATCCTCACCATGTTTGAAATTATAATTATATGCATAATTTGCATAAGGAAGTTCTTTCAGCCATTGTTGGGGACCCCAAACCATAGTCCAAGCCTTGCCTTCTGTAGGAGGTGTCATAATGTGATAATTCTGTGCATGGACATTCTGTAAAGTAAACGTGGCATCGAGTTGTGTAAGAGCTTTCTGATTCATGCGTTGTTCACCAATATGTGGCCCACCCGATAAATCACCGTCCACTACAATTTCGTAGGTATCATTACGTAAGCCTAAGGTATTGAAATCCCAAAAATTATCGTATGCTTCGTAATAGAAATACAAGCGGTTCAAGCCTTCTACCCAACCCACTTTTACCTTGATGTCGAGGGTTGATTTATTGATTCCTTGATGCTTACGGCTATCGTCCCACATTTCTTCAATGGGTACTACATAGCTTTCAGGTACAATGTCCCAATCTTCGAAGGTGCCATCTATTCTTGGAATTTGATTTTTGGGGAATTGGAAAACTTTGAAGCCGGGTTCGGTTACCTGTATATCGGGTGTTTGTGCGAGGGCACTTCCCGACAAAAAAGCGCCCAACAACACACAACCTATTCTACTAAATGTATTTTTTAGAGTTTTCATAATCAATACTTATAAAGTTCTACTTTCAAGAATTTAGGAGTTGGCTTGTCGAAATCCAAACCTTGACCGGAGAAGCCTTCATCGGCAGCCGGCAACAGATCGTAGCGCAACTGAATATCGTCGCCATTAAGCCAACGGCCTTCTATCCATTCTCCGTCTTCGAAACGTCCTTCGGTGGTCTTGGCCAAGCCTACCACTCCCTTACCATCGGCCGGCAAGAATTGTACGCGGATATTGGAACCCAAGAACAAGAAAGTGTCGTCGGCCAATTGGATAGCGATGGCATAGCCTTGTGCATCAGGTGCATAAGTTCCACCCAAGCGTTGGGGAGCACCTCCCTTACGCTGACCACTAGAAACGAGTTCGTAAACTAATTTATAGTCACCCATTACCACTTCATCTTTTAAACGAGTGGGGTCGAGTGCCTTTACCCATGTAGCCGAAATAGTACCCTTAGCTTGAGCCTCCAAAATCAAATCGGCTATACTACCTGCCAATTGATAGAACTGACGGAAGGATTCATTAGCGGGTGAGTCTATACTTCTTTCGATACCAAACGGAGAATAACCGATGCCACCCATCTGACCGATGGTATAGGCTGCATTGGCTGCTCCACCCTGTCCGGCACGCGATTCGGGAACGAATACCGGATTACCTGCACGGGCATACATTTTGATGATAGTCGGATAATCGGGAAGATAAATATCCGGCGAAAGAATATCAATCGCTGGTGCGGCTGCTCGCCAAATGTCATGGTTCTGAGCTTGTGGACCACCTGCCGGATAATTACCGGGATGTTTGTCCTCTGGTTGCACAATCCATGCATTTACGAAAGTAGGGATGGGATATACTTCCTTACCGGCTTGAGCAATAGCATTCATATAATGACCATAGTTCCAAGCCATGAACATTTCATCGGTATAGTCGCCTTTGCCAAACACTTCTTCCCAAGTGCCTGAAGTCTTGCATCCTTGCTTTTCCCAAGCAGCACGGGTTTCGGGTAACAATTGTTCTTTGTTTTTGATCAAATAGTCAATCAATGCTTGAGGAACAGGACCATTGAACGCCTTTACAGCTTCGGGATGATAATCACGAGTATATCCGTGCAAACCCACTTCATTGTTCACTTGCATCATAATGACGGTTTGTTCTTCACCATCCACTTGAGCGATGTGTTTCATCAGTTCTCCATAAGCCTTAGCATCAGCTTCCCAACTGGTTTGTGAAAGTGTAGTCATAATGGACAATTGCTTGCCATCCTTGGTCAATGCCAGCGGGAATCGGCCGGTATCCTTCTTTACCCATTTCGGAGTATAGCTGGTGTAACCATTCTTCCAACTACCAAACCATAACAAAGCCACTTTCAAATCATTGGCACGGGCATCTTCGATTATTTCATCGACAACCTTAAAATTGAACTTGCCTTCTTCGGGTTCAATCATTTCCCAAGAAACTACGGCTAATACGGTATTCACACCCGATTCCTTCAGTTGTGGCCAGTAAGGCTTCATGTATTCACGACTGGAAGCTGCCGAGTTTGTCAACTCCATAGCCAATGCCAAATAGGGTTTTCCTTCGACGATGAGCTGAGTTACATCACCTCTCTTTTCGAGATGAGGGATAGGAGTTAATTCACGTTGTTCATTTTCCTTTTGATTCTCTGTACAAGAGAGAAAGAAGAACAAGGACAACAAGATAAAAGCTGTATTTTTCATATTTGTTTAAGATTAATTATGCTTCGTATTGTCATCCTGAGCAATGTGAAGGTTCTGCGGGCATTATTTTATGTACACAGATTCTTCACTTTGTTCAGAATGCACACTATTGTTCCATTATTTAAACTTTCCAAAACGATACTTTTCGCGGGCAATGGGTTCATCCAACAACTGGAAAGTAGTAGCAGGACCTAAATTACAATCACCTTTCCAAGAGGATAATTGCCAAGCCACATAACCGTCAGGAGTCACTTCGACCATCTGCAACGGTGCACGGGAAGGGTTGAATTGGAGTACATCCTTTTTGTTCCATTCATTGAACCAATTGGTAATGACAGTATTGCCATTCGCTAAGCGATAAGCTTTTTGAGGATTGGTCAAGCCATAATCTACTGCATTGATTTCCCATACTACAGTACCATCACGTTTGATTTCTTTCACCGGTCCTTTACGACCTACCATTAAGATATTTCCATTGGGTAATTCCGATGCCGACCAAGGGCCAAAAAGTTCCCAACGATTGAGTTCCTTACCGCGATGATTATACTCGGCCACAAATCCCATGGCCATATTGGATACCAACAATGTACCCTTGCTGGTAAGGCGTGCATTACGGAACTGACCATGTACACTTCCTTTTTCATCGTAAGGTAATACAAATTCATGAACAATCTTTTGATTGGAGATTTTCATGACAATCACTTTGGCTGGTTTGGCATTCAATACATATACTACATGATTCTTTCCAATAGGTTGAATGGTGTGTATTTCCGTTCCTTGGGGAGCAAACGAACGCCAAAGTTCGGCACCTTGTTCGTCCAATTCGGCTATACCATATTGATCGGCAATTAATATATGTCCGTCGTTCATTAAAACCGCATCGCTAATTTCACCTTTTCCTTTGGCATTATCATATTTCCATACAATTTCACCGTTCTGAATCTTAAAGATTCGACGATTCTTAGACTGACCGGTATACATAAAATCGTGACGCGACAAATCACCCAATTCCAATTCATTATACAATTCACGAATCTCCTTTTCAGTCAAAGCAGAATCATACATACGTACATCACTGATGCGAGTGCCTTTCAAGTAAGAATCGCCTTTGAAAGGTGCACGTCCCATCCAATTATAAATAGGTGCTTCCTTGGGGAAAGTTTCGGACATGGTAAACATCTTGTTGTTGAAAGCTACCAACTTGCCATTCAAGAATAAGCGGCCTTCGTCATCATTTTGTGTATAAACCACATATTGCCAATTACCCTTTTCAGACGGTTTGCCAATATCCATCAATGTTTCGTTCTTCCATCCTCCAACAGAATTTTCACTGCGTTGAACATTCAGCTTGTAAGCTTGGTAACGACCTTCTGTCTGTGTATTAAGAGGTAGTGTAGAAAATGCCCAAAGGAAATAGCCCTGTCCCTTGAGAGAAGCTTCTGCATCTACTTTATATCTTACTGCAATGGAGAATTGGCGCAATTGCTGTAGCTTTTCACCGATACCTTTGCCTAAATCAATATATCCGTTCTCATTACCCAGATAGACACAACCTGGTTCCAACGAGGCTGTTCCTTGCAAGGTACCATCGAAATGTGAAGCACTCTTGTCACGAACAACTTTTCCATTATCGTTCATAAAATCGTAATGAAGAATTAGGCTGGTTTGTGCCGATGCACCTAATGAAAACAATGTAATTATGGTAAAAAGAATTTTTTTCATCATTATAGTACTTTTAATTAATTGTTTAAATCAAATACTAATCGTATGTGGAATCCTTCGTCTCCCGATTTGATGCGGATATTGTCCGGTTGGCTCAAAGGACCTAATTGCTCCAATGGCTTGTAGCTCTGAATGGGAGGAATGGACAGTAAGAACGAGATGTCTCCTTCGGGGAATTTTACCATACTCCGTTCTTGTTTGCGCGGCTGTGTCTCTTGTAAGCCACCCATTTCTCCTGGTGCTTGGTCTACAGCTTCTTCGGGTGTGAAAAGGCGGAAGTACAAGCCTTCATTCAGTGTATGTACACGGATTGATTTACCGTTCTTGTTTTGTAGTTCCATCCATCGCATGTCACTACGGTAACCTTTAAATTCCGGATAGAGGGGAGGAGTAGGCGAATTGTAATCTCCTGTTTTGGTATTGTTATAGGCTAAAGACCACATCCCGAAGTCTTGCCCTTTCAATCTGTTCCGCCATACCCGATAAGGACCTCGACCTACCCAATGTACACTGTCCACCTGTTCTTCCGGGTAATTGAAAGAAAGACCAATGGTCCATTTACTGTCTTCTGTATAGAAGTTTCCTCCATATCCGTGTCCGCGTTCATCGTTTAATATAACGGCATCCATGTGTAACAAACCGTCTGGAGTTTGACGCCATTGTATGCTATCTATTCCACCCTTGTACCAGAATGTATTTACTTGAGTACCGTCGGCTTCTGTATATTGCTTATGATTCTTTACTTCTACTTTCAAGCCAACAGGAAATGGACCTGTCATTCCATCTATAGAAAGCATACCTTGTTCGTTGAATGCTACAATCGATTTATTGGACGATGACTGGGGAGCGATGATTTGTTCATCTGCCCGGTGTATGGGGGCGGTCCAATTACATACTTCTTCACCTTTATTATAGGCAATGAGTTCCAAAATATCTCCTTGCTTGAAATTTGCTGGAAGATCAATTTGGGCATATCCGCTTTCTCCTGGTTCTATATCCGGTAACTTCACCCAACCTTCTGAAAGAATTTTACCATTCAATGTCTTTACAAGGAATTTCATATTACATTCGTTGAGGTGAGTGAAGAGATAACGGTTAGATACCAATACACGACCGTTGAATGAAGGATTGACGTGCAAGCGGTCAATGTAGATAGGACTCCACACTTCGCGGATAGTATAGAAACTGGCTTCAGGCTGACGATAAGGATCCATACAACCATCAGGACCATGTCCTCCATCACTGTCCAAAATACAATCCTTGATGTCA
>JAEIGA010016169.1_pt1 | contig 11359 bp, 8 predicted proteins | sample 9270691 | NCBI WGS metagenome assembly JAEIGA01 (sample SAMN17057246, study PRJNA624740) | gut metagenome | biome: biome; isolation source: fecal sample | host: Bos grunniens | place: China: Xizang | collected 2019
AGCTTCAGATCATGGGTTCTATCTTCATGCCTACCACAACTCCTAAGCAGAAGATCGAGCAGGTGAGAATGTTCGGCAAGGAGTTCATCGAGATCGTCCTTACAGGCGACACATTCGATGCTGCCAATTCCGCTGCCATCGAATATGCACAGGAGACAGGCAAGACATTCATCCCACCGTTCGATGATCCGAAGGTAATGGAAGGCCAGGGCACCATCGGAAAGGAGATTCTCAGCCAGTCCAAAGTAAAGCTCGACTACATTTTCGTTCCAATCGGAGGAGGTGGACTCGCATCCGGACTCGGAGCATATTTCAAGCAGATGTGCCCTGAGACAAAGATCATCGGAGTAGAGCCTGCAGGAGCTCCATGTATGAAGGCGGCCATCGAGGCTGGAGAGACAGTCAGACTCGAGCACATTGACAAGTTCGTCGATGGAGCAGCCGTTCAGAAAGCCGGCTCACTCACATATGAGGTCTGCAAGGAAGTCCTCGACGACATCGTCGTAGTACCTGAGGGAGCAGTCTGCACCACAATCATCCAGATGTATAACAAGAGTGCTATCGTCGTAGAGCCTGCAGGAGCATTGGCATCGGCCGCTCTCCGTTTCTATGCGGACAAGATCAAGGGCAAGAACGTTGCCTGCGTTGTCAGCGGCAGCAACAACGACATCACCAGAATGGAGGAGATCCGTGAGAAGTCGCTTCTCTATGAAGGCCTCAAGCATTACTTCATCGTGAATTTCCCACAGAAGTCAGGAGAGATCCTCTCTTTCATCAGAGACGTGATCGGACCATCTGACGACCTCGTATATATCCAGTACATCAAGAAGACAAACAAGAACTTCGGTCCTGCCCTCATCGGTATCGAACTCGCAGCGAAAGAGGATTTCGCAGCGCTTACCGGAAGAATGGACAAGCACGGAATATCATACGAATACATCAACGAGAACAACAAACTTTTTGAAATACTAATCTAACAACATTATGGCTAATATTGATTGGAGCAAACTCTCATTCTCCTACACAAAAACCAACACAATTCTCAAGACCGAGTACAAAAACGGCGCATGGACTCCGATAGCCAGCCTTACCGAGGACTATCTCCACTTCAGCGCATACGCCGGTGCTCTTCACTATGCAATCGAGTGCTTCGAGGGTCTCAAGGCTTTCAGAGGCAAAGACGGCAGAATCAGAATGTTCAGACCAGAGGAGAATGCGAAGCGTCTCCAGAGGTCAGCCAAGTACCTCGGAATCGCAGCACCTTCGACTGAGCTCTTCATCGAGATGTGCGAGCGTTGTATCAAGGAGAACGAGGAGTTCCTTCCACCTTACGAGGCAACAGGAGCATCACTTTACCTCCGCCCTACACTGATCGGTTCTAACCCTCAGCTCGGTGTACAGTCATCAAAGGAGTCTACATTCATGGTTCTCTGCTCTCCTGTAGGAGCATATGTAGGTGGTGCCCTTGATGCAGTAGACTGCGTTATCGCACGTAACTACGACCGTGCTGCGCCTAACGGCTCAGGTTCATTCAAGGTTGGTGGTAACTATGCATGTTCACTTTACTCCCTCAACGTAGCTCATGAGCAGGGATACAAGGCTGTGCTTTACCTCGATCCATCAACTAAGACTAAGATCGATGAGTTCAACTCATCTAACTTCTTTGCAATCAAGGACAACAGATACATCACTCCTAAGTCTGACTCTATCCTTCCTTCAATTACAAACATGTCTCTTGAGACTGTTGCCGCTCACCTCGGAATGGAGGTTGAAAGACGCGAAGTCCTCGTAGACGAGCTCAGCACATTCGAGGAGGTTGGCGAGTGCGGTACTGCAGTGGTAATCACTCCTGTACACAAGCTTGTTGACAAGCCATTCCTCGAGTCAACTGAGGAGACAGTATACACTTACGGTGACGGAAAGTGCGGTCCTAAGTCACTCAGACTCTATAAGTTCATCACAGAGCTTCAGAAGGGTGACATCGAGGATCCATTCGGATGGGTACACTTTGTAGAGTAAACCATTAATAATAGATGGCAGTAAAAAATAACGTGATGTTTGTGAGACACAAGCTGTTGAACAAACTCATAGAATTATGGAACTCAAGGCAACTTGTCGAGAATATCGACAGGTTGCCTCTTGAATTCAGCCCGCGCAACTCACGAGTATTGGGACGTTGCTGCATCCACAAGGAAAGGGCTGTATGGAAATATAAATCCCTCCCGCTTCTGGGATTCGACATGACCGACGAGACAGACGAGCTCACTCCTCTGTCTGAATATGCACGCCGTGCACTTGCAAGGACACATGTCAAGGAGAACCTTATGTGCGTGATCGACGAGGCATGCTCTTCGTGCGTACGTATCAACTATGATATAACAAATCTCTGCCGAGGATGCGTTGCGCGCGCATGCTCGGGTGTATGTCCTAAGAATGCGATCTCCTTCGACCTCAAGACAAGCCAGGCCCACATCAACCATGACCTGTGTGTCAGCTGCGGCAAATGCTTTGAAAGCTGTCCTTATCATGCGATCGTGTATATTCCGGTACCATGCGAGGAAAGTTGCCCTGTAGGTGCAATCAGCAAGGATGAATACGGTGTGGAGCACATCGATGAATCCAAGTGCATCTACTGCGGAAAATGCATGAACAGCTGTCCTTTCGGAGCGATCTTCGAGATTTCACAGATCTTTGACATCCTGGAGTCGATCAGACGTGGGGAAAAGGTGGTGGCGATGGTCGCACCTGCTGTCCTTTCGCAGTACAATGCTCCTGTGGAGCAGGTTTACGGCGCCATCAAGGCAGTCGGCTTCAGTGAGATCATCGAGGTGGCACAGGGCGCCATGGTAACTACCGAGAAGGAAACTGAAGAGTTCAAGGAGAGGATGGAGAACGGCGAGCCGTTCATGACCACCTCATGCTGTCCTTCATATATAGAGATGGCAGAGAAACATGCTCCTGAACTCAAGAAATACATTTCGACCACCAAGTCGCCTATGTATTACACGGCAGAGATAGCGAGGGAGAAATACCCTGACGCAAAACTCGTGTTCATAGGGCCTTGCATCGCAAAGCGCAAGGAGGCGCTCAAGCACGGAAATGTAGATTACGTCATGACATTCGAGGAGCTGAATGCCACCTTTGAGGGAATGGGCATCGAAATGAGCGAAGACCAGACATACAAAGTAGATTATGTTTCGTCCAGAGACGCGCACGGATTTGCTCAGACCGGCGGCGTAACTGCTGCCGTAGCGGCACAGGCTGGTGAAGGATTCGAATTCACAAGCCTCAGGATGGCTCCTCTGAACAAGAAGAACATAGCCATGATGAAGGTCTACGCGAAAATGCCGGCAAAGGCTCCGGCAAAGTTCATCGAAGTGATGGCATGCGAGGGAGGTTGCATTTCAGGACCAAGCAGCCACACCGGATACGATGTGGGCAAGCCTATATTCAACAAGGAACTGCTTAACCGCTGACATTGATGAAAGACATTGCTGACCGTCTGGTACATACGGGGCGCTTAGATGCTCAGGAATATCGCAACCTGCTTAACGGATGTGATGACCAGACGCTTGCATATCTGCAGAATGAAGCTGTCCGGACTGCGTGCGCGCAGTTCGGACAGAACATTTATTTGCGTGGACTGATCGAGGTCAGCAGTTATTGTCGCAACAGCTGCCTTTACTGTGGACTCAGGAAGGAGAACACAAAGGCCGAAAGATACAGGTTAAGCGACGAACAGATCATTGAGTGCTGTAGAAACGGCTATTCCGCAGGTCTGAGGACCTTTGTCCTGCAGGGAGGAGAAGACCCAGCCTTCGGACTGGATCGGCTATGCAGACTGGCCGCACATATTAAGAGTGATTTTCCCGAAGCCGCTCTCACGCTTTCGTTGGGAGAGATGAGCAGAGATGCTTACGCGGAATTGCGCAAGGCCGGCGTTGACAGGTATCTGCTCCGGCATGAAACTGCCGACAGAGACCTGTACAGACAGATTCATCCGGGCGGGATGTCCTGGGAAAACAGACGGCGCTGCATAGCGGACCTGAAGGAATTGGGATACCAGACAGGTATCGGAATGATGGTCGGAGTGCCGGGGCAGACAGCCGATTCCCTTGTGGAAGACCTTCGCTTCATGCAAGAGGTTGGACCTGAGATGATAGGGATAGGACCATTCATCCCACACAGGGAGACACCGCTTGGAGGGCACCAGCCAGGGTCTCTAAGGACTACGGTACTTCTTATATCGATTGTGAGGCTGATGTTTCCGAAAGCCCTCATCCCGGCAACTACTGCATTGGCTACACTGTCCCCTTCCGGACGAAAGGAAGGAATACTTTCCGGAGCGAATGTCATAATGCCCAACCTGTCACCGGGAGACGTGAGGGCTAAATATGAGATATATGAAGGCAAAGCATCCAGCGGTTGCGAGGCCATTGAAGGACTGAAGTCACTGGAGAAGGAGCTTGATTCTATTGGTTACAGGTTAGATTACTCAAGAGGAGATTACAATGGTAAGATATAGCGCAGATTCGGCATACGCGGCAGAGTTCATCCATGACGGCGAGATAAAAGCCACACTGGAATACGCTGCGGATCATAAAGACGACAGAATGCTTCTGGATGAAATCCTTGCCAAGGCGGCACTCGGCAAGGGCCTGAAGCATCGTGAGGCCGCCGTGCTTCTTGAATGCAATTCGCAAGAGCATTGGGAGAGGATATTCGAACTGGCCCGTGAGATCAAGCAGAGGATTTACGGCAAGAGGATCGTAATGTTCGCTCCACTTTACCTATCCAACCACTGCGTGAATGGCTGCACATACTGCCCGTACCACGCGCAGAACCGCACTATCCCGCGTAGGAAACTCTCCATGGAGGAGATCCGCCGCGAAGTCATCGCACTTCAGGACATGGGACACAAGAGGCTTGCGCTGGAAACCGGAGAACATCCGATACAGAGCCCTATCGGATATGTGCTTGATGCCATAGATACCATATATTCGATACATCACCGCAACGGAGCCATCCGCAGGGTCAATGTGAACATCGCAGCCACTACTGTCGAGAACTACGGTCTGCTGCGCGATGCCGGTATCGGCACATATATCCTGTTTGAGGAAACATATGATAAGGCCATATACGAAAGCCTGCATCCGAGTGGTCCGAAGAGCGACTGGGCCTACCATACGGAAGCGATGGACAGGGCTATGGAAGGCGGAATCGACGATGTGGGTATAGGCGCATTGTTCGGTCTGACAGACTACAGGTATGACTTTGTCGGTCTTCTGATGCATGCAGAACACCTTGAGGCCCGCTTCGGAGTCGGTCCGCATACCATAAGCGTTCCCCGCATCAGGCCTGCCGACGACATCAACACAGACGACTTCCCTAACGCTGTGACTGACAAGGTCTTCCAAAAGATCGTAGCTGTTCTGCGTATAGCCGTTCCTTATACAGGAATGATCATATCGACAAGAGAGTCGGCCCAGTGCCGCGAGATGGTGCTTGATGTCGGCGTATCACAGCTCAGCGGAGGGTCACGCACAACAGTCGGAGGCTATTCGGACACAGCCTCGGAAGGTCATGAAGACTCCGCCCAGTTCGACATTTCAGACACGCGCAGTCTTGATGAGATCACTCAGTGGCTTCTTGAACTGGGATATATACCTAGCTTCTGCACTGCCTGCTACAGGATGGGGCGAACAGGAGACCGATTCATGGCCCTGGCAAACAGCGGCAAGATCGGAGACTGCTGTGGACCAAATGCCCTTATGACATTGCAGGAGTACCTTGAGGATTATGCATCCGAGAGGACGCGCGAACTGGGAATCGAAGCCATCGCGCGCGAACTGAAGGAGATCCCTTCACAGACGGTCAGAAACATGACACAGTCGCATCTTGAGGACATAATAAAGGGAAAACGAGACTTTAGATTTTAGGATATGCAATCGGAAAGAATCCATATAGGCTTCTTCGGACGCTGCAACAGCGGTAAATCTTCGCTGATAAATGCACTGACCGGACAGAATGTGTCCATCGTTTCCGAGGTTGCCGGCACCACGACAGACACAGTCAGCAAGGCAATGGAAATGCCGGGAGTCGGCGCTGTGACCCTTCTGGACACTCCTGGACTGGATGACGGCACCGCTTTGGGAGGCCTGCGCGTTGCCGCTGCCTGGAAGGCGTTGGATAAGACTGACATAGCAGTCGTCCTTTATAATGATGGTGCTGATGACGCTATCGAGATGGAACTCTGTGAGGAACTCAAGAGACGGGACATAGCAGTGATACGCGTTCTTGCCGGCTGCGACAGGATTGAAGATCCGTGGCGCACCGCTGCAGCAAAAGGAGGAGACATCCTGCTGCTGAGCAGTGTGACAGGAGAAGGTATCGACGAATTGAGGAAAAGGATTGCTGCCTGCTACACAAGAGAGGAGCATCTGCTCACTGCCGGATTATGCGACAGGGGTGACATCGTGCTTCTGATCATGCCGCAGGACAGTCAGGCACCGAAGGGACGACTGATCCTACCTCAGGTACAGACCATCCGCGAACTGTTGGACAGAGGATGCGTGCCGATATGCTGCACTCCTGACAGGATGCAGACAGCACTTGACGCATTGGGAGAAAGCCCCAAGCTCATAATCACTGATTCCCAGGTGTTTGACCAGGTCTGGAGGATGAAGCCAGAAGGCTCCGATCTGACATCGTTCTCGATATTGTTCGCACGCAGCAAGGGAGACATAAATGAATTTGCTGCCGGTGCCGCTCTCATTGGAAGTCTGACAGAGGATTCGCGCATACTGATTGCTGAAGCATGCACCCATGTACCTCAACACGAAGACATCGGAAGAGTCAAGCTGCCGGCACTGCTGCGCAAGAAAGCCGGTCCCGGACTCAATATCGACATAGTCTCAGGAAACGACTTTCCTGATGATCTGAAGGGATATGATCTCGTGATTCATTGTGGAGCCTGCATGTTCACACGCAGGCATGTGATGTCGCGAGTGGCTAAGGCACGCAATGCAGGCATACCTGTCACCAACTACGGCACAGCACTGGCCGCACTGACAGGCATCCTTGACAAGGTAGTCTATTGACAAGCTACTTCGGCGCGATCCTATAAAGGACACCGGCGATGATGGCGAAGATGATGTTCGGGAGCCAGAGGGCTATAAACGGCGGAAGCGTGCCGGTGTGGACAAACATCTGACTGAAGCGGAGGAATAGGATGTAGGTAAAAGCCAAGGCAATACCTATACCGATGTTCCATCCGATACCGCCTCTTCTCTTCTTGGAGGACAGAGCAACACCCATGATGGTCAGAATGAATGCTGAGAATGGCAGAGCGAAACGGGTATTCTTCTCTATCAGTGCAAATTTCACATTCGCATCTCCTCGCATCTGCTGCGTTGCGATCATATCGTTAAGCTCTTGATAATTGAGCGTTTCCACCGTCTTTTCCGTCATATAGAAGTCCTTGACTGACAGCGCAAGGGTAGTATCAATCTGACGGCCGCTGCGAATCTTGTCTGTCAGGTCCTCATTATATTCTCTGATGAAATATTTCTTCAGACGCCATGTGCCCTTGAGGGTGTCATATACTGCTGTTTCCGCAGAAATCTTCGAGACAAGCTTATTGTCCTCGATCTTCTCGATAGTGAATCTGTATGCGGTGTTGTTCCATGAACTGAAGGACTCGGCGTATACGAACTCTCCTGGCGCAGTCTGATAATGGACATTTCGTCCTACACTCTTGTATCTGTTCTTGATATATTGCGTCTCAAACTCCAGTCGCGTCTTATTGGCGTCAGGTATGACAAACAGGTTGAGCCATAGGGAGAGCAAAGCGATTACCGTTGCCGAGAAGACATAAGGCACCATCATCCTATGGAAACTGACTCCGCAGGAAAGGATGGCGACAATCTCCGAATCTGCGGCCATCTTGGACGTGAAGAAGATTACCGTAATGAACACGAACAGAGGGCTGAACATGTTTATGAAGTACGGAACAAAGTTCATGTAGTAGTCAAAGATGACAGCCCTGAGCGGAGCTTCCTTCGACACGAAGTCATCGATCTTCTCGCTGATGTCGAAGATGATGACAATGCCGATGATGAGCAGCAGCGCCACAAAGAAGGTACCCATGAACTTCTTTACTATATATAGGTCTATCTTTCTTGGTGAGAGATCCATAGTCTTTTAAAGTCTGGTTGTTATTCTCTTGACTGTCTCGTCCTTCCATGCCTTGAAGTCACCGGCCTTGATGTGCTTGCGGGCCTCACGCACGAGGTCAAGATAGAAAGCAAGGTTATGTTCGCTGGCAATCTGTCCCGCAAAGATCTCACCGGCAATGAAAAGGTGACGCAGGTATGCTCTCGTGTATGTATGGTCAACGAATGATGTTCCCTTAGGATCGAGCGGCGAGAAGTCGTCCGCCCACTTCTTGTTCTTGATGTTGATGATGCCGTCCCATGTGAAGAGCATTCCGTTTCTACCGTTTCTGGTCGGCATGACACAGTCGAACATGTCCACTCCCCTTGCGATACCCTCGAGGATGTTTGCCGGAGTACCTACACCCATGAGGTAACGAGGCTTATCTTCAGGCAGAATCGGACACACTACCTCAAGCATCTCATACATCTTCTCAGTCGGCTCGCCTACTGCGAGGCCTCCGATGGCATATCCCTCACGGTCCAGTGCAGCGGCATGCTCCACTGCCTGACGGCGGAGGTCAGGATACACACATCCCTGAACGATCGGGAACAGCGCCTGCGAGTATCCATAAAGAGGCTCGGTAGCATCAAAGTGCTTAGAGCAACGCTCAAGCCAACGCTGAGTCAGTTCAAGAGACTTCTTGGCATATCTGTAGTCTGCATCTCCAGGACAGCATTCGTCGAATGCCATCACGATATCAGCGCCGATTATACGCTGGGTGTCCATGTTGTTCTCTGGAGTGAACAGATGCTTTGAGCCGTCAATATGTGAACGGAATACACATCCGTCCTCGGTAAGTTTCCTTATCGGACTGAGAGAGAAGACCTGGAATCCGCCGCTGTCAGTGAGGATAGGTCTGTCCCATGATTCGAACATGTGGAGTCCACCGGCAGCCTTGAGCACGTCAAGTCCCGGGCGGAGATAAAGATGATATGTATTACCAAGGATGATCTCAGCCTTGATGTCATCCTTAAGGTCTCTATGATATATACCCTTTACCGATCCTACTGTGCCTACCGGCATGAAGATAGGGGTCTCGATCTGGCCGTGATCCGTCGTGATCACGCCACACCTCGCTGCGGACTGAGGGTCATTATGTGTCTTTACGAATTTCATCAAAATCAATTTAACCCTCAAAGATAGTAAATTTTAGTCAAAATCTTGTATATTTGTTGTTTAGATGCCTTTCGCAGGAGGCATGCAAACAACAAATAATAATATTAAAACACTATAACATGAACAAATCGATCAAAATCAGACTCATCGCGATGAACCTCATCCAGTGGGCCGTATGGGGAGCTTACCTGACTTCGATGGGAAGCTACCTGGCATCAGTCGGACTGGCGACCCGCATCGGAATCTTCTATGCGATGCAGGGCATCGTGTCCATCTTCATGCCGACCCTCATGGGTATCGTGGCTGACAAGTTCATCCCTGCACAGAAACTCCTCGGCATCTGCCATGGTATAGCAGGCGCCGCAATGCTCGGAGCAGGACTCTATGGCATGGGCGCAGGAGCGGACGTTTCATTCGGCATACTCTTCGGACTCTATGCACTCAGCGTCGCGTTCTACATGCCAACTATCGCACTCTCTAACTCAGTGGCATTCAACATTCTGGAGCAGAATGGATACGACACGGTGAAGGACTTCCCTCCTGTCCGCGTATTCGGAACTGTAGGATTCATCCTTGCCATGCTTTTCGTAAACTTCATGACTAACGGCAACGGCGTGCAGTACCAGCACTCTTACAACCAGTTCATCGTTTCCGGCGTTCTCGGAATGGCCATGCTGCTGTATTGCTTCACTCTTCCGAACTGTCCTTGCAGCACCGGAACAGGAGAAAAGCAGACTATGGCGGAGCGCTTCGGACTTGATGCATTCAAGCTCTTCAAGGACAGACAGATGGCCATCTTCTTCATCTTCTCTATGCTCCTTGGCGTTGCCCTCCAGATCACAAACGGCTTTGCAAACCCATACATCTCACACTTCAAGGATGTTCCTGAATTTGCAAACAGCTGGGGCGCACAGAATGCAAATGCGCTCATCTCAATCTCACAGATATCAGAGACTCTCGGCATTCTCCTTATCCCTGTTGCAATGAGAATCTTCGGCATCAAGAAGGTAATGCTCATAGCAATGTTCGCATGGGTACTCCGCTTCGGTCTCTTCGGAGCCGGCGACCCTGGTTCAGGAGTATGGATGCTCATCCTCTCGATGATCGTTTACGGAGTTGCATTCGACTTCTTCAACATCTCAGGAGCCCTCTACACCAACATGCGCACAAGCGAGAAGCTTCAGAACAGCGCACAGGGACTCTTCATGCTCATGACCAACGGTATCGGAGCTACCATCGGAACCCTCAGCGCACAGGCGGTTGTAAACCATTTCGTATACAACGCAGCTGAGCCAAACTGGAGCGCCGCATGGTATGTCTTCGCAGCATACGCGCTTGTAGTTGCGTTCCTCTTCATGATCCTCTTCAAGGCCCCGAAGGACGTCAACCAGAAAGTCGCATAACCGTTCACTCCCGCACCCACAAGGGTTGCGAACAGAAGACAATTGCGGACATCGTCCACAGTTTTATAGCGAAAGCGTGGCAGATACCCACCTCAAAGGCTGGATCTGCCACGCTTTCGCTATGTTTTCGTGGATGATATCTACAAAACCGAAGCGACAAGCGACTGACTAAGACGCAAAACTCTTGCGATCTGCTTTACAGGGGCATTGAAGTTCTTTCTCATTAACAGGCACAGTCGGAGTCGATCGTCTGCGGACAATTGAGCCAACGATGAAACGCCGAACTCTTTCTCTATCAGCTCAAGGGTCTGCGTCTTTAGTTCACTATCCAACATGACTATACGGCCTGCAGCACCGGACTGTACTTCAAACTCATTTTCTAGTTTCTTTGCGAGCGCCATCATCAGCCTGGAAGGGTGGCGGAATATCCTTTCGACTTCTTCAACTGCAACATAGCAGGAAGGGCATATGTAGCCTTGATGGTTCAGCATATAACTATCCGGTACTTCAGGATGACGAGTTCGAAGCAGTTCCCTCCTCTTTCTTAGGCTGAGAGTATTTACAGGTATACCGTATTCCTTAAGCGGCCCCCGGAAATAAGACGCGGAAGAAGACCACTCATA
>JAEIGA010016170.1_pt1 | contig 11358 bp, 11 predicted proteins | sample 9270691 | NCBI WGS metagenome assembly JAEIGA01 (sample SAMN17057246, study PRJNA624740) | gut metagenome | biome: biome; isolation source: fecal sample | host: Bos grunniens | place: China: Xizang | collected 2019
GAGATCATTGCGGTCAATGATTGTGAAGACAGGACAGCAGGATATGTTAAGCAGAAATACCAGGAGAACGGAATCGACGCACCGCTGACGATCGTTAATATGAGCGTGAAGCAAGGTGTAGAGAGTGCGATGAATGCAGGTATAGACATAGCAATAGGAGATTACCTGTTTGAGTTCGACAATATAAATGCCGGCCTTCCAGCAAGTTTTGTTATGGATTGCTACAGAAAGTCAGTTGAAGGATATGACATTGTCACTGCTTCTCCAAAAGAAGGAGGAAAAGGTACATCAAAACTTTTCTATAACACTTTTAATAGATTCAGTAATAGTGGTGAGAAGATAGGAAGTGACGGGATGCATCTTCTGTCCAGAAGAGCAGTTAATCGTTTACACGCTATCAACTCTTATATTCCATATCGGAAAGCAGCATATGCAGCATCCGGCTTGAGAGCAGCAACATTGGTTTATGATCCTGTTTCTGCTTTTGTATCTGTGAAAGATGACCGGGCAGGGAAAGCTATAGACGCTTTAATACTCTACACAGATGCAGCTTATAGATTATCTTTATTTGTCTCTTTATTCATGTTTACTGTTGCAGCAGCTTCTGGGATATATACATTGGCAGTATATTTGTCCATGAAACCGGTTGCAGGATGGACAACATCCATGGCAGTTATCTCTGCAGGTTTTTCAGGAATATTCCTTCTGTTTGCCATTGTTATCAAATATCTGTCACTGATAGTCAATCTGGTATTCCAGAATCAAAAGTACCTTGTTGCTTCAGTAGATAAAGTCCAACATCATTGACACGGAAACAATATTGAGTATAATTTAATTGATATAAATTAATAGAGGAGAACAGGAATGAATTACACATATAAAACTTCTGGTACATGCTCTACACAGATACATTTTGATATAAATGATGATGTAATCACCAATGTATCATTTGATGGTGGATGCAATGGAAATTTAAAAGCAATTTCTAAACTGGTCGATGGCATGAAAGTAGGCGATATAGAAGAGAAGCTTTTAGGGAATACTTGTGGCTTTAAACCTACATCCTGTGCAGATCAGCTGGCGAAAGCTGTCAGGAAGGCTTATAACGAAACTCATTGAGGTGATTTTATGGCTGATTACGATGCATTGAAATTAGAGAATCAACTGTGCTTTCCCTTGTATGCTGCATCCCGTGAAGTCATCAAACGTTATTACCCCTATCTTGAAGCAATTGATCTCACATATACGCAATATATCGCTATGATGGTGTTTTGGGAGCAGAAGGAGATCAGTGTAAAAGAATTAGGGCATAAACTGTATTTAGACAGCGGAACATTGACACCTCTTTTAAAGTGTCTTGAATCAAAAGGATTTATTACCAGATTCAGAAGCGCTGAAGACGAACGTGTTGTTATAGCACGTATAACCGAGAGTGGAGAAGCGTTGAAGGATAAAGCAGCTGCTATTCCGGAACACATGGCGGGATGTATTCAGCTTGATCCACAAGAAGCAATGCAGTTATACAATCTTCTTTATAAACTGCTACAAACAGAAAAATAAAATGACAACAAAAAACGAGGGCACAAATGTGCCCTCGTTTTCTTGTGGATTAATTAAGTATGTCCTTTACCCGTTCGAATGCCTTCTCTATGTAAGATCTGGGACAAGCCAGATTTATTCTGAGGAACCCTTCACCATGGAAGGCGTCACCGCATTCAATATATACATGATATTTTTCAAGAAGAAGCTTTTCGACGGATTTGGAATCTTCTGTGTAAGGCCGGATATCGATCCATGCCAGATAAGTGCCTTCGGTTTTTGTTATGATTGCTTTCGGAAAATACTTTTCACATAGTTCATAAAACAAAGAAAAGTTATCATCTATGTAACTGTTCAGATCGTCTAACCAATCATCGCAATCTGTGAATGCGGCTTTGACTGCAGCAAGAGAGAGAGGATTCTGATCTGGATATCCGCGTACAGCAGCTATTTTGCTTAAATACTCTTTATTTCGGCAGAACATATGGGAAACACCCAAACCGGCAAGATTAAATGTTTTGCTTGGAGCAGTGCAGCATATCACATTTTGAGCATCGGGGAATAGTTCCATAACCGAGCGATGCTCATATCCTCCACGAATCAAGTCATGATGAATCTCATCAACAAGTAGGATAAGATTATGCCTGAGGCAGATGTCCTGCATTTTTGTTAGTTCTTCAGCTGTCCATACTCTTCCAACAGGGTTGTGCGGGCTGCAGATCATTAATATTTTAGCGGTTGGATCAGATGCTAGCTGCTCCAGCTGATCGAAATCTATAGAGTAGACACCGTTTGTATTGATCAGTTTGTTGTCCAGTAAAACACGGCCTCTTCTTTGAATGACGTTGAAGAATGGATAATAGACAGGAGTTTGTGTGATGACACCGTCTCCGGGTTCTGATAATGCCTGAACAACATATTGCAAAGCGGGCACAACACCCGCAGTAAAAAGGATCTCCTCTTCAGTTACTTTTATGTTGTGCCGTCTAAGGTAGAAAGCTTTCAAAGCATCGAAATAACCATCGGGATACTGTGAATACCCATAGATCCTTCTATCAACTGCTTTGTGAAGGGCTTCTACAATAGGAGGAGCGCATGGGAAATCCATGTCAGCGACCCACATGGGGATGATATCGTCTGGAAGTTTTGAACCATCGGGACCGACATCCCATTTTGTAGCACCTACGTGCCTGCGGTCAATTATTTCATCAAAACTATACATTTGCTTTTTTCCTCCTATAAGAAATTCCTGAATTGGCGGTCGAATTCAATTATGTACGGAGAAGGGCCAGAGAAAACTGCCCTGAAAAGAACAACATAATACAGGCCCATGGTGATTGATACAGCACCGCCAATAATATTGAGAATGATGCCAGTTTTGGCTAGCCGTTTTTTCTGGCTTTTGCGTCCAAGAATACTAAAGATAAGGCCAAGTACTCCGGAGAAAAAGCCAATGACCACAGTCCAGCACATCACAATAGAGATGATTCCAAGAATGAACCCTAAAACAGCAGTCCAATTGATGTCATCTTCTCCTTCGATAATGATCTGAGGAGTAGAAGGCTTTCGCTCTGTTCTGGGAACAGGTGGGAATTCAGTTACCTCTTCCAAACCTTCATGGTCAACAACAGCACCGCATTTACGGCAATAATAGTCGCCGTCCTTTGCTTTTGTTCCGCAACGAGTGCAATACATGCTCATACCTCTTCCAACAAAATAATAATGTTTATTCAAAGTATATATTTTTATTTATTCAAAAACAATGAAGTCATTATTAATTAAACGCATTTCAATATAAAAGTGTGGTACACTGTTCCATAGTAAATGATCTATCCGAAAGACAGATAGGAGGATAATATGAGAAGAACCCTTATAATCCTTGCTTTTTTATATTTCAGCATTGATTCTATTTTCTTTCTTATAAACAGCGGATGGCCGTTCAGCTTTCCGCAATGGATATTGGTGTTCATGGTTATAGGAATGGTCAGTTTTGCAATATACCAGTGGAAATTAATGGTGAAAGAAGAAAAAGAAAAGAAACAGGCTCTCAAAGAAGAGGAAGAAAGAATTAAACAGCAGGAAGCTGAACTGGATCAGGTTGTAGAAGAAAGTGCAGATGCTGAAGAAGAAAATGATCAGACCGAGACCGCTTCCAAATATGACGATTGAGGGTTAGAACGGTTTGAAATTACTTAAAAAAATACGAAGCAGAAGACGGCTCAGAAGAAATTTGCATAGATTTTCTCAGAAGACGGTAAACTATGCAAAGTACATGAGAGAGATATACATTGAGAACGGATTAGCCTTTATATCATGCAAAGTTAAGAATTATCATGACATTATCGATCGATATTCTGTTGAAGATTATGAATGGCTGGATGAAAGCTTTGCCAGATATATAGAAAGCAATGCGGCGTATATTCCTACTGAGTATCCAATTGTTATCGAGATCATAGGTGGACATTTCGGCGAAGAGCAGAAAGAAACGATCGAAGAAACGATTCTGGATTATTATGGCTTATCCTTAGGGGATAAACAGATCGAGATGAATCGCAATTTGAGAAAGATAGTAATCATTGCGATAATATCTGTGCTTGTTGCGTGTCTTGAATGGTTTTTGGATGTCAATAACTACAATACTATCCTTCAGGAAAGTATTATGATATTGGTGTGGTTTTTTGTGGAAGATCTCGTTGAACTGATTCTTGAAAGGATCGATCTCCAAGAGGAAAAGACCGATGCCGCTCAGTTAGCCAGTGTAGCTATACGGTTCAGTGACAAGTTCAATGATGATCCTGTTCCGGATGAAGAAGCAGAGGAGATAATTGCTGAGATCTTTGATGATAGTGAAAAAGAATCTAATGACGAAGATGAAGCTGAGCTCCTGAAATGAAGATTAAGGCAGTTCCACAACGAACTGCCTTTTATGATATGGCAGAATAATATATAATCTGATAGCAATTCGTTTTTTTGATACAAGTTTTGATTACTCGGAAATGAGATCGAGTAGAGTTTCAAGAGGTATTATATGGCAGAAAACAGAGCAGTAATTGTAGCTGCAGATATAGGGAAATGGGATGTGGAACATTCTATTGATGAACTTCGGGCTCTCTGCGAAACAGATGGTGTTGAAGTGATAGCAGAAGTTGTTCAGACTGTAGATAAGCTTAATCCTGCAACATATATAGGAAGCGGAAAAGCACAGGAAGTATGCGATCTTGTTAAGAAATGCGAGGCCGATCTTGTTGTGTTTGATGACGATCTTTCAGGAATACAAACAAGAAACTTGGAGGAACTCTTTGAGGTTCCTGTAATAGACAGAACGATACTCATACTTGATATATTTGCCAAAAATGCGGTTACTGCAGAGGGGAAACTTCAGGTTGAACTGGCTCAGCTTCGTTATAGACTTCCAAGACTCCTGGGTCTTGGAAATGGACTTTCCCAGCAGGGAGGAGGTATAGGTACAAGAGGGCCAGGCGAGACAAAACTTGAGAGTGACAGAAGGCATATACGTACGAGAATACGTTCCTTAAGTGAAAAACTTGAGGAAGTAGAGAAAAGAAGGGATATTACACGTAGATCTAGAAAAAAGAGCGGAATCCCAGTCGTTGCGTTAGTTGGATATACAAACGTAGGGAAATCATCTCTTCTTAACGCACTGACTGGATCGAATATCCTTGCCGAAGATAAGCTTTTTGCTACTCTTGACCCCACAGCCCGCAGATTGCCCGTGGCGAACATGCAGAACGTGATTCTGATTGATACAGTAGGCTTTGTAAGCAGATTGCCTCATCATCTGGTAGATGCATTTAAATCCACATTGGCAGAAGCACAATTTGCTGATCTGATTCTTCTTGTGGCGGATGCTTCATCAGAGCATTGGAATGAGGAGATCGCTGTAACAAAAGAGGTCCTTGACGAGCTTGGTTGCAGTGATAAACCAATGATTCAAGTATTTAACAAGTGTGATCTTGTTGATATAAAGCCAGGTCTCCCTGGTGTGGCAGTATCCGCTAAAACGGGGGAGGGATTGGAGGAGCTGCTTGATGCTATATCACAGAAATTGTCTGAGCGAATTGTTCATGCAATGCTATTGTTTCCTTTTTCAGATGTCGGAAAGGTAGCCTTGCTTCGTGACAGAGGTAATATAATCACTGAACAATGGAAAGATAATGGATTATTGGTTCAGGCTACTGTAGACAGAAATATATGGCCAAGATATGAAAAGTACAGAGTAGCACCTGACAACAATAAATAAGCTTTAGATTCAAAGGCTGGTTATTACCAGCCTTTTTCACTGTTTCGTCACGAAATTGACACTTCTTTGTCGTTGTAAGACAAAAAGCGAATCAGTATAATGTAACATGTATCACTATGTAAGGAGCGTTTTTAATGCTTGTAGAAGTAGATCATGTGACTAAACGCTATGGCGACAAACTGGCTGTTGATGATCTTAGTTTTACCATTGATCAAGGAGAGGTTGTGGGTTTTCTCGGCCCAAACGGTGCAGGGAAATCGACTACTATGAATATGATTACCGGATATCTATCAGCTACTGAAGGAAAGATCACAATTGCAGGATATGATATTCTTGATGATCCTATCGAAGCCAAAAAACATATAGGATATCTGCCAGAGCTACCCCCGCTCTATGTAGATATGACTGTCCACGAGTATCTGGATTTTCTGTATGAACTGAAAAAGTGCAAGATACCCAGAAGACAGCATTTGCAGGAAATCTGTGAAGCAGTTCGTATCACAGATGTATACGAGCGTGTAATTAAAAACTTGTCTAAAGGATACCGCCAAAGAGTTGGGTTGGCAGGTGCCTTGATTGGTAGTCCAGAGCTTCTTATTCTTGATGAACCTACTGTTGGCTTAGATCCTCAGCAGATCATTGAGATTAGAAGTTTGATAAAAGATTTGGGCAGTAAGTGTACTGTTATTCTTTCATCCCATATTCTTTCAGAAATAGAGGCGGTATGCAGCAGGGTTCTTGTTATAGATCATGGCCGGCTTATAGCTGATGATACTCCAAGCAATCTGTCTAAGAATCTTTCCGGAGATGCATCTGTTCATATAAGAGTACTTGGGGATAAGGATAAAATTTGTAAGATTCTTTCTGGTTTACCGCGGGTAAAAGAAGTAACATACAATGGCCTAAAGGAGGATGCGGCACACGAATTCCGTGTTACTCCTGAAGAAAGGATAGACATCAGGGCGGATATAGCAAAATCTATGGTAGAAGCTGGTTTTGATGTTATAGGACTTAGATTTGCGGAAATGACACTGGAAGAGATATTCCTCGATCTTATTGCGAAGGAGGAGTCGAACTGATGGGTACAATTCTTCGTAGAGAGATCAGGGCTTATTTCAGTTCGCCAATTGGCTACATTTTGCTTGCTGCTTTTTGGGCTTTGGCAGGCTGGTATTTTTATGTATCAGTTCTTATGACTGCTACAGCAGAGCTGCGAAATGTATATAATGCCATGGGAACGATTTCTATCTTTTTGATTCCGATGATGACTATGAGGCTGTTTTCAGAAGACAAGAGACTTCGCACAGATCAGGCATTGTTAACTGCGCCTATCTCGCTGTGGGAGCTTGTGCTTGGAAAGTTCTTCTCCAGCCTTTGTGTATATGCAATTAATGTTGGAATAGTATTGATATACGGATTAACTGTCTCTGCTTTTTCCAAGGTGGAATGGCCGGTAACAATCGGACTTTTCATTGGAATGATGATGTTCGGCGGGGCAATGATATCTATAGGAATGTTTATCTCCAGCCTTACTGAAAATCAAATTATCGCAGCTATCGGAACTTTTGCTGTGCTTCTTTCTGTAGGAATTCTAGATAATGTGGCAAAGATTGTTAGCAGTCCGCTTTTGCAAGGATTCCTTTATGCTATCTCTTTCAATAACAGATTCTATGATTTTACATTAGGAATCATTCAATTGAAGGATGTGGTATTTTTCCTTTCAGTAATGTTTTTGTTCTGTTATTTTACGACACGCGTTTTTGAGCGCCGTCGTTACAGTTGAAAGGAGGCTTAAGTATGAAATTTCTGACATCAAGAAAATTCAAGATTGGAGCCTTCGGAGCTGCAGTCACAGCAGTGATTCTTCTGATTGTTTTAGCTGTTAATTACATTGCTGTTTTGCTTACGGACAGAAAAGATGCATTTATTGACCTTACAGCAGAGAAAGCTTTTGAATTGAGCGAGGAAGCCAGGGAGGTTTTCGCCAATCTGGAGGATAGTATTCGGGTCACTGTTTTGTTTTCTAAAGAATCGTATGAAACACTAAATCCATATTGTGCTCAGGTGGTTTACATACTGGATCAGGCTGAGAAAGAAAACGAAAAAGTGTCTGTGCGTTATGTTGATCCTTTGGAAAATCCCGAGGTAGCGGCATCGTATCCTGGTGCAGCTTGTACTCAGGGAGACATGATAATGGAAAACACAGAATCCGGAAGGTTCTACGAAGTGCCGTTTTCAGACATGTTCTTTTTCGGTAATTCAGGAAATATTACAGGCTCGAAAGCCGAAGCAGTTATTGCATCACGTATGATGAGCATGACTTCAGGTAAGTCTTACAATATAGCTTTTACCAAAGGTCACGGCGAGGATGAGACAGAAGAGCTGAGAAGTCTTATGGAGCTTAACAACTACACTATCTCAGATATATCAACTGTAACTGAGGACATACCTGAGGATACGCTTTGTCTTGTTATTGTTGCCCCCAAAGTGGATTTCTCTAACGAAGAGATCATGAAAATGGAACAGTTCATGAGAAACAGCGGTGATTACGGAAAGAGTATTTTGTATTTCACATCTGTTGAGCAGCCTGTAGTACCTAATCTGGCTGCATTTCTGGCAAACTATGGTTTTGAGATCACTACTGAGATAGTTGGAGAGACAGACTCCAGATATACATTCGGTGATAGTCAGTTTTATGCACTATCTGGTTATCTGGAAGAGAATTACAGCGCTAAAGCTCTCAGCGCCGGGCTAGCGTCTATTTCTCCTTACACAAGGCCAATCAGCATTCTTTTCGTGAACTCGTCAAATGTCAGGACTGCTCCGCTTATGAGTTTCAGTCCGTCATCTATGGCTATAGACATGGTCGATACTTCTAAGTACCGCTCAGGAAGCAATGGGGACTTATATTCAGCCGCTGTTGCAGAACAGTATGAATATGTGACTGGTGAAGGAGAGAGGATGTCCAAACTGGTTGTGTTTGGTACATCGTCCTTTGTCAATGATACAATGCTTTCTACGGAAAGCCTTGGCAATGCTGAGTATATAGTAGGTGTTATGGCTCAGCTTGCTCCGAATGAAACAAGTGTTGAGATTGCAGCAAAGAGTATTCTTGGTGGCTATATGTCTATTTCCAGTAGGACGGCATCGATACTCGGCGTAATATATATTGCAATAGTCCCGCTGATGATCATTGCAGCAGGCATATATGTTTATATACGTAGGAGAAATAAGTAGTTGAGACGAAAGCTAGTGTTACTTGCAATATTGATGGTGGTTCTCATCGCCTCAGCATATACCATAATGTATTTGTCGAAAAATACGGTGGATCCTAATGCTGAAGGTGATTCGATCCATGTGGTGTCATACACTCGGGATGATATCGAGTCAGTGTCAATTTCCAATGAAAAGGATACGTTTTCTATTGTAAGAGCGAATAATGAGATTGGCTTTTATTGCGAAAAGGTTGACGATCTTCCTCAGTTACTAAGCAATTACATCTCTATTGTTGATTCGGTTTGCTCAATCGAGGCAAATAGTGCTTACCCTGATTCGGATCTTTCCAGATATGGATTGGATGATCCCCAGGCAGTAGCAGAGGTGACACTGAGATCAGGAGAATCTTATACGGTGTCTGTAGGATCTAGGGCACCGAGTGAGAATTATGTGTATTTTTCCATTTCTTCAGAACCAAAAACTGTTTATACTGCCAGACTGTCAAAATTCTCTCCATTGCTGACTAATGCGTATTCTCTCGTCAATCGTCTTCTTGCTCCGAAAACTGAGAGCTTAAGACCTGGCAATGATGAGACTGATACTGCTCATTCCCTTGAATTTTCTAATAGGGAAGGCGAAGTTTTCCATCTTGATCAGCTCTCATCTTCATATAGAGATGGAGCAGGCAACAGCTACAGATATCATCAGGTCCTGCCATTCGAAACTTATGTCCAAGCTTCAAAAGTACAGACTATATTTGAAAGAGTGATGCAGTTTTGTGCATCGTCTGTTTACAAGAATCATCCCACAGATGAAGATATTGAATCCTGCGGTCTGAACGATCCGCTAACTGTGCTCAAACTTGGATATAACGACGACAGCGCTACTATATATCTTTCTCAGGCTCCAAATGGCGACTACTATGCTATTAAAGAGGGAGTCGATGTCATATGGAATGTGGCAGATTACCTTGTAACATGGCTTGATGTGGATAAAAACACGTTCAGAAGCAGTTATGTTATGGCTCCTCCTATGGATACAATCAGTGACGTTGTTGTGATTTTTGAGTCAGATTCTTATTTAATTCATATTAACGATGACGCGACGGGAACGATTAATAATAAAGAAGTGAATAAAGATGATTTGGCTAGGCTTTATACACTCCTATGTTCTGTAAACTCTGAGAATGAGACATCTGCAGAAGGCGGTGACCTCGTTGTTCGGATAGAGTTTAGCCCTAAACAGGGACCCGGTCAGATGATTGATCTAAGAAGAGGAGCATCGAGGACGCTTATAATTTATAAGAACGAAATTACTCTTACAGGGTTATCTATCCGTGAATCATATGCTGATACTCTTCATGAGGCGTGCAAAGCAGTTGAAAACGGTGAAGCATTTTCCACAAACTGGTAATAAATAAGCCCTTCTTTCCTGAGCGGAAGAAGGGCTAACTTTATGCTCACGTCTATAGTTTAATTGGTAGAAATTGGTAAAAGATAATTATCTCTAAGTATTTTCAGTTCACTTTTACCTATATCGTATGACTTTTTCAGAAATGTTTCGGCATCTCCATATAATTCATGCATTTTGTTGAGGGATCCTTCAAGGTTTTCTTTCAAGACCCCGAAAAAATAAGAGAAATGTTTGTATGAGACATCAGTTGTCAAATGCTCACGAAGTTCATTCTCGCGAAAATCAATATAATTCTGATATGCAGAAGACCTATGTGTATAATCTTCGAGAATAGTCTTCTCAGGAATGCCTAAAGCAAGCAGGATAAGCATTGCAGCGATTCCAGTGCGATCTTTTCCTGCAAGGCAGTGAATCATGGCAGGAACTTCATTATTCAATAAGCACGTGAACATCTTTTTATAAGCCGGATTGTCAAACGGCATTATAAGATACGATTGAGTAAATCTTACTGTATCTTCTGCTTTCCAAGAATCATCGTGTTTGAAAATCTCGGAAAGGGACTGAACAACAACATGCTCAGGAGGAGAAGCGGGATTCTCTTCCTGGACAGGAAGCCAGTAATTTGTTACTCCTTGTATTTCGGGATCAGGCCACATCTGATGTTCGTATCTTCCTCTAAAATCGAACACCGTTTTGAGTCCGAGATCCTTATAGACTTTAACGGCATCTTCTCCCATTGATGATGGCTGGTCACTGCGATATAGAAGACCAAACTTAACAACGGCGTCCTGCGACTCGTTCAAATAACCGCCGAGATCCCTAAGATTATAATTATCGCCGGCTTTTATCTCCTGATTGGATACAACTGAATAATTGTTATCCCAGAATACGTGACAGAATGGCCGTTTTCTGTTTTTCAATTCAAGACA
>JAEIGA010016171.1_pt1 | contig 11358 bp, 7 predicted proteins | sample 9270691 | NCBI WGS metagenome assembly JAEIGA01 (sample SAMN17057246, study PRJNA624740) | gut metagenome | biome: biome; isolation source: fecal sample | host: Bos grunniens | place: China: Xizang | collected 2019
TAGGATCGTCGTAGAGGTTACCGACCATAACCTGAAGATTACCCTTGAACAAACCAGTACCAACGCTGATAAGAACAAGAGCAGCCATCATAGCGATCATCGCTACTGACTCGCCACCAAGTGGTGCAGAGAGCAACAAGTAACCACCGAACATAACCATGATACCGGTAGTAACCATACGGCCGAAACCGAACTTATCGGCCATCATACCACCAATCAAGGGCATGAAGTAAACCAAGCCAAGGAATGTTGAGTAGATAGCACCTGCAGTACCGCTGGCAAGACCGAAGTTCTCGCGAAGGAAGAGTGCGAAAACTGCCAACATCGTGTAGTAGCCAAAACGCTCACCAGTATTGGCAAGGGCAAGGGCATAAAGACCTTTAGGATGTCCTTTAAACATAAAAAAAAGTTTTAGTTAATAAATTATAATGTTGTTATTTGTTATCCAACTAACAATCGTAGGGCGCAAAGATACGAAGATTTTTGATATATGAAACACTATCATACAATAAATTAATGATTTTGGACCAAGCAAATCATTAAAAAGTAAGAGTGGGGAGTCGAAACATACTCCCCACTCTTGTCGTAAAGTAGTCTTCGCACCAGGCGATATCTATACAATAATTATGCGTTAGTAACGCGCTCGAGCCACTTAACCATACCAAGCATGATGCCCATTGATACGAGACATACTGCGAGGAATACTGTCCAGCAGATCCAGATTGGTGCTGCGTTGTAGATAAGTGGACCGATCCAGAGCAAGAGGTTACCTACGGCTGTAGCACCGAGCCACAAGCCCTGGCAGAGACCCAACATATGCTTTGGAGCAACCTTCGATACGAACGACAGACCAAGAGGTGAGATAAAGAGCTCTGCAACAGTAAGGAAGAAGTACAGAACGAACAATACCCATGGACCAGACAATACAACGCCCTCGGCGCGTGCCTCAGTTGCTGAAGGATAGCCCATCATGTATGAGTAGAGTGCAAGGAATACGTATGCAGTACCTGCGATAGCCATACCGATAGCGATCTTGCGAGGTGTTGAGATATACTTACCACGACGACCAAGAGCACCAAAGATCCACATGATAACGGGTGTGAGAAGAATCACATAGAGAGGATTGAGTGCCTGCCATACCTCGGGAGCTACATTGTCAGACTTCACGAAGTCGCGTGCGAACATCGAGAGTGATGTACCATTCTGGTGGAATGCAAACCAGAAGAAGATAGCGATAGCCAACACTGCGAACAATGCGTACATACGCTGCTTAATCTCCTTGGCTGCTGCCATACGCTCCTCAGGAGTGTAGTCAACGTTAGTTGCTGCTGCCTTCTTAGCAGGAGTTGGGAAGCGCTTGCGTGTAGAGATGAAGATTGTCAACGAGATGAGCATTGCAGCTACAGATGCGATGAACGAGTAGTGGATACCCTCGTTGAACACCTGAAGATAGTCTGATGCGAATGTTGCGATATCGGCAATAGGAGCATCAGTGATTGTTGACTGATTAGCCAACTCAACGAACTTCTCAGTAGCGTTGCCACTCTCCTGATACTGGTGACAGAGAGCTGGAAGCTGTGCATTGTAGAGCATGTCGTGAGCCTTCAACCACCACTCGCGGAGCAAAGGTGCTACGAAGGGGGCAATCACACCACCCACGTTGATGAATACGTAGAAGATCTGGAAACCTGAGTCACGCTTGTCCTTAGCTGCCTTGAGAGCCTCCTCGCCCTGCTTTGCAGCCTCAGCCTCGAGGTTGTCGTACATCTGACCTACGATGGCCTGCAAGTTGCCCTTGAAAAGACCATTACCAAATGCGATAACAAAGAGTGCCAAACATGTCAATGGGAGCAACCATGCCTGGTTGGTGTCGGTTGCAAGAATAGGTATTGACAGAACAACATAACCTGTTGCCATGACCATCAAACCTGCCATGATGGTTCCCTTGTAGTTCTGGGTCTTGTCGGCGATTAGACCACCGACCAATGCCAAAATGTAGATACCTGCATAGAAGCATGAATAGATCATCGAGCTTGTCTCCTCGCTCAAACCAAACTTAGAGCACAGGAAGAGCACGAGAACAGCGTTCATGATGTAGTAGCCAAAACGCTCACCCATGTTACTGAGGGCGGCTGCTAACAAACCTTTGGGGTGTCCTTTGAACATAAATAAAAGTTTTTAGTTAATAGATATTTAATTGTATTGTTATTCAATTAATATGTCACTATGGACAAAGATACGAAGATTTTTTTATATCTTTGCTAAAAATAACCCCAAAAAAGTATGAAACAGCAAAATTCTAAACTCCCTATAGTTGCGGCAGATGAGTGGCTGTTGCCCGTTGAAAACGAAATTCAGCGCCGATATGATATGTATATCAATCGTTTAGCTGATATTGAAAAGTCTTCAGGTACGATTGTCGACTATGCTAACGGTCATCGCTATTTTGGATGGCAGCATGACGACGTTATGCAGGGTTGGTGGTTCAGAGAGTGGTTGCCCGAGGCTAAGGATGTCTACATCTTTGGTGATTTCAACAACTGGCAGCGCACGGAGTTGCGCTTGCAGCGCAATCGCGAGGGTGTGTGGAGTATCTTCCTGCCCGATGCGATGTATGGCGCGCGTCTTGTCGATGGCTCATTATATAAACTACATATTCACGGTCACAACGGCTGGCGCGACCGCATCCCCGCATACGCAAAGCGCGTAGTGCAGGATGAGGCCACCAAGAACTATACTGCGCAGTTTGTCATCGAGAAGCCTTACGACTGGAAGCATGACGATTTCCGTGCGCCCAAGGTGGGTGAGTTGCTCATCTATGAGGCTCATGTCGGCATGGCGACAGAGAAGGAGGGTGTTGGTACCTATGTGGAGTTCCGCGATGACATTCTGCCACGCATCAAGGAGGCGGGATATAACGCTGTGCAGCTTATGGCTATTGCCGAGCACCCATACTACGGCTCGTTTGGCTACCATGTTTCGAGCTTCTTCGCACCATCATCGCGCTTCGGTACGCCCGATGAGTTGCGCTCGTTGGTAGACCGTGCGCATGAGTTGGGTATCGCCGTAATCATGGATTTGGTGCACGCCCACTATGTCAAGAACTTCGACGAGGGTATCAACGAGCTTGACGGCTCGAAGCACCACTACTCGAAGGAGGGTGGCGCAGGCTATCAGCAGTATTGGGACTCTATGATTTTCGACTATGGCAAGCGCGAGGTAGAGCATTTCCTTCTCTCTAACGTGAAATACTGGATTGAGGACTTCCATTTTGATGGCTACCGCTTCGATGGTGTAACCTCGATGTTGTATCACCACCATGGCTATGTTGAGTTCGACTGTCGTGAGCGCTTCTTCGACGAGGGCGTAAACCGCGATGCTATTGTCTACCTGACTCTTGCCAATAAGCTTATCCACGATATGCGTCCCGATGCTATCACCATTGCCGAGGATGTGAGTGGCATGCCTGGCTCGTGTGTTAAGCCCGAGGATGGTGGTATGGGCTTCGACTATCGCCTTGGCATGGCGTTGCCCGACTACTGGATTAAGATACTCAAGGAGCAGAGCGACGACGACTGGAATATCTGGCAGATGTGGTCGGAGATGACAAACCGTCTGCCCTCGGTGCGCACCGTTGCATACGCCGAGTCGCACGATCAGGCATTGGTGGGTGATAAGACCCTTGCTTTCCGCCTGATGGACAAGGAGATGTACTTCTCGATGGATCGCGCATCGGAGAACCTTATTATCGACCGCGGCATGGCATTGCACAAGCTTATTCGCCTCTTTACAATCACTACGGGAGGTGAGGCATACCTCAACTTTATGGGTAACGAGTTTGGCCACCCCGAGTGGATTGACTTCCCACGTGAGGGTAACAACTGGTCGTATAAGCATGCACGCCGCCAGTGGTCGTTGGCAGAGAATGGATTTTTGCGCTACTCATACCTTGCCGAGTTCGACAAGGCGATGATTGATGTGGTAAAAAAATATGGCGTATTGGGCGATGGCTACCCATACAACCACCAGATGGATGAGCAGAACAAGACCATGGTCTACTCTCATAGAGGTCTTCTCTTTGTGCTCAACTGGCACCCAACAGCCTCTATTCCAGACTATACGCTCAATGTGCCATGGCCTGGCAAGTACACCGTGATATTCTCTTCTGATGAGAAGCGTTTTGGTGGCCACGACCGCGCCGATGTCACAAGCGAACACTTCACAACGACACACGAGGCGGAGGACGGAACAGTCTATCACACCATTAACATCTATAACACCTCTCGCACGGGCGTAGTGCTCAAGTGGGAGGAGTAGCAGAGACGAGGGGCTCTGCGAAAGCGGCAAATAGAGGCTATGATACCTAAATGAGTGGTATCTGGCCTCTATTTTTGATGTAATATACTATAAGTATAAAATTTGTGCAGAAAACTTGAAAACTATTTTTGTTTTTAAAGTTTTCTTTTTATATTTGCACCGTCAAAATAGTATATTATCATGACTCAAAGAGAGAATATTATTCATCACGCAGCGAAAATGTTTGTCGAGCAGGGCATTAAGGCCGTGCGCATGGATGATATCGCACAGGAGTTAAGTATCTCGAAGCGAACACTTTACGAGTTGTTCAGCGATAAGGAGGAACTTATTTATCAGAGCATACGCTACTACTCGGAATATGCGCGTGAGCGTCGCATGAAACATATTTCGGACATGGTGAACCCGCTGGAGGTGATGGTTGTGAGTTTGCGCGATATGATTGATGCAGCTCCCGTAACTGGTCGTATACGTCGTAACATCCGCCGCTTCTATCCAACGGTGTACAAGCGTCTGGAGGAAGATGTTCAGTCGAAGTCGAAGGATGACCTGGAGCGATGGGTTGCAGGGTGTATCGAGTGTGGATATTTTGAGAAGAGCGTGAAGGTTAAGTTTGCCGTCGATGTGCTTCACCACTCGGTGCATGGCGTGCTTATCAATACGCTTGATGATGAGAGTCTGTCGAGCGAGCATGTATCGCTAATGTCCTTCTCGTTGCTGGTCTTTATCCGCGGACTCTGTACAATAGAGGGTCAAAAGATAATAGATGGCTGCACGGAGCGATACTTTAAATAATAAATAGTAGGTTGGAAACGTTATATAGGTTCAAGGATACGAATTCGATGTGTGCAAATTTGGTGAATTAACAATAGAGGATAACAAGTAAAATAAAAATCATATCAAGATGAAAAAGTTTTTAGTGACAATCTGTTTGTGCTTGGGTACGCTCGTGGCTGCCGAGGCACAGCAAAAGCTGGAGCTTACGCTTAATCAGGCGTTGGACATAGCTCTCAGCGACAACCCCACCATCAAGGTGGCAAATCTCGAGATTGAGCGTTATGACTATGTGCATAAGCAGGCGCTCGCAACACTCTACCCACAGGTAGATGCCTCGGCACAGTACTCTTTGGCGATCCGTCGTCAGGAGATGGCTCAGGGTCTTTCTTTTGGTGGTAAGAACACATTTAATGTTGCGGGTACAGTATCGTTGCCCCTCTTTGTGCCAGCTGTGTATCGTCAGTTGAAGATGACCCGCACACAGATGGAGATGGCCGTTGAGAGTGCTCGCTCTACACGCATCGACCTTATCGCTGCGGTGCGCTCAGCATACTATAGCGTATTGCTCGCCGAGCAGTCACTTTCGGTGCTTGAGGAGGCTGCGTTGACTACCGACCGCGTGGTTAAGAATACCAAGGACCTCTACGACAATGGTCTTGCTGCGGAGTATGACTACCTTACAGCAAAGGTACAGCGCTCTAACCTCGATCCTCAGATTTTGCAGATAAAGAATGGCGTGGAGATTACAAAGCTTCAGCTCAAGATGTACTTGTCTATCCCCGAGGAGGTTGATATTGAGGTTATTGGCTCGCTTGACGACTTCAAGGATATGGCATTGCTCGGTTCAGAATACGAGATTAACCTTGAGGACAACACAACGCTTAAGACACTCGATCTTCAGCTCGATCTTTTGGAGCACCAGGAGAAGCTTATCCAGGCATCACGTATGCCTACTGTAGCAGCCTTTGGCCAGATTTCATACATCGGTCAGGAGCGTTCTGACCTCGGTGGCTTGCTCGGTGGTATGGGCGGCGGTGCCCCATCAGTGGAGCAGTCGAAGTTCTGGTGGCAGTATCCTATCTCTATCGGTGCGCAGATCAACATTCCTATCTTCGCGGGCTTGAAGAAGACAAACCAGCTTCGCGAGGTGCGCAACCAGCGTGAGCAGCTCCGCATTCAGCGCAGCTATGCTGAGGAGGGTGTACGCCTTCAGGTGCAGCAGTCAGTAAACACTCTGCTCACAGCGCGCGCAATGATGCTTGCAAATGGCGAGACTGTACTTCAGGCAGAGAAGGCATACGAGATTTCGTTGACACGTTATGAGGCGGGTGCTGGTACTATCCTCGAGCTTAACAGCGCACAGCTCTCACTCACACAGGCTCAGTTGAGCTATTCACAGTCAATCTATGACTATCTCGCTGCATATAACGACTACGAGAAGGCATTGGGTAAGGATGTCATTGAGTAGGTACCACAATAACATACAGAATAACAAATATAAAAGATAAAAGAGATATGAAGAAGAGTTTAATGTTTATGTTTATGGCAGCGTCGCTCGTGGCTTGTAACAACACACAGAGCACAGAAAAGAGTGTTGCCGTAGAGGAGGAGGCTATCGTTGTTAAGACGACTGTAGCCGAGATGAAGACAGTGGATGTTTTGGAGACATACACATCTGAGATTATGGCGTTCAAGGAGAATGACATCACTCCAGCTGCTCAGGGTCTCCACATCGACCGTATTCTTGTAGATGTAGGCGATAAGGTTGTGGCAGGTCAGACACTTGTTACCCTCGACCAGACAACCCTCAAGCAGCAGGAGCTCAACCTCGCTACTACTCAGGATAACTACGATCGTATGGTTCCAGTACACGCAGCAGGTGGTATTTCAGATCAGCAGCTCATTCAGCTTAAGAATACGCTCGACCTTCAGAAGGAGGTTGTTGAGCAGTTGCGCAAGAACTCTACAATCAAGTCACCTATCTCGGGTGTCGTTACAGCGCGTAACTTTGAGAATGGCGACCTCTTTGCCTCAATGCCTATCTTGCACATCATGCAGATTGACAAGCTCAAGGTTAAGGCTAACGTCTCAGAGCAGTACTTCACAAGCGTGAAGGTGGGCGATAAGGTGACTATCGAGGTGGATATCTACCCTGGTCAGCAGTTCGAGGGTGTTGTATCACGCATCAATCCTGCGTTCGATGCCCGTACACGTACATTTGGCGTTGAGATTACAATCCCTAACAAGTCTATGGTTTTGCGCCCAGGTATGTATGCGCGCGCTACCTTCAACATGGGTCAGCGTCAGAGTGTAATGATTGCTGATAAGGCAGTGCAGAAGCAGGCAGGTTCATCTGAGCGTTATGTATATGTTATCAAGGATGGTGTTGCAGACTATCGCTTTGTGACCGATGGCCGTCGCGTAGGCGATATGGTTGAGATTATCGAGGGCCTTGAGGCTGGTGATGAGGTGGCTACAACATCGTTCACACGCCTTATGAGTGGCAAGGCTGTGACTGTAAACAATGAGTCTGCAGTGGAGAATATCGTGGTCGAGGAGTAGTGCCAAGACCTATACACACTTAAAACCTGTATATAGATGAAAATTTACGAATCGGCGGTACGAAAACCGATCTCTACCGCGCTAATATTCATAGGAGTCATCGTCTTTGGCTTGTTCTCTATGACCAAGCTGGGCGTTGATCAGTTCCCTGAGATTGAGATTCCATATATCAGTGTTATCACGATGTACCCCGGTGGTAATGCTGAGGATATCGAGACAAACATTACGCGTATCCTTGAGGATCAGCTCAACTCGGTGGATAACCTCGACAAGATTACCTCAAAGTCATCGGATAATGTCTCGATGATTACCCTTGAGTTTGAGTATGGATGTGACCTTACGGAGGCAGCAAATGATGTTCGTGATGTGGTGAGCCGCTCACAGTCGTTGCTCCCCGAGGAGGTTGAGTATCCTACTGTAATGAAGATCTCATCTTCAATGATGCCTATCATGATGCTCTCGGTTACGGCAGATGAGAGCTACAATGCGCTTTACAAGATTCTCGATGACAAGATGGTAAACGAGCTTAACCGTATCAATGGTATCGGTTCGGTTGCTGTTATTGGTGCTCGTGAGCGTGAGGTTCAGGTAAACGTTGACCCAAAGAAGCTCGAGGCATACGGCCTTACAGTGGAGTCATTGGGTCAGATTATCGCTGCGGAGAACATCAACATCCCTGCTGGTAAGCTCGACCTCGGTACTCAGACCTTCAACCTCAAGACTGATCTTCAGTTTGATGACAGCCGTGAGCTCTTCGACATCGTTATCTCTAATCAGGGTGGCCGCACCGTGATGCTTTCGGACGTAGCCGAGATTAAGGATACACTCGAGGAGATGACCATGGATGAGCGTATCAACGGCCGAAGTGGTGTGCGTATCCTTGTGCAGAAGCAGTCTGGTGCAAACTCTGTACAGATTATCGAGGATGTGCAGGCAAAGTTGGAGAAGATTATCCCTACATTGCCCCCCGATTGCCAGGTTGAGACTATCTATGAGTCGGCGCAGAATATCAAGGATGCCATCAAGTCGCTTGCCGAGACCATCATGTTCGCCTTTATCTTCGTTATTTTGGTCGTGATGTTCTTCCTCGGTCGCTGGCGTGCAACGTTCATCATCTGCTTGACAATCCCAATCTCGCTTATCTGTGCCTTCATCTACTTGTATGCTGTAGGCTCTACGCTTAACATCATCTCGCTCTCGGCGCTCTCAATCGCTATCGGTATGGTTGTGGATGATGCTATTGTGGTGTTGGAGAATATCTCTACTCACATCGAGCGTGGCTCAAAGCCAAAGGAGGCGGCAATTTATGCTACAAACGAGGTGTGGCTCTCGGTTATCGCAACCACTTTGGTTGTCGTGGCGGTGTTCATGCCTTTGACAATGATTCCTGGTATGTCGGGTATCTTGTTCCGTGAGCTCGGTTGGATTGTGACCATCGTGGTATGTATCTCTACAACTGCGGCAATCACCCTTACACCTATGCTCTCAGCATATATGCTTAAGCTCGATGGCGGTGCTCATACATATAAGGGTATCGGTATTATCTACAAGCCTATCGACATGTTCCTCACATGGCTTGACAACCTCTACGAGAAGATGCTTCGCTTTGTTGTCAAGTGGCGTAAGACGGCTACATTATTGTTGCTTGCCATCTTCGGTGTGTCGTTGATGCTGCTCAAGCAGGTACCAACAGAGTTCTTCCCTACGTCGGATAATGCTCGTATCACTATGAGTGTTAAGTTGCCACAGAATACTCATGTTGATGAGACATCTCGTGTAGCGCGTCAGATTGATGCTATCATCGCCGAGAAGTACCCATATATCAACATGGTAAGTACATCTGCTGGTGAGAACTCATCGACAAATGCGTTCGCTGCTATGCAGACAACGGGTTCACACCTTATCAACTTCAACCTTCGTATGCCTCGTCGTACAGAGATTGAGCGTCCTACAATCTTCGATATTTCGGATGATTTGCGTAAGGACCTTGCCACAATTCCCGAGATTGAGGAGTATCAGGTAATCCCTGGTGGTCAGCAAGGTGGTATGGGTGGTGCAAGTAACGTGAGCATCAAGGTGTTTGGTCACGATATGGAGACTGCGATGGCTACAGCAAAGGATTTGCAGGCTCGCATGTCAAAGTTGGGCACATTGCGTGATGTCAAGCTCTCGCGTGAGGATTTGCAGCCCGAGTTCAACGTACGCTTCGATCGCGATAAGCTTGCATACTACGGCCTTAACTCTGCTACTGCGGCGCAGTTTATTCGTAACCGCATCTATGGTTATGAGTGTACGAAGTATCGTGAGGATGGTGATGAGTATAATATCGTTGTTCGTTATTCTGAGGAGTTCCGTGAGAGCGTGGAGGATGTTGAGAACATCGTTCTCTACAGCAATTCAGGTATGCCTGTCCGCCTTAAGGATGTTGCTACCGTAAGCGAGGAGTTCGCTTCGCCACAGATTGAGCGCGAGAACCGTCAGCGTGTTGTCTCTGTAGAGGGTTCTATGGGTGCAGGTGTTGCGCTTGGTGATGCCGTTGCTGAGGTTAATGCTATGCTTGCAGAGTACGAAGTACCTTCGGGTCTTACACTTGAGCTTGGTGGTTCTATCGAGGATCAGGGTGATGCGTTCTCTGATATTGCTCTCTTGCTCGTGCTTATCATCGTTCTTGTTTACATCGTGATGGCTACACAGTTCGAGTCGCTCGTATATCCATTCATCATCATGTTTACAATCCCATTCGCGATGTCGGGTGTGTTTATCGCTCTGTGGTTGACTAATACTCCACTCTCGCTTATCGCCCTTATCGGTGCGATCATGCTTGTGGGTATCGTAACCAAGAACGGTATCGTGATGGTGGACTACATGAACTTGCTTGTTGAGCGAGGCTCATCAGTCTCTGACGCTGTTATCGTTGGTGGTAAGAGCCGTCTCCGTCCTGTGTTGATGACCTCACTCACTACTGTTCTCGGTATGTTGCCTATGTCAATGGGACTCGGTGAGGGTTCTGAGACATGGCAGCCTATGGGTATCGCCGTTGTTGGTGGTCTCTTGATGTCTACGCTCATCACACTCTTCATCGTACCTTCACTCTACGCTATGCTTGAGGGTCGTATGGAGCGTCGAGCACTCCGCAAGGAGGCGCAGGACAAGCATGATGAGGAGTTCATTCGTCAGCAGCTTGCCAAGCAGAATAAATAATCTCAAACATTAGTGTTAATGGGGTATGCCTGCCCGTATGCCCCATAACACATAAATATATGTAACAATGAAAGCATTCTTTTTATCATACAACCAGGCACTCACCGATCGCGTAAACAAGATGCTCGATGATAATGGTGTACGCGGCTTCACACGCTGGGCGCTCACCGAGGGTCGTGGTAGCCACGATGGTGAGCCTCACTACGGTACACACGCATGGCCTGCAATGAACAGTTCGATTCTTGCAATTGTTGAGGACGAGAAGATTCCTGTGCTTCTTGAGGCGATGCGCGAGATTGACTATACCACACAGCAACAGGGTTCGAGAGCGTTTGTGTGGGACATTACCCAGTGCATGTAAAATTCCCACGATAAGGCAGCATCTGCTGCCGCTAACAAAAATAAATGCGAATGGGCAGTACGCCATAGTACAGCCCATCCGCATTTTTTTTGCCGAGCGTTGCATCTGCTACCTTCTCCTGAGAAATTAAATTTATTGTGATA
>JAEIGA010016172.1_pt1 | contig 11357 bp, 4 predicted proteins | sample 9270691 | NCBI WGS metagenome assembly JAEIGA01 (sample SAMN17057246, study PRJNA624740) | gut metagenome | biome: biome; isolation source: fecal sample | host: Bos grunniens | place: China: Xizang | collected 2019
AATCCCTTGTTGCCAAACAGATTGTTGTGCTTCACGTTGAAGCTGAACTCCTCCATTCCTTCGATCTCGCAACCACATACCGGGCGGAACTTCCAATCGAGCAACGGGTCAAAGTCTGCAAATCCATTGAGATAATTATCAATGGTATCTGCGATAAACTTGTTCTCGTCTCTCTGCATCAGCATCTTACGGAGCTTCTTCTTGAACTTCAATTGGTTCTTTGTGTCCTTGCTGACTTCATCTCTTTTGATCTGAATTTTCAAGTTTCTCATTCCTTTCGTGTTTGACTTCAATTTGTTTTTTTATCCGTAGATAATCGTTGTAGTCCTTACCCTCGGGTGGAGGAATATACTTCACTTCATACTTTCCTCCGAAGATTACTTGCAGGGCTTCGGCACCTCTCTGTCCCGCGAAATCGTTATCAAGGTAAAGACAAATTTTCTTTGTGTTTGGGTGAGTTGCAAGATAATGTTCAAGCGGCATCGGTATCGTGGATTCTTCGATTGTCTTTTTCGGCAGATATATTCCCGAGAGAGAAACGAGATTTTCGCTTCGGTAATCCTTCCCAATATCTTTCAACATCGTCGCGTATGAGAGAAGATCTATCGCGCTTTCAAACACTCTGACCGTTGTGTTTTCATCGTTGGCTGCAAGCTTGAAAGCGTATCTTTTATCGCTCCCCGCCATATCTTTTTTACCCGAGCTGCCATCGGTCGCGCGTGAACAACAATGCTTCAGCGCACCCTTTTCGTCGTATCCGAGGAACATAACCGCGCCGCTTTTGTCGTTCTCCGCAATCATTTTTCGTGCGATACATTCGTCGATGATCGTTTCGTTAATGCCACGGTCAAGCAGATATTTCTTCGCTTGCTTACAAGCAAATGTGTGTCTCGGAACATACAATCGGTCATAGGTTTTCTTCTTTTCGGGCGCAATAAAAGACGGTATCTCTACCGCCTTACCCATAACTGCTTCTACCGCCGTTACAAAATCCACGCCGCGAACCTTTACAAGATAATCAAGAGCTGACGCGCCGCCGATACCTCTTGACCACCAAAACCACTTCCCGTTTGAGATTTTCAGCGAGTCATGAGTGCGAGTGCAATACTCATTTCCGTCGCACTTGACAAGCTCATTCGGGTCTGTCGCTTGGAGGTAGGAGAACAAGTCCACCTTACGCGCTTCTGCTATAACCTCGGGTTGAACGTATCCCATAGCTCACCTTGCGTCTCTGTCTCTGCGCTTATCCTTGATACCCAAACGCTCCGCTTCTTCTGCGGAATAGTTATTGATGGTACACTTGATGTCCTCTTTGTGAGGATCTTCGGTATCTATCCACTTGCGGTACAGATCTGCAAGCGGAGTGTCCGTGACAAGCATCGCTCTGATCTGTCTCTCGTTCAGATTGATGTTCTCCATCTCCTCAAGGAAGTCCTCGCGTATAAGGTACTCATACGCATGATTTAGAATTTCATCGGCTGTTTTCGTTTTGAGATCTTCGATATATACGCGCTGTTCCTCTTGCATTTTATCAAAAAGCTCAGCGTGTAATTTCTCTACTCTCATTGAACTTACGCTCATAAGATCACTCTCCTTTCCTTAAAAATATCCTTCGATCTTGCACTCTGTCACTTCGGTTTCGTGATACAAGATACGTTCTTCCGACACGGCTTCTGCGGCTTTTGCCTTTGCTTCTTCGACGCTGTCGGCTTCAACCTCGATATGCCCAGTCTGTGTGATTGTAACTGCTACACCGTATTTCATCGCTCTCTCCTCCTCTCTTGAAAATGAAAAAAGCCGAGAAGATTAAGGTTCTAATCCTCTCGGCTATGTATACAATAAATTTTTTGAAAAAGAGGCGAGCTAACATCAAACCATAGCGAATCAACGAAATTCAAAACAATAAAGGCTATCACACTCTTTTTCTTTTCTCAATAGGATTGGCACGCAACTCCGAACGGGTTGCGTGCCTTGGTTGTTTATTTCTTGTTGATTCTGTGAGGTTCGTAAGTGATTTTCGTTGAAAAGACTCCATTCACTACATTTTTCTCAAAGGTAGCAATTGCGAATCCTTTTCTCACTACATCTGCAACATTAGATCTTTCTTCATGTACATTACCCTTATCTTTTCCCGTGATAAAAGTGTGTTCATGGCCAGCTAAATAAAAGACGCCATTGTTTGTTACATCAGCAACGCTATCATCAATCATTTTGATAATTTCGCTGAATTCTTTTTTGTCTGAAGTAGACATGATCCATCTTGTATACAATTTGCTGAAGAACTCAATATTAAATTCATCTTTTTTCATTAGAGCTTGGAATTGGCTCGCGGAAATCGGGTTATCACTTGAGGAATTGTTTGTTAAATCCTTGTAGAGCCTTTCCATCTCTTTGAACATTAAGCTCTTTGAAATGGAGGTGCACTCCTCTTTTTCCATTATATGCATAAAAGCATGGTATGTCTTTTGGAATGCTAAACTACTTTTGGGGTATTTACTCCAGTCTGAAAAGATGCAAGTCAAGAACTCATTAAACTTACCAATCAACTCATCCAATGCTTTATCAAAAATCACTTTTTGTAGTAACGTTGCCAAGTTATCGTGCAGCTGTTGGAGTTCATGGTAAAACGTTTCGTCTATAGATATGTAAGCTCCATCACCAATTTCAACATCACTGATTATCTCTTTTAAGATACGGTGTTGCTCACTATTACTCCATTCCTTGACACGGGAATCAATTATTTCTTTGTTTTCGGACATTACCAAGAAATTTCTAATTGAACTCTCGACGTGAGTGTTAAAATTTTGGTATGCTACACGAACATTTTCATTCTTCGCGGTATTTTGACTTATGTTTTTCTGCTTTGCTTCAATAACCTTATCAAGTAGTTTTATCGCATTATAGGGCATAGCCTCCTTCCGTATTTTCCAAGTACTGTAAATATCTTCTGAATAGTTAATTAAATAATCAGGTCGATGATGGCAGAGACACAGGTGAGACGCATGAGAATCATTCCATTTTGGTATGGCTATGAGGTATTCTATATGTTCCTTGGATACACCAACCTTGTTATTTTGCAACGCATTTGCTGCCGAAACCGTGTTAAGAATGAGGATATTCATTTGAAGATTTTTGTAAACTCGCATTTCATTCAAATCATTCGCAATCAGTCGATCTATCGGCGCATCCAAAAAAGACTGTAGAAAGTCAATGAAATATGTGAATTTCATCATTGTGGTTCCCGATTGTTCGATTGGCTTTGCGTATGTTGTTTGTCTGGACTCCGTAACGGAAACGGTCTCATTCATCGTAAGGTAATCATGGTTGCCTGTAGTTATGATTATCCGTCTCTTCCAGTCGTGTGGGAGACGAACAAACGGTTTTTCTTGAATCCCCCATAAATCACTAACAATCTCCAACAGAAAATCACCAGCATTTTGATAACGAACTTGAGCTGTCAGACCATCGTTTGAAGCAGCAACAATGTCACCAGTAACAGCGATCAAATCAGGTGGAGTGCTTCGAGTCTCCTCGCTGATTTTTTCGCTAATCTCTTTTCTCATATTGCTATTTTTATTCCAGGAAAGGTCATCATTGACATGCAAATCCGAAATGTGAAGCACAGCTGTTACATGCTTCCTTTCTGATTTGAGGCTCTTTATGTACCCGCAATCATATCGGTAATTGAGGAGTGCAGAATAATCTCGTCTCAGTATTTGCATCAAACGGTCACGTAAAAACAAGATAAGGCCAATTTCCTTGACGAATTCATCCGTGAGCAGTTTTTTGTTAGTATCCTCTCGGTCTTGGTCGGTGTTTAAAAGAACAATAAAGAATCTCCGATTATCATTTTCGTGGTTCGTCCTCACAAGAGAGAATGGGAAAGACAAAATAATTCCGGCATGATGTCGATCATTATCGTGATTATTGTCGAAGGCAATCTCATAGCTGTAAATATTGTTGATCCATTTATACAAGCGATTGACTTTAATGTTTTTTTCAGACGAATCACTGTCAAAACCGCCATCTCTTTCGCGGCATTCTATATCGTTGAATAGTTTTAGATACTGATGGCATGCTTTCGAACTCAATTGATCGATCTCTCCTCGAAGCTTTCCTTCGCTATATAAGTATCCCGAGCGAGCAACGATGCTGAAATTCTGATCATCCTCATCCTTGGTTACAACATAGCACATCTTGTGGTTTGTGTTCTCGGCCAGTGTCAGACAGATATCTTCATATAGATAGGGGAGCGCATCGTAATGTTCGTTCATTTGTTCTTGTTGAAGTTCAGACAGATGCCGGACTAATCGGAAATAATGGAAGAGCTGAGTCAAGCGAGGAATATGCTCTTCAATAGACCCTGGCTCCCTAAAGTAATTGCGCCAATACTGAACATATCGCCCCAACGGGTTTTGCTTCAAGATGCTTTCTTCGTTTTTGGGATTGTCTGATACAGTATATACCTTTTTGAGCTGACTCTCAAGGATATCCTTTTCTTGTTCCTTGATTTTTGTTCTTTCCTTCAACCCTCCTAATCCTGTGTAAATCAGTTTCTCATCTCTTATCTTACCGGCATCTGACAGAGCCTCCATGAAGTCAAAAACAATTCTCGTATTCTCCAGAAGTAGCGTTTGTCGTATTCCCGACATGATGGCCAACTTGGATTCATCCTTGTCATTACTGATCGAATCATCAACTCGAGGCAACACGTCAATCAGATTTAGCAAACGGAAACATCCAGAGTCGTCGTTGGTCAACATGGTCGCTGTTTTTATCGTCCCGCAGTACTTTTCTACGACTTTTCTTTCGAATGGAATCCTTGTGAGCTCAAGCGAGTGATAATCTGGATTCTCGCCCGCATTGTTCTCTCCAAAGAATTTTTCCTTTATACGCTCATAGCAATTGATCATATTTGCGATGAACTCCCTTGAATATCCCTGTGAACACTGAAGAAGAGCCAATCGATGGCAAATGGTAATATACAGTTGACATTGCAATGCCGCGCAAGGCTTTTCCGAGGTGCCATCCCTTGATGGCCGTATGGTATTATACACTACTTCTTGGTGTTCATTCAATTGAGCCTCGTGTGAAGGATTCTCAAACATACCAAGCAATGATAATAGAACAGATATAATGGCACTTCGAATATGATAATAATTGACCAAATGCTCTCTGGATATCACCTTGATATACGACATGATCGATTCAAACTTGTCGTAATATGTGCCATCTGCGCAGGAAGACGCCAAAATCTTCCAGATGATGCCAGTTGCCTGTTCTGTGCTCTTTTCAATGCTTCTGAGGTTCAAGCAGTTTTCATAGAGTTCCCTGTATGCTTCGTCCATGGTTTTCAGACGAAGGTACGCTCTTTTGGCAACAACGAATTTGGCACGTTCAATTTCAATGTTTCTGCCATCTTGGGTAATATGAGCCCAATCAAAGAAGTCTTCAAGTGTCAGAGTGCTTAGCTTATGCAAATAAGGATCGCGATCCGTCTCATCCTCAAGTGCTACAGTTTTTTTCTTTACATACTCTGCAATTTTTTCTGCGATACCAGAATACTCTCCTCCCTTCCATTTCATATTCTCATGGTACAACCATAAAGTATACCATGCAAAATATGAAGGATCATGCAAAATCTGCTGTTCTAACCATTCAACATATTTATCGGCATCTTTCATTTCATGTTTGCTTTCCAACCGTGCAAACTCGCTGCTAATTGCGATAGTAGCGGATCTTTTGCGCAACAATGCATACCGTTGTTGAACCAAGCATCCTGGGCACATATCGTTTTGTGTATTATACGACGGTGGAATAAGGGACAAATAGTAGCAGAAATCCGTTTTGGGATCCTTAACGTATGTGTTGATGGTCTCATAGGAGCTTCGATTGACCAGCAAAAAGATCTTCTTGAAGAGGTTAACATTCTTCTCGTCAATACCTGCCTGTTGAATGATCATTTGCATCAGCATGCGTCCGCGATTCAGAGTTTGACCTGTAACGATTGAATCATCCACGTAATAGAAATTGAATGTGAGTTGGGGATTATATCCATACAGGTTTCTCATTTCTTTCGCGATGTAGCTGAATCTCGAACGCGCATCATCCTTGTAGATATTATTTATATCAATATGAAGAAAACGCAAACTACTGGAAAAACAATTGTCAATGACGATTTTCAAAAAGAGCGAGTTGGTGATGTTAGAGGGTGATACAATGATATTGTAAGCAAACCGATCGACCGTTTGACCTTGAGCCCATTTTTCTATGCCCGTTTTTTCTTCCCCTTTATGATCGCGCACGTATTGAGGAAAGTCGAAACAAAATTGGAAATGGTTTTCTCCTTTGAACACGTGTGAATACCATACGTAAGAAGTACATTTTTGGCCATCAAATTTTGGCATCAGGCTACTTACCTTTCCTGACATATCCGTTGAATCCTTTTCGTTACCAACACTCTTTTTTGAGGGAATCCCCCGTGGGAGGAATTCTTTCCTGTTGTTTTCCTGTAGCTCAAATATAGATTTGGGAAGCAACGAGGTTTTATCCACTTGTATGATGGGAGGCGTTTTCACTCCAATATTTTCCAAGTCCCCTTCGCTATCCAACCACTTAGCATGAGCAGATAAAAAATACTGCACTGTACATTCGCTATTTTCAGAATTCTCAGGATTGGATTCCGCTGGACGTAGGGTTACTGTTTTTTTGTCAATGGAATAATTCTTCCAATACTGTGAGCAAATATCTCCTTCTTCCATTATTAGATTCCGGTCTTCAAGCAATTCGTTTACCGCAATAATCGAGAAGTTTTTCCCGAAATAGACATCACCAATTTCGCCACATATTTTCCCATGTAGCTTGTGGATCGTTGTCATGGTCGTTGTAATCGGCACAATGGTATAGCACAAAATCCCGTTATACGTGGAATCCAAAGGAGATAAGAATTCCACATGGGACGAACGGTAATCGTTTTGAATAACAATAGCTGTTCCTACCTGCTTATTGCATATTCCGAGCATCTCCTTGATTGTCTGGAGCAACACAGAGGAGTAGCTTTCATAGCCAACAAGAAGAATGCTATCGGGGGATGGATTCTGCGACCAAGCCTCCAAATCATGAAGAATATCTTTTGCGAGCAAATACGCAAAGCGGTACACATTGGCAATGTTATGAAAGAGAAGCTCTGCCGCGTAAAAAGAATTGAGACAGACACCCGAACTCAATTTAATGACCGTATCTTCGATCTTACACCCATAATCCTCCATGTAAAATTCTTTAGAAATAACGGACTTCATTCGCTCCAAAAACCAAGACTCTGCATTTGTCGAGTTAAGATACAGATCGAATGGAAATATGCTACAAACATCTGTTGCAGTTGTGTCTGTCGTTCCTGTTTCTTTTCTCCCTTTTTTAGCTTTCTTTGTTTCTTTTGAAACAGTCATATATTTCAAAAGATGTAGATACTCAACCGTACCTTCGGAACTATAATACAAAAAGGAATTCGCTGTGGCAAATGCGCTAGAGAGATACGTACCCGCAATTACAAAATTAACTTCCTTTCTATTATCGCCAGCCCGTGGCTGGGAGCACAAGGCAATTTGAACGTTTTTCATATACAGGTTTTGGCCCATTTTTCCATAAAAAATGGAAAAAATACGAACAAACTCTGGGATGTAAAGCCTCTTTTCTCCCACATATATGGCGATTCGCACATTAGGTTTATGTGTATCGCTTGCCTTTTGGAGAGAGGGGGGCTTTTGTTGTTCGTCGACCGCTAGCACGTATTGGTGATAAACCAGTTTGAATAATACCTTAGCAACAATTTCGATTTCTTCATACGATATGGATTCTATGTCCATATACCAATAGATATCCTGAGAAGGATCAATGTTTTGAGTCAGAGCTTTATGTGCATTGTCTATTTTATCTCGCTTTGTGGTTGCGTGGCCATACGATGGCCATTGCTTTTCGACAAACGTAATTCTCTGGGAAATGCTTTGGCTATCGATCGTTTGAACCTGCGGAAGATTCTCATTACTTAACGCGGTTTCGCTCCATGTGTACGTTAACGGAAGCAAAATCGAATACTCGGTAAAGTAGGGAATGTATGGTTGTTCCTCCTTCTTTTTTGCATCAAACTCATGTGAGGTATAGTATGACGTCTCGGCGCGGTTCGGTGAATAAATTATGAAGGCTCCATTATTCCTGCTCGTAATTTCCGAGAACCAACGCAAGCCGTAGTGCTGGGTATAGAACAGTTCTATCTGGTCTTTGATCTTTGTTTCATCCGATGTTCCCTTTGCGAAATTTTCACCGATCAACTCTTTGTACCGTGATTCCTCCATCTCAATGATTTCGTCGATCGAATTTACACCTTTATTTCCGAAGCTGCTCAGAAAATGTTGGTTGTATTTGGTGACGATTCCCTCAAAGTCCGTTGCTTCATCCAAGACAAAGAACTCAATAAAATACGCGTTATTCTTTTTTTGCATATATTTGTTACCGTATCGATTGATGAGGTGAACCAAGGTTTTGCTTTGCTTTTCAAATTCACCAGGAGGGGCGTTTCGGTCAGCTTTGTATATGCGCATACCCCAAAATGCTTTTTTTCCGTGAGAATGCTGACAGGAATTTTCAATCAACTGATACAATCCGTTGGCATAGGATTGAGCATCAACCAAAACCTTATCGAAAATGTCTTCTCGGATGAAATTGCTTGTTAACTCGTTAATATTATCACTAAAAATTTCTTTTTGCTTGACCAAATTACGCAATATGAAAAGCAATATCGTGTATGCCAACGTGGATATGTTTTGGGCTTTTTCTTCAACTAATTTACACAGTTCATCTGAAATCGCCTGCTTCTTCTCGGAGCTAAATGAACTATTGATTTTTTCTTTCTTCTTGGAATCATCTGATTTTCCGAAATTTCCAACATAATTCCCGCTACTTTTCAGATTAGCAAGAAGCGTGTGATTCAGAATATTGTTCTTCGGGTAATCAATCGTGCCGTCAGACATAACAGTTGTCATCAATGGGGACATGTTGGAAGAAAAGTGGGACAGTTTGGACATTGTTTTTCCGCTTTGCTCCGTAGGGGAATCCGTTTCCTTGAACAAGCCATTCCAAAGGGAATCCGCGTTTTTATTCAGAGCGGAAAAGAAACTATCAAAGTCCAAATTAGGCGAAATATCCTTATTCCTAATTTGCTGACGAAGCCAAAGTAACGACGTGTTTACAGAAACCTCATTCAATTGCTGCTGATTGAGAAAGACCGTTTTTAAAAGAGGCGCCGGTGCACTACCAAAAAGCTGGAGGATTCGTGAGGTTTGAGCTTTATCATTTTGCTGATAGTTGATATGCATGATAATGTGTTCATGAAAAGCGTTTTCCAGCGGAAAATAATACCTTAAATCATCAACGCTTTCTCCTTCAACACTTTCTCTCGAAACAGCAACGTGCAAATTAAAGAAATAGTCTCCAATGTTTTTGACATGCGACTGCAATTTTGCCATACGACAATAAACCCGTCTCCATTCCGAACGGGCTGTTGATCCCATATGAATATCGAATGAACTATAGTACCACGGAATGCACAGATCACAATTGTGCGTTTGGTTTAAATAGTGCTCCAGACGTTGACGAAATGCAGGGTTTTGCTGTAATCTTTGGAATGGAACGCGTTCATCCCCAACACCTTCTGGTGCGTCCGATCCAACACAGAATAGATGCCTAGGATTTTCGGGTTCGCCTACACCCAAATATGTTAATTTCCCGAAAAATTGTTCAATTTCTGTCGGAAAGCCTTCGATAATTTCCGTTATCTGCCTGTTGGAGTTTTCGGTCAATACCTCAGCGTCTTTGTCACTCTTGAATTTCAGCAACAGAGCTTTCTCGCGGATCGAATAATACGGAGTGCATTCGTCAGCGGAAAAGAAGGAACACACACAGGTATACAGTGCTTTCCAGCTTTCACGCGTTGGAGAATTACTATCCGTAAATTTGACAGTCAATTCACTTATAACCGACAATAGACTGATCGTTCCAAAAATGATCTCGCATTCAAATGGATCGAAAGGAGAAGAACAAATCACCTCTACAGTTGCCTTGTCCGAATAATTTTGCAGATTAATGATCCTATTCTTAATCGATGAATAATAATTCCTGTTGTTATGATTATCAGCACAGTTTATTTTGATACGCATGTGCATTCCTCCATAGAATTGATTTTGCAACGGGAAATTTGACATTTGTCTTAAAGTTTGAATAGTCCATAGAAAGAAATCAACCTCACTCAACAAAAATACCATGTTCTTGTTAAATTATATCACATTTTATCGCATTTTTCAAGATTAATCGATGTAATTCGATTCATATTTGTCAGACACGTAAATATTCTAAAAAACTCTCTCTTTCACAATAAAAATGGCTAATTATGCCATTATCCACCTTGGGCTATGTACCAAGGGCAATTCATACAATTTAGAATCGCCCTATGCACCTGTATTTCACAGCACTGACTGCCCGTTATCTATCGTTGCGGTCAGACCTTGTTCTGTTGTTCTCGTAGCGCTCGTCCTCGCTCTGCTCCTCTGCGCCGTCCACAATCTCATTCTCGCGTCTGTCCATATTCAACTCGGCATTGAGTTCGGCAAGTCGCTTGCATTTCTCGTCAAGCTCTGCTTCTCTCGGGAACGGCTTAGCAATCTCTGCCTTCGCGTTTTCTACCTGCTTGTGCAGTTCTTCAAGATTAAACTCACAACCATGTTTTCGCTTTTCAAAGGCTTCGATGGCATTATCCAAACGGGTTATGATACCGTGTGGGTCTTTGCCAAGCGACACTTTGTAAAAGAGTTCTCCGCGTAGAGTAATGAAAAATTCCTTTGACAAGATATCAAAACCGATGTCTGTTTTGAAGCCGCGATACTCACCTAAAGGTCGCCCTTCGGGGTTGGTAATGCGCTCACAGATAGAAAGGATCGCCTTGCCCGCTTCTGCCTTTTCGGTGTAGGTCGTACCCATAATCACCATCGGGGAGAAGCCGTTTTCATTCGGGAAGGTATTGTTCTTTGCCGTTTCCATATCCGCAATCAGAGATTTGATTCTCTCCTCCTGCTCGGCTATCTCTCTTGGGAATTTCTTGATAAGAGCATCCTCAAGGCTGTACCTCTGACTCAAGTGATCCGCCTTTTGAAGCTTCAGTTTTGCAACGTCGGCGTCAAGTTGCATCTTCTCCATAATCTTCGGATTGCCACTTGCAAGCGCTTTGATTTCCGCATAGGATAGGGCGGTCTCGTCCACGTCCTCTGCACTTCTTACGGGAGATTTACTCGTCATAATCTGTGAGATAAACT
>JAEIGA010016173.1_pt1 | contig 11357 bp, 11 predicted proteins | sample 9270691 | NCBI WGS metagenome assembly JAEIGA01 (sample SAMN17057246, study PRJNA624740) | gut metagenome | biome: biome; isolation source: fecal sample | host: Bos grunniens | place: China: Xizang | collected 2019
CAAAGTTTGTCTAAAACATGAAATGATTAATAACGAATATGAAGAAGAATGTAATTTAGAAAACCCTTGTGAATATGCAAGTTTTCTAGCTCGTCAAAAGGCTTTAAATGCTACAAATAAAGTAGGAGAAGGAATTGTTTTAGGACTTGATACAATTGTTTATATAAACGGTAAAATAGTAGAAAAACCAAAAACAAAAGAAGAAGCAGAACAAAATTTAAGAGATGCTTCAAATAATGAAACAAAAATTATTACAGGTGTATGTCTAATTGATACTGAAAAAGATAGAATACTAACAGATCATCAAACAACAAAAGTTATAATGAATGAAATATCAGAAGAAGATATAAAATATTATATGGAAAATGATAAAGATTATATGTATGTATCAGGATATGTCGTAGAAACAATAGCATCTTGTTTTATTAAGAAAATTGAAGGAAGTTTTTATAATATCTTAGGTGTTCCTACAGAAAAAATTTATGAAATGATAAAAAAATTAGGATACAATTTATCTGATTTTGAATAAAGAGTTAAAAAAACTCTTTTTTTTTGGTATAATTAATAATAGGTGATACTAGATGAATGACGAAAAAAGAGAAGTTATAAATAAGTATTTTAAAAAACAAAAAGTAATAAATATTTTAGAAATAGAATTTATAAAATATTTAAATACTAATTTATATATTAGATTAGATTATTATAAAAAAGATTATATTTATCGATTAACATGGATTAATTTAGATATGTGTACAGAAAATAATTTATTAAACTTTCTTAATGTTGAAATTGTACCATCAGAAGTTTGTGAATACATAATAAAATTAGTTCAAGGCAAAGCCTTTAATAGTAAAAAATTACCAAAAAAATATGATGATGACATTGTAAGAATTAAAATAAATACTAAAACATTAATTTTAGGAAGTAATCAATTAGAATTTTATCGCTATCTACCAATAGAATATAATTTCTTAGTAGATGTATTTGCTATATTATCTAAAAATCTTCCTTCAAAACTTGATGAATTTTTCATAAGAACATTGGCTATTATTTCAGGCCAAAATGATCGATATGATTATATGAGTCCAATTAGATTTAATATTAAAAAAGACGATATTAGCAAAATAATTAAGCCACATATTATTGAAAAAGGAAAAGATTATTTAAATCATATTAAATTTTTAGAAAAAATAGATAATTTTTATTATGCTGTTATTGAAGGAGTAAATCCTTATATAGTTATTATTAAAGAAATAGAAAAAAACAAAGTTTTGCTTCATTGTTCATGTCCTTGTGAATTTTATTGTAAACATATTTATGCTGCATTAAAAGCAATTCAAAATGGGGAAGAAAAAAAATTTTATAAAGTAATTTACAATAATAAAGATGTTGATTTATTAGATAGATTAACAAATAATGACTTTATATTATGTGTAGGAGCTTATGAAGATAGATTAAGACTAATTAATGTTCATGGCGAAATTGGTTTATTACCAATTTTAGACGATAAAGGAAATTGTCCATGGACTATACTAGAAGATGATGAAGAAAAAAACTTAGAAAAATATATTGAAGAAATAATTAGAAAGAGAGATTACGAATGATATTTGAACTTATATTACTTATAATATTAATTCTAATTAATGGAATTTTCTCTGCAAGTGAAATAGCATTTTTATCTACTGATAAAGTAGATCTTAAAGAGAAAATAAAAAATGGTGACAAACGTGCTAAAGAAGTAAACGATATTTTAAATAATACTAATAAATTTTTAGCAACAATACAAGTTGTAATTACATTTGCAGGATTTTTAGCTAGTGCTTTTGCTGCTAATACTTTTGTAAGTGAAATAATGGAAAAAATAAGTTATAACCCAAATTATGAATCATTAATTGAAAATATATTAGTAATTTTAGTTACAATGATTTTATCTTATTTAACACTTATTTTTGGTGAATTATTACCAAAAAAAATTGCTCTTGCAAATCCAAATAAATTTAGCTATAAAATAGCTCCAATTATTAAAATATCAAACGGCTTATTTTATCCATTTGTTTGTATTTTAACCATTTCAGTTAACTTTTTAACAAAATTATTTAATATACCAGAACCAAAAGAAGAAAAACTAACTGAAGAAAAAATTAGAAGAATGATTAGACTAGGAAAAAGCGAAGGCGTTTTAGAAGTTGAAGAAACAGATATATTACTTAATGTATTTAAATTTAATGATATTGAAGTTAAAACTGCTATGACATCAAAAGCTGAAATGATTAAACTAGACATTAAAGATGATTTTAAAACAATTTTAGAAATCGTTCGAAAAGAAAAACATACACGTTTTCCTATTTTTGATGATGATAAATTATTAGGAATATTTAATGTTAAAGATTTAATTATAGACTATCAAAGTGATTTTGAAAGTCTTATTAGAAAACCATATTATATTGATGAAAATGCTAAAATAGATGATGCTTTTAATATTATGAAAAAGAAAAATATAGGACTTATGATAGTAGGAAATAAAAATGATGTAAAAGGAATAATTACTATGGAAGATATTATAGAAGAATTACTTGGAAATTTAGAGGATGAATTTAATTAATGGATAATGCTCAAATAATTAAATTTTTCTCAAATCTTCCATATGAATTAATAGGAATAATTTTATTAGCCCTTTTTATCCTTTGTTTTTTAATAAAATTAATAAAAAAAATCAATTTTTCTGCTATTAAAAAAGAAAAAGTTAGAAGCATACTTATAGTTATAGAATTTTTAGTTGTCTTTTTATTTATATATGTTTTTTATAAAATAAAAGTTGATGATGATATTGTATTATCACTTGTAACGTTTACAATTACAATTTTTGAAGTATTGAATTTTAATATTATTTTTACATATTTACTTGAAAAAAGTACTAACTTTTTAAGTAAACTTTATTATTTCTTTATTTCTATAATTGTAGCATTAATTCCATCTATTATTTTTACACTTATAATATATGAAATATCTATACTTTTACTTTAATATGTGTTATTATATTTTGAGGTGAGAAGTATGAAAAAAGTTGAAAAAGAATTAAATGAATTTAAAAAATTTATCTTAAGAGGTAATGTACTTGACTTAGCTGTTGGGGTTATTATTGGGGGAGCATTCTCTACAATCGTTTCTTCATTAGTTAATGATATTTTAATGCCTTTAGTAGGTATTTGTTTAGGTGGTATTGACTTTAAAAGTCTATCATTAAAATTAGGGGACGCTACAATTGCATATGGTAACTTCCTTCAAAATGTTATTGATTTCTTAATTATTTCAGCATGTATTTTTGTTATAATTAAAGTTATTAATAAAATATTAAATCCAGTAACTAAAAAGAAAGAGGAACCTAAAAAAGAAGAACCTAAAAAACCAGATGATGTATTATTATTAGAAGAAATAAGAGATTTATTAAAAAAACAAGCAAAATCAAATAAAAATAAATAAAAGACTTTAATAAGTCTTTTTATTTAGTAGGAGTAGAAATTATGAAAAAATCATTTTTAACATATGAAAAATTATTAGAAATTGAAAAAGAATATGAAACACCATTTCATATTTATGATGAAAAAGGCATTATAGACAATGCCAAAGAATTATTAGAAGCCTTTAGTTGGAATAAAGGATTTTATGAATTTTTTGCAGTTAAAGCAACACCAAATCCACATATTTTAAAAATTTTAGATGGACTTGGAATTGGAGCTGATTGCTCATCTTATGCTGAATTAAAAATGTGCGAAAAAGCAGGAATAAAGAATATTATGTTTTCATCAAATGAAACAGAATTAGAAGAATATAAATATGCAAGCAAACTTGGAGCAATAATAAACTTAGATGATATAACTCATATTGATTATATTAAAGATGAAATTAAAATACCTGAAAAAATGTGTTTAAGATATAATCCAGGAGGAGTATTTAAACTAGGTAATGATATTATGGATAATCCTAAAGATGCTAAATATGGGATGACAAAAGACCAAATTATAGAAGCTATAATTAAATTAAAAGAATTAGGAGTAAAAGAATTTGGGATCCATTCATTTATTGCTAGTAATACTGTAACAAATGAATATTATCCATATATTGCAAGAATGATCTTTGAATTAATATTAGAAGTTAAAGAAAAAGTAGATGTTAATTTTACTTTTGTTAATTTATCAGGTGGTATTGGTGTACCATATAAACCAGAACAAGAAAAAAATGATATTAAAAAAATATCAGAAGGTGTAAAAAAAGCATATGATGAATTAATTAAAAATAATGGCTTAGAACTTGCTATTTATACAGAATTAGGTCGTTATATGTTAGCGCCTTATGGTAATCTAATTGTAAAAGCTATTCATGAAAAACATATTTATAAAGAATATATTGGTGTTAACTCATGTGCTACAGATTTAATGAGACCAGCAATGTATGGAGCATATCACCATATTGTTGTTTTAGGAAAAGAAAATATGCCTTGTGATCACACTTATGATATTGTAGGTTCATTATGTGAAAACAATGATAAATTTGCAATAGATAGAAAACTTCCTAAAATTGAAATAGGAGATAGACTTGCTATTTTAGATGCCGGAGCTCATGGTCAAGCAATGGGTTACAATTATAATGGTAAATTAAAATGTAAAGAATTATTATTAAAACAAGATGGTTCTGTTAAATTAATTAGAAGAGCAGAAACATTAGATGATTATTTTGCAACATTAGATTTTAGTGAATTTAAATAAAGACAAATATGTCTTTTTTTGATATAATAAGTATGGTAGGAGGTATTTATTATGGCATCAGCTTTGATTCACATGGCAGTAGCAAAAAAAGCCAATGAAAAATTAGGTTTTCAAGATGAGAATTCTTTATTCTTAGGAACAATAGCACCTGATTTAGGTAAATTATTAGGTGAAACTAAAGAGAAAGGACATTTTGAAACTAACAATACTTATCTTCCTAATTTAAATAAATATTTAAGTAAATATAAGATTGATAAACCTTTTGAAATGGGGTATTATATACATTTGTATACCGACTTAATTTGGTTTACTGAATTTATGCCTAATTATTATAAAAATGAAATATTATATCTTAATGACGGAACATTTATGGATTGTAGTTTTGACCTTAAGATGAAAAAAGTATATAGTGATTATTCCATTTTTAATGGTTTAGTAATTGATAAATATAATTTAAATTTAGATATTTTTTATAAAAATATTAATTTTGAATCGGAATTAGATGAAGTTGATTTAACCAAAATAGATTTATTATTAAAACAGGTAAGAGGCTTCATTGAAGAAAGTGATAGAAATAAAAAACCTGAAGTTTTTTCTTTAGAAGCTATCTTAGAATTTATTGATACCACAGCCGAAAGAGTAGTAAAAGAGGTGCTAAATGGATACTTTAATATTGGTAAATAAATTTAATAAATTAAATAAAAATTATATACCAGAAGGCTTAATTGAAATAACAGATTTTATTGAGAGTACAATTATAGAAGGAAATATGAAAGTTAATGAAAAAGCATATAATGCCTTCTTATTACTTCAAAATGAAGCTAAGAAAAATGGCTATGAAATTTTTATTAACTCAGCATATAGAAGTTATAAAGATCAAAAGAAAACATTAATCAAGTTTATTGAAAAAGAAGATTATGAAGAAGCTATAAGAAGAGTAGCATTACCAGGACATTCTGAACATCAAACAGGACTAGCTATAGACTTTGCTATTTTAGAAAGTATTGATGATAATGGTAAACATTATGTTAAAGGATGGGAAATGTGGGAACATAAGATTTCAATGTGGGTATATGAAAATGCTCATAAATTTGGGTTTATTTTAAGATATCCTAAAGATAAAGAAATTGTAACCGGACAAACTGGAGAACCATGGCATTTAAGATATGTTGGTCCTAAACATGCTACTATAATGTATAATATGAAATATACATTAGAAGAATATTTAGATTATTTAAATAAAAATTTTAATAAAGATACTGCGAAAATACCACTAATTGGGGTAGTAGGAAGAGTAGAATATTCAGATAAAAATTTACCAATCATCTCAACAGGTGAATATTATCGTAAATGTTTAGTACGAAACGGTGCTAGTGTAATTACAATACAACCACCACAAGATGTACTTTATAATGAAATAACACCAAGAGATGTACCAAGATTAAATTTTAAAGAAAAAGAAATATTAGATAATATATTAAAACATCTTGATGGAATATTAATTCCAGGTGGATCTAAATGGTATGAATATGATGAATATATATGTGAATATGCATTAGATAACGATATTCCACTTTTAGGAATTTGTCTTGGAATGCAAACAATAGGTTATGTTGATAATAGAAAAGCAGGAACACCAAAATTTAAAACATATGCTAATGATTCTGAAATTGATCATAATCAATTAGGACCTGAATATGTACATTGTGTAAATCTTAAAAAAGGCTCTAAAATTTATGATTTATTAAAACAAGATACTATAATGGTAAATAGTAGACATAGTTATAATATTGGTGAATTAAATAATGAATTTAAAGTATATGGTTATTCTAGTGATGGAATCCCAGAATACTTTGAGAATGGAAAAAACGCAATGGGTGTTCAATGGCATCCAGAATTAATGGCAGAATATGATAAGAACAACCAAGAATTAATGAAATATTTCGTTGAATCTTGCAGGAAAGGATGAGTAATATGAGATATTTACGCTATCAAGTAGTAGATAATAAAACATTTAAATATTTATATGAAGACGATTTTAATAATCGTCACATTGAAGAAATACCTGTAAGAATAAATGGGGAGATTAATCCAAGAGCACTAGAAATAGTAGAATTAGTTAAACAAGAGGTAGAAAAAGAAAAAAACAAACCTGAAGTAAAGGTTGAATCTAAAAAGGAACCTAAGGTTGAGGTAAAAAAAGAAGAACCTAAAGTTGAACCTAAAAAGGAAGAACCTAAAAAAGAAGAACCTAAAAATCCAAATAAACATAAAGTTGTAAAATTTAAACCAGGCAAAAAGAAAATGAATAACAAAAGAAAAAGATATTTAAAAATGGCAATTGTAGCATTAACAGCTGCAACATTAGCATTTAAAATATCTACACACAAGGAAACAAAACAAGAAATTCCTGTAACAAATGAAATTGTTTATCAAAATGATGTAGTAGTAGATGGATATACTGAATATCATGGTTCTGTTATAACAGAAGATGATTTAATAAACGCATCAGCTACATTTATTGAAGAATGTAATGAAATAGGGATAAATATTTCAAATGGAGATGCATTTTATTTTATTGTAATGCTTAATATTGAACCATTAAGATATTCTAACCCAGGATTATTAGATACAATTCTAAGCCAAAATGATTATCAAATGATTAAAAATTCAAGTGATTATGTATTAGGCCAATTAGCATCTGCTTCAATAAATAATGGTTATTCAATTAATTTAAGTGCCTTTATGTTTGATAATAATGATGCAGCAATCTATGATTCTGTAAAAAATGCTGAATCACTTTTAAAAGATGCTGTTATGAATAATGAATATGAAGAAATTCAAGGTATTATAGGATATCATTATTATCAACCAATGCAATTAAACAATAAACACTTTATTTCGGCTAATGGTGATTATATAGAACATAAACCATCAGCAGGTGTTAGATATGTTCTAGAAGATTATGATTCTGTAATAATTAGAGATATTGCTAAAGATAATATGGATGAAATGTTTGAAAATGAATTATTAAATTTCCAAGGTAATCCTGGTACAGAACATGAATTAGAAGAAATAGTAAATAATAGAGTAAAATAAAAAAACTAGAATAATCTAGTTTTTTTTATTCAACAGTCACAGACTTAGCTAAATTTTTTGGTTTATCAATATCACAGCCTCTTAATTTGGCAATTTCGTAAGATAACATTTGAAGTGGTATTACAGTAAGCATTGGTTTAATTAATTTATTAGCATCAGGAACTAAAATTAATTCATCATAAAAGTCCCCGCTAATATTAATATTTTCACTAGCTACTAAAATAACTTTAGCACCACGAGCTTTAACTTCTTTTATATTACTAATAGTTTTTTCTGCTATTTTTTCTTCTGTTACAAGAGCAATAACTGGAGTACCTTCTTCAATTAAACTAATTGTTCCGTGTTTTAATTCTCCAGCTGCATATGCTTGTGAATTAATGTATGATATTTCTTTTAATTTTAAACTTCCTTCCATAGATAGGGCATAGTCAATATCTCTACCTATAAAGAAAATACTATCATGATCATAAATTTTTTCTGCTATTTCTTTATAATGTTCTCTTTCATTTAATACAGATTGCATTTGTGTTGGCAATGCTCTGATTCCTTTTAATACTTCTAATACTTCTTCTTGTTTCATTGTTTTATTATTAGCTATATTAAGTGCAATTAAAGAAAGTAGGGCAATTTGACTTGAATAAGCCTTAGTTGTTGCAACAGCAATTTCAGCCCCAGCTTTAGTATATAAAACTTGATGAGCAGCTCTAGCAATACTACTTTCAACAACATTTATAATACCTAATGTATCACTACCATGTTCTTTAGCAATTTTTAATGCAGCTAATGTATCTGCAGTTTCTCCAGATTGAGATACTACAATAACTAAAGTTTCTTCATCTAAAAATAATTTTTTATAACGATATTCACTAGCAATATCAACAGTTACTGGAACATTAGCAAATTCTTCAATTAAAGTTTTACCAACTAAACCAGCATGATATGCACTACCACATGCTACAATATCAATTTTTTTGTATTTACTAAAATCAGGCATATTATCAACTAATGAATCAACACCTTTTTCAATATAAGGTAATGTTGTTGCTTTAATAACTTCAGGTTGTTCATAAATTTCTTTAAGCATAAAATGGTCATAACCATTTTTCTCAACAGCATTAGAATCACCTTTAAATTCTTTAACTTCAACTTTTCTTAAATCAGCATTTTCATCATAAACAAGAATTTTATCCGCACTAATTTTAGCAAATTCGCCGTCGTTTAAAACAATATACTTATTAGTATATTTTAAAATAGCAGGAACATCAGAAGCAATATAATTTTCATTATCACCACAAGCAATAATTAAAGGACTATCTTTTTTAACAGCATATAAATGATTATAATCATCATCAACAATAATTCCTAAAGCATAAGCTCCACGAGCTTTCTCTCTAAAAATAGCAATAGTTTGTTCTATACTATTAGTTTCACTATAAATGTAATCAAGTAAAGCACAAGCTACTTCAGTATCTGTACTAGATTTAAATTCATATCCTTTTTCTATTAATTCTTCTTTAAGCTCACTATAATTTTCAATAATACCATTATGAACAATTGAAATTTTACCAACTTTATGAGGATGACTATTAACATAGTTAGGTTCCCCATGAGTAGCCCATCTCGTATGTCCTATACCTAAATTAGATTTATCATTAAAATCTAATTTTTCTTTTAAATTGGCAATTTTGCCTTTTTCTTTTTCTATATTTAATAAACCGTCTTTAACATAAGCTATACCTGCTGAATCATATCCTCTATATTCAAGTCTTAGTAAGCCTTCAATAATAACATCTAAAGCATTATTTTTTTTACCTACATATCCTATGATTCCACACATATATATAACTCCTTTTCTAAATAAAAGAATAATATATAATTTTGTTATAATCTTGATTTTATTTTTTATTTATATATTTAACGAACTCTTTAAATCCGTAGCAGTACCCGCCGAAATTTCGATAACTGCTATCCTCGTCACCCCTTAGGGTCTGGCGCTAGATATTTTTATAATCCTCCTCTTTTAAAATATCTTTAACATTATTATATTCATAAAGAAACCATGATGTCAATAAACTTTACAAAACTAGACAATCTATTCATTTGACAAAATAGCAGTATCATGCTATTATATTTGTGGATTTGGAGGAATTCACATGGAATCGTCCCATAGGGATATATTTAGTTTAATATTAACATTATTTGCTGTATTAAGTTTAATGTTTGCAAGTTTTATTTGCCAAGATGGTAGTTTAAAATCAATTGTTTATGCATTAATCGTATGTAGTTTAATAATAGTTAAAGACAATATAAAAGAAATAAAAAATAAATAGAGCCAAATAGCTCTTTTTTTGTTATACTATAAGTAGGAGATGTATACTTATGAAAAAAATAACAAAAGAAATGATACACATTTTTAACATGACAGATTTTGATTGGATGGGGTATGAACTTACAAAAGAAGCTAACTATTTTACTTTTCATCATATTATAAAAAAAGAACATGGTGGAAAAGAAAAAATTAATAATGGGGCTATTTTAATCGGTAATAGTGCTCATAATTATTTACATATTATAGAATCAAGAGAATTAGATATGTATGTTTATATTAATAAAATATTAAAAGAAGTAAATAATCAAAGACACTTACCAACTAAAGAACAATTATTAAAAATATATGATTGTTTGGAAAAGTTTGAAAGAGATCATTCTGGAGATGTTAATAGAAATGGTGATCCATTAATTAAGGAAAGATACACAAAAAGGATTATTTTAAAATAATCCTTTCTTAATGTAAGGAGGATATATGATAAAATTAAAAAATGTTTCTAAATATTATTATGGAAAAAAAGTTGTAACAACTGGTTTTTCTAAAATTAATTTAGAACTTAATATTAATGAATTTGTTGTAATAACAGGTGAATCTGGTTCAGGGAAATCAACCTTATTAAATGTTATAAGTGGTATGGATGCATACGAAGATGGAGAAATGTATATTAATGGTAAAGAAACAAGCCATTATACTGAACAAGACTATGAAAACTACCGAAGAAAATATATTGGAATAATATTCCAAAACTTTAATCTTATAAATAGTTATACTGTATATCAAAATATTGAATTAGTTTTAATGCTTAATGGTGATAAAAAGAAAAAAGAAAAAATATTAAAACTAATTGATCAAGTAGGTTTAACAAAATATAAAAATACAAAAGTTTCCAAATTATCTGGAGGACAAAAACAAAGAGTAGCTATAGCAAGAGCCCTTGCTAAAGATACACCAGTAATAATAGCTGATGAACCTACTGGAAATTTGGATAGTAAATCTGCTAATGAAGTTATGAAATTATTAAAAGATATTTCAAAAGATAAATTGGTTATTGTTGTAACTCATAATTATGAACAAGTAGAAAAATATGCAACACGAAGAATTAAAATGCATGATGGTAAAATATTTGAAGATGTTAAATTACAAGAAATACCTGAAGAAGGTCAAAC
>JAEIGA010016174.1_pt1 | contig 11356 bp, 30 predicted proteins | sample 9270691 | NCBI WGS metagenome assembly JAEIGA01 (sample SAMN17057246, study PRJNA624740) | gut metagenome | biome: biome; isolation source: fecal sample | host: Bos grunniens | place: China: Xizang | collected 2019
GCGGATTATTCACCGCCATCCGCTTGGATATAAATTCTTTGCCTCGGTTACCAGCCTTTGCGCATTATCTTTAAGCGTCTACCTATTCCGCCACCACATTTAATAAGGAGGTTATCCTTATGTCATTTGTTCACAATACCATAATAGCTTATTTCAAGGTGCTACTTCAAGTGTGTTTTGGTGCTATTTTCTTCTTTTTCTAAATTATATTTTATTCTGTATTGTTCTAAAGCCTCTTTATGCGCATGTTTAATACGATCATAAGATTTCTCTTTTTGGCAAGCGATTTCTTCTAGTTTTAAGCCTTCAACATATTTCATTTTCAAAACTTCTCTATGTAGTGAATTATTTACGCCATCTATTTTTTCAACAATGTACAGTCTTTTTTTCTCAGCCTCTATCCATCTGTTCAAGTATTCTTTATCTATATCGGCCATTGCTGAGCCGTTGTCTCCTACTTTGTCACTTTTACCTCTACTTATGGGCATATCAGATATGATAGCAGTCATTTTTGTAGCTCTTTCTTGATATTTCCTGTACTCTTCTAAAGCCTCTTCGACTCTTCCTTGTGCATCAATGTATTGCATCAGTTCTTCTCTTGCAGTCATACAACACCTTCTTTCGTAAAATTATAATTTAATATACAAAAATAACAAATAAAAAAAGAAACAAGCATCAGTTATAAATGTAGATAACATACACATACATATAATTAAATGTTTAGTTGATTCATATCTTTTTTCAAATATCTGTTTTAAAATATCGCAACTTAATTTCACAAACAAAATAATATTTAATATACAAAATGGAATCATATTTATTCTCCTTTCAACAATTCAGCAATATTATAAGGCTCACTATCATTCCATGTTATGAATTGGAAGAGATGATTGAAACATTCTAAGCGATAAGATATAGTTACTTCATCTGCGAACCAATTTCCTTTGTGATTTTTTGGTTTATAGATGTATAATTTCAAAGTATTGTCCTTATCTCTACAAATCCACTTGTAATCCTTATTTATATTTTCTAATATAATACGTTCTACTTCTGATAGAGTTATTTTTTCTTTGTGTTCTAATTTTAGCCACCTTGCTTTACATGGAATACAATCAGAATCACAAGGATAATTTGTGTTTTCGTATTGGCATACATCAATAATTTTTTCCAATGTTTCCATTAATTCTTCATCACTCATATTTTGCATTTTGTTTAATAACCATTCTCTATTTGTCATTTATAGTTCCTCCATTTCATCAGTTTGAACCGAGAAAACTTCTGTTGGTTCTGTTTCACAAAATTTGCACCACTTTGCATGTCCTATTTCCATTTCTTCATATGTTGGATATCTTTCTACAATTACCCATGCGTTACCATTGTTCATAATTGCGGTTTCATATCCCTCATCAAAGGTGTAACAACTGTCTACTATGTAAGTATCAACTGTTGTATGTAGCACTTTGCCGTTCTTTTTCTTGTAGCTTTCTTTCCAAATACCCTCTCATTGCTCCACCATTATTATAAAAATTAAATATGTTATCCATATTGCTCACCTAACTTTCTTTCTGAAAAATTCAATAATACATTCCTCTCTGCATCCTTCTTTTACACATAAGCTAGTACAATTAAATTCCATTTTGTCAAAATCTATGTATTCTGCCATAAGCTCAATCATTTTTTCTTGTTCTCTTTTTTGTGTCAAAAGCATTTCATTACTTCTTTTGTGAACATCATAGTTATCTAGTAAGCATTGCAATTCTTTCAACTCTTCAAATCCTAGTGTCGCGTGTATATTCCTGTCGCCTCTATATAATTCTACTCGGCATAATTCTATTATTTCTTTTAGATTTTTAAATTCTTCCATATTAATCCTCGCTTTCTATAAGCTCAAAATCAACTTCCACTCTTTCTTCAGCTAAATATATTCTAAAATCTTCAGGCTCATCAAATGTTTCTAATTCTTGTTTAGCACTTTCATAAGTTAAAAACTTTCTTGCATCCTTTATTTTATTTACTGCATATCCTCTTAAATCAACAAATGTTAAATTATATATATTTACTATCACATAATATGTATATTTATCCATTTACTCACCTTTAGCTTTCTTTTTAAAATGCTTTTTAATACATTCCATTACTACATCAATTTCTGCCTCGCATTTATAACAACCACATTCACTACACATTAAATCGCAGTCGCCTTCTGCTAAACATTCTGCCATAAGCTCAATCACTTTTTCTTGTTCTTTGTTTTCAAATTCTAAATCATCAATCTTATCTTTTAATCTATGGATTTCTTTTTCAGCTTTTGCAATTTGTTCAGAATATAAATTCCTATTTTCTAGCATTTTTTGCCTTAATTCTTTGTATTTGTTTATTAGGTTTTCTATTGCTTTATTGAATTTTGTATGGTGATTGTTTTCTCGTAAATAAAAAATATCTTCTAAATAATTATGTTCTATCAACTCTTCTAATAGCTTAATATCTTCTTCCATCTATATCACCTCATATTTATAAACAACGTTCTAAATAATCTATAATTGCTTCAAGCATTTCTTCTCTACCAACTAATCTAGCGTGTGAAGTCTCATTCATCGCTAAAGTATCTATTTCAATAGTTTTTAGCTCTGCTATTATTTCTTCTAGTCCTTCTTTATAACTTAAATCACATATACTTACATTTAATTTTTTTATTTCTTCCATTGTTTCACTCTCCTAACAAATCAGGGTTATCAAATTTATTTCCTAATACTTCTAGTTCTCCATCATCTTCTAAATAAAATCCTTTTTCGTTGAATTTACGATATTTTGGCTTTAATCTAAATCCACCAAATGCAAAATATACTTCATACTTTTCTCCTGCACAAAATCCATATTCTTCATAATCATCAGGTATTTGTACTATATCTCCGTTCATAAATAGGCACTTTGTTTTTATCGTATAAGCCTGTGAATTGCATAAGTTCTATATCGTTAAAGTCAAAACTCTTATTCCCATAATTTGAACCGCTTGTACTGTATCCAATAATTGCTTTCTTAGTATTTAAATGCAAAGAACTAACATTAAGTATTTTGCCTACTAGCTCTTTATTATAATCTTCTTTGATATAAGCTCTAAATTTAATCTCTCTCATTTTTCCTCCTTTTATAATGAAAACAAATTAATCTTAATGGGCACACTATGTTTCTATATCTATAACAAAAACGTGTACCTCGCATATCATACATATGTATACAGTTCTTACACCTCTTTTGTTTTAGTTTTCTAAACAATACCATATACTCACTCCTCTTTTAGTAGGTCTTCCAAAGCTTCTAACTTGCCTATTTTCTTTAAAATACTTGCTGTTTTTCCACTACTTCTCATTCCTACTACAGTTATTGTTGTTTCTAATTCTAATAATTCTATCTTCTCTTTTATCTTGTCTTTGCTTATGTATTTAAAGCTTATTAAATTCTCTAAATGATCTGCGAGTTTTCTCAAACCTTCATTCTCTTTCTGCAAATGTTCTAGTTCTTTCTTTAATTCTTCATATCTTAATTGATAATTATTGCCATACAATTTTTCTTCTTCCTCTAGCTTCATTTAATCACACCTCATTTCCCCAACAATCCCAACCATCTGCGTATTGTCTTGCAAACAGCTCTATTCTTGGCAAATTTCCACATAATTCAACTATTTTATCTCTTACTTCATCTGGTTTTCTGCTATGCTCTCTTATTTGACTTTCTACTATTTGCGATAAACTTCTAGTTTTAAATTTCATCTTTTTACCTTTTATACCAATCAAACATAATTCTGCATTTCCTCTTGTATAATGCCCCATTCCTAAATGATTTTTTCCATTCTTAGTTTTCTTTATCCAACAAAATCCGCAGGTTTTATAATTAAATCCCCAACTTTTTATTACTTTGAAACAGTCTTTTAAAAATGGCATTGTTACCCACATAAACAATATGCAATTGTCTGCTACCATATTTTTTATTGGCAAATTTGATATATCTTCTATTGTCATAACATCATATTTACAACAAGCGCCCCTGTTTCCTGATAATGCTTTATCCTTATAGCTCCAAGGCGGATCTGCATAAATAATGCTATACTTTTTATCCGTATTGTATATATCTACTTTCATTAAATCACCCATCAAATAAATTTTTAAATATTTCTACAAGCACATTAACCACTATTGAATTACCAGCTTGCTTATAAAGTTGAGTGTTAGAATTAAATTTTGCTGCTCTATCAAATTCTTCATCTTTAAACCCCATTAATTTCCAACATTCTCTAGGCGTTAGTTTCCTAATTTTCAACTCATTTTGTATAACTTTTGGTATATTACCACTTCCACCACCAGCTTTTACCGATCTAGTACATTTGCTTTCTTTTGAATAGACATTTTGTTCAAAATGCCACCCATATATAGTTTTGTTTTTTAATGGGTTATCAATATCTTGTCCGCTCAGTTACATTTTTAATTAATACTTTCGGTTCAGTATTTCCGCCTTGACATGTATGTATTGTAGGCGACAAACCTTCTTCGCTATATACTCTTCTGCAACTTTCGTTTATTTTATCCCATTTACCACCTTGTAAATTTCCAACTTGTATGCATTTTGGGTCTTTCCAATCTCTCGCTAATAATGTATCGCAAAATTCTTTTTCTTGTATTCGTTTCTTTTCTTGCATAAAATTACTATTTTTAATTTTTTCAACTTGTTCGTTGCTTAAATAGTATTTCTCATCGACTTCTTCTTCTAACAAATCTTTAAGTCTTAACTCAAGACTTTGTTTTTGTGGAAATTCAAAACCTTTGCCATTCAAAATACTAATAGTAAATACTCTTTCTCTATTTTGTGGTATTCCATAATCTTTAGCGTTTAACACCTCATAATAATTTGTATATCCTAAGCTCTGCATTGCGGTTAAGTAATTGTCAAAGTTGTGTTTATGCTTTGCACTTAATACGTTTTTTACATTTTCCCATATTACATACTTAGGTCGTAACTTCCCAACGATTCTTATCGTTTCATACATTAAACTGCTTCTTGTTCCACTTCCTATATCTCCACCAGCTTGTTTGCCTGCAAGCGAAAAATCTTGGCATGGGCTACCGTGCATTATTAAGTCGCATTCTATATCTTTATTCCATGTTGTTATATTTTGTATTTCAAAAGTTGTGTTATGAATTGCATTAAAACTGGCAATTGCATATTTATCTATTTCGACTGCATCAACTATTTCATGGTCTATTCCAAGTCTATCTAAAGCACTACTACATGCCCCAATTCCTGCAAATAATTCTAAAACTTTTAACAATCTATTCACCTTCTTCAAAACTGTTATAAATAACTTTATTTCTTGCTCCGTTCTTTCTTGCTTCAAACACCATATTTACTGTTTCTAATAATTCATTAGTTGTCATTAATTTAGTATCTAAACAACTTTGTAATAGCGAAGCTATTCCTGTTAATATGCCAATCTTGTTATTACCTGTCATTATTTGTTTTGAATATTTCATATCTTTAGTTTTATATATTCTTATATCAAATTCACAGTCTTTATAAAATTGTTCTGCATCCATTTATTGTTCCTCCAAATTTGCGCATATTTTTAATAAATCTATTTTGTTTTTTATTTTTTGATCTAATAATTTAAGTTCGTATACAATTAGCCATATCCACGCTATTGCTATAAGGCTGTATGCAATTCCAAATCCAAAATTACCAATTTCAAAGCAACGTATACTATCCATAACGTTTATTACGACCATTAATTCTTTTAATACCACCATAATTAAGCAACTTCTAGTTGCTCTTTTTAAATCTTCTTTAGCTTCTACATATATATTTTTCATTTAATTTCAACCCCCAATTTATTCATTTGTCGTTTTATTTCTGGATAATCAGCTCTCTCTAAATGCTTTGTCCTAAACGAATCTATATTGTTATAAATATTTCGCATTATTCGTTTTAATCTTTTCGCCCCAAAACCTAATTTATAATTGATTGTGTAAGCAGTTAGATAAAACGTAAATTCTATTGCATGTAATTGTCCTGCTCTAAAACCTCTTTGATATTCATTTTCTAGTTTAATTGCTTGTATATCTCTATCAGACAAGCCTTTTCTTTTAAGTATTCTCTTTTCTTCTCTATTCATTTGTTACACCTCTTCGATTTCTAAAATCACTTTGTAATCATCTCCAACAGCAAAGCTATCTGTAAAACCAGTCACCCATTTTCTGTTGTCATTTTTAAGTTTCCCGCATTGTTGAAGTGCATCTAAAACAAATTTTTTTGCATAGCAAATATTGTCATAATCTCTTTTCGCATTTGCTTCTACCCATGTAAAATGTATTTTTATTGGTTTTTTAAATGTTGGTAACTGGTTTATAAAATATCCCATATCACTTTGTACCTCTTTTTTCATTCGATTACCAACATGGTAATTAGTTCTACACGCATCAATGTACTCATTCAGGCTTGGTACTTTTAACGGTATTTCTATTTTTATCATTTGCAAGCACCTTCCTCTATTTTGTCTTTATATTTCATGTCTCTCTTCACATATATAAGCCTATTTCTAATTGCTGTTTCCGTGTGTCTGCTTAATTCTGGCAATGCCACGATATCATTAGCACAAAGGCCACTTTTTATCGCTTCTTTCATGGCTTGTATTTCGTTATATTCCCATGAAACGAATTGAGCTTTTTTCTTTATTTTCAATTCTCTGCCTATATCAATTCTTTGAAAACATTCTCTATATCCTAATGCGCTTTTGCATAAGAATAAATCATATTCTTTATGTGCTTTTGGTATTATTTCTAATACTTCATATATTTTCCCTAATACTTCTATCTTCATACAACACCCCACATCTTTTGTTTATTAAATATCATTTATAAATTTCAATTGTTCCTCTCTTGTTAATTGATCCCAGTCAGCTTGCTTTTTTGCCCATGAAACTGCCTTTAGTTTATCCCCAAAACAATTTATAGGATTGTTTTCGCGCGCGTTTTTTAACAAGATAGAATATATAGTCTTATCTTGTCTATTAATGTGGTCATATTGTGTGACAGTTTGTGTGTCATTTTGTGTGACAAATTGTGTGTCATTTTGCACACATGGGATGTTTTGTGTGTCATTTTGGACTATCAAATCATTTTGTGTGTCATATTGCGCATATAGAGGAATTATTCTATATTCACCTGCTTGATTCCCTTTTCCTTTTTTATATTCAATATATTTTTTCTGCATTAATTCATTTCTGGTTCTGTCTAATGTTCTTCTATCAATTCCAGTTAAGGTCACTAGATATGTATTAGCTACCGTGAATCTCGCTTTCCAAAGACACTTGTTGTTTATATGAAGCAAAACGCTGTATAAACATATAGCTTTTGGACCTAGTGGATTACTTGGTAGTAATTCATAAAAAGCATTCAACTGGCTTATATACTTCATTTGACCACCTGCTCTCTTTTGTTTCTTTATTATGTCAATTTTTCTCCTTTATAGCACAATAGCAAGGAACTCGCCTTGCTACTTGCTATATTTAAATTCTTTCCATTTGTTATAAATTAGCTTTTCTTCATTCCAAGAATCGCCGTAAATCGATTTTAAATATTCCCTAATAATATTTTCTATCTCTTCTCTTCTAAAGTCGTTATCGTAATCTTGATGGCATTTTAGACAACCTGTAACTACATTTTCTTCTATACCAAGTCCACCTTGTCCTCTTCCTATAAAATGCATATTAGGGTCACCTCTTTTCACTTTGCAAACCACACATATACCACCATCTCTTTCATATACTTTCTTTTTCACTTTTGGTGGTATATCTGTTGCCTTTGAACGTTTTGACTTATAACTCATTTTAAATACCTAAAATGGAAGGTCATCATCAGTTATTTGACTAAAACTATTTGTTGCGTTTCCATTAGAAAATGAAACATCTTCACGTTTGCCATCTGCAAAGTAAGTTTCTTCAGCTACAACTTCTGTAACATATACTCGCTTTCCATCTCGGTCATCATAACTTCTTGTTTGTATTCTTCCTACAACTCCCACTTGTTGACCTTTCTTAAAATATTTACTACAAAATTCTCCTGTCTTATCCCAAGCCACTATATTAATAAAATCAGCTTGACCTTCTTTTGAAAATCTTCTGTTTATCCCTAATGTAAAACTTGCTACTAATGTATTATTATCTGTATATCTAACTTCTGGATCTCTAGTTAATCTTCCTAATAACATTACTTTATTCATTATTTTCTCTTCCTTTCTGTCAAATTTATTCCCAACTTTCTTTTAATCTCATTAATTCATTAGGTGTCATTGTTTCAATGTTTTGTAATTTACATTCTTCCACTATACTATCTACGAGGCGTGACATTTCTTTACTGTCATAAACACTTGAGCCATACCAAGCAACCACATTTGTATATCCTACTAATTTAGAAGGCATTGTCTCGCACAGCCAGCCAATTCCGTTCTTTTGCCACACATCTATATAACGCTCTATCGCTTCAGTTTTTACTGGAATAATTTCTCTTACACCAATATCTTTAATTGCTTTCTTATATACTTCTACTGGCTCTAAATTTAGTTTTTGAGCCAGTTTGTTTATAAGAAGCCAACAATATGCGTTAGCATCCAAAGAACGTTTTTGTCGCCATTTTTTTGCTTCTATTGATAATTTGTCGACCTCTTTTATTTCTTCCAACTCCTCCAACGCACTTCTTTCATTCATAATAAATGTAATCTTCGGTTTATTGCTTTTAAAATCTATGCTTATATCCGATATTCTTCCTGTAAATTTCATGTATTACCTTTCCACATGTTCGTGTAAAAAAACATATTCTGAATTATCTCCCATGTTATTTAATAAAAATTCTGTTGCTTTCTGTTTACTTAAATGATTGCTTTTAGCCCTAAACTCATATACAAATTTACATTCTAATTGTTTTTGCTTTATTCGTTCCTGTATCTCATCTTCATCATAATTCCCCTCTATTAGATACAAGTCATAATTTTTTGCACTAATACCCTCCAATGTTTTTGTATCTGTAGCATAAATCACTTTGTAATCATCAAAAAGAACTCTATATCCACATTGAGGTACATCGTGATAAAGTTTCAGCATCATTAATCTAAATAGCTTATAATCGTATTTAATTCCAAAATCAAGTACATCTATATTTTCTCTATTCACTCCACATGCTAGGAGTGGCTTTAATAACCACTCACCACATGCGAATCTCAAAGTCGGTCTTTCTTCTGCCAATTTCTTAATCGTAGTTTTATTAAAATGGTCTGCATGAATATGCGTTAATAAAACTATTTTTAAATTTTTATAATACTTTTCCATTTTTTTAAAAGTAACTCCACAATCTATCAAAATATAATCTTTTAAAATTACTGCATTTCCTGTGCTACAACTAGATATGATTTTATATTTCATTCATTGAATATACCTTTTCAGTTTCTTCTTGTGGCTCTACTTGAATTTCAATTGGTTCTTGTGTTATAACTTCTGCTTGCATTTCTTCCGCTTCATACATTCCACCTAAGTCCTCAACAAATGTTTCTCTTAAAGCTCTTACCTTTGCAACCTTTTCAACCATTGTTGCACCTTTATTTGACCAGTTAGAGTTATAACTTCCATTACTTGTTTTTTGTGCAACTTCATCAAAGCTTACACTTGAATATGTAGGATGTGTCCAATCTTTTCTATATACTTTAGCCCATCCACCAACTAATCTTTCATTTCCTAATTTAAATGTACCTCTTCTTTCCTCAACACTATCATCTTCTTTTTGAACTATAATTCCACTTTCTATTCCATCATAATTAGGATTTAACACAGCTCTTTTAAGTATTGCATCTTTACCAACTACAATTTGAGCTGGTTGTTTTTCTGAATACTTAATCAAATAAGCTTCTCTCAAAAACGGATTTAATTTTCTAACTTTACAAAGCTCAGTAAACAATTTAAATTCTTGATTTGTAATCTTTGCATCTGTTCCTACAATGTACTCTTGCACTATTCTTGGTGTTAATTTAATCTCTTGTCCATCTATTTCAAATTTAACCGTTAATTCTTGTTTTTGTTCTACTACTTCATCACTCATAATCATATCCTCCAACTTCTAAAAATTCTTTTAATGCTTTTAATTGTGTTCGTGTAGCTTTTACAGTAAATTTCAATGTTATTTTTTCTTCCTCGACCTCTGGAGCATCTAAGCTCATTTGTGGTAGTTCTTCTATTGTTGGCACATGTTTCTCAGATTCTCTTTCTTGTTTATCTTTTTCTTCCTCAATAGCTTTGAATCTATCGCTTACTGTTGTAATTGCATTACTTACATTTAACGATTGCTTATACTCAACTAAAATTTCTGCTTTGTGTTCTTGTGTATCAATTAGTTTTAAATCATCTGCGATCTTATCTATAAAGTTTTTTGCTTGCTCTTTTAAACTCTTCATGCTTGCTGTTAAAGTGATATTAATATTTGCTTGCTCATACGTTATAAAATCGATATTTTTCGAATTTAAATATTCATTAAAGTAATTTACTACCTCTGTTTTTTTATTCGCTTTTAGCTCATTCTCAACTGAATCTATTTTGTTTTTTAATTCGACATCTGCCTTTTTATATTTATCTGATATACATTCTTTATATATAGCTTCAAATTCTTCATAAGGTTTCATAATTTCAGCTTTTACTTGTTTTCTCTTATCTTCAAATTCCTTTGATTCTTTATTTAATGTAGCTCTGATTTCTTTTATTGTTTTTACATTTTCTTCTGTACAAACTAAACCGATAGCTCCACTTACTTTTGCATCTATTTCTGCACTTACCACTTTTAGCTGTTCCTCTATTACTGGCAACTGTTTAACAATAATTAGACTATTTTCCATTAAAATTACTCCTCCTCATAATCAATTGGTTTTGCATGCATATATCTATCCCACATTTCTGTATCTGATAGCCATGCATTTTCTACCTCGATATCAAACATAAAACCACCCCTTGATTTCGTTCAAATATTTTGTTAAAATATTTGTATAAAAATATTGATATAACTATTTTTTGAACTAAACAGTTTCGTTGGTAGCGGTGTTGTTTAGTTCTTTTTTTGTGTATTCTTCGTAAGCTTCTTTTAACAAATCTTCATATGTTATTAATATCTCTGATGTATCTTTACTTAATTTGTTTAATAATCCCCATGTTTCATCATCCACATTCGTTCTTGTTCTTGTTAGATCGTATCTAACATCATCAATCAATGTTTTAATTTCTTGCAGTTTTTCTTTCATATCATTTCCTCCTTCCTTTAACATACTCTACTAATAAAGC
>JAEIGA010016175.1_pt1 | contig 11356 bp, 9 predicted proteins | sample 9270691 | NCBI WGS metagenome assembly JAEIGA01 (sample SAMN17057246, study PRJNA624740) | gut metagenome | biome: biome; isolation source: fecal sample | host: Bos grunniens | place: China: Xizang | collected 2019
ACCAGAAGATGGGTGGCGCGATGTGGATATGCCTTGGCGAATTCTACTTCGAGGAGGGCGACCATGCGGCACTTGTGACACTCTCGAACTACTCCAAGGAGCAGGGCGTGGTGAGTGCCGATGCTGTGAAGATTGGTGGCGGCATGGGCAACATACGCCGCGGAACAAAAAAGACTAACGATGAGGGTGAGACAATCGTCGACGAGTTCATAAGTGGTCATCCACGATTTACGGAGGGTGCACGCTACTGGTTGCAGTGGTCGGGCTTCCCAACGGATGTCTACGCACCCAAGGATAACACCGACGACTACAAAGAGGACTACATGTCTCGCGCACACTGGGTGAACCACCTCATGGGAGGCTCGGAGCATCTCGCCGACAGCGTCGGAAAGCGCATACCCATAGACCTCACCCTTGCTATGCACTCCGATGCGGGCGTCAGGGATAACGATGATGTGGTGGGCACACTAGGCATCTACTGCACGCGCGACAACAAGGGCAAGTTCTCAAACAACACCTCGCGCCTACGCTCACGCGACCTCACCGACATCGTCATGACGCAGATTGTGGACGACATACGCCTACTACACGAGCCCGAGTGGACACGACGTGGCATGTGGGATAGAGCCTACTACGAGGCACGCCTACCCTACTGCCCTACGATGCTTCTCGAGCTGCTCTCTCACCAAAACTTCGGCGACATGCGCTATGGTCTCGACCCGGCGTTCCGCTTCGACGTGAGTCGAGCGATATACAAGGGCATACTGCGCTACATAGCGAGTCAGTACCACATGGATTACGTGGTGCAGCCACTCCCCGTGCACAACTTCGCAGTGGTGATGGATGGCAACACCGCCCACCTATCATGGGAGCCAACAACCGACCCCCTAGAACCTACAGCCACACCCGACTACTATATATTGTATACGCGCGTGGATGGTGGCGGCTTCGACACTGGTCGCCGCATAGATGGCACAACGACAACCGTGACACAGCAGCCCGACCACATATATAGCTACCGCATCACCGCGGCAAACAGCGGTGGCGAGAGCTTCGACAGCGAAACACTCTCGGCATGCCGTCGCACAGCCGCCAAGGGTAACATCCTTGTGGTGAATGGCTTCACACGCATATCGGCACCCGAGCGCATATCAACCGACTCTACAGCAGGCTTCCTGCACACCTACGATGGTGGCGTGCCCTACATTGAGGATATATCCTTTATCGGTGAGCAGCGCATCTTCGACCGCACACTTGCGCGCTCCGACAACGACATGAACGCTTTGGGCACCTCGCGCCACGACTACGCCGCAACGGTCGTCGCAGGCAACAGTTTCGACTACCCCGCAGTGCATGGCAGCTCCATCATTGCGGCGGGCTACTCCTTCTCCTCGGCATCGAGTGGTGCTGTGGAGGCGGGCATGGTGTCGCTCGACAACTTCAACGCCATAGACATCATCCTCGGCAAGCAACGAACAACAACCATAGGGCGCAACAGCACAGAGCGTCATGAGGTGTTTCCACAACCGATGCAAGAACGATTGCGCGCATATACCGAGGCGGGAGGAGCACTTCTCATCTCTGGAGCATATACCCTCGCAGACCTCGACACAGAGTCTGACAAGCTCTTTGCTACAGAGGTACTCCATGCCGCATATGGCGGTTACGACACCCTCGCCTACAGCGCTACGACACCCGCATCAATAGCATCGAAGCGACAAAACAGCACATGCCTAATAGGCGATGTGGCATTCAGCACTCAGCTATGCCGCGACACCTACGCACTGGAGTCGGTAGAGGTGGTGACACCAGCATCGGGGGATGCACACACGATACTTCTCTACAACTCGGGAGCTTCGGCAGCGATAGCATACAATGGACAGCACCGCACGATAGTCATGGGATTCCCCTTCGAGTCGATAACCGACAGCGACATTCGCAACCATACGATGGCCAAGTCGCTCCAGTTCCTAATGTCGAAGAAGCGACAGCCCAAGGTAGAGGCTGAGCCAGAGAGACCTCGACGCAGCAGAAGACCTAGACGCTAAGCAATAACATTATGGCACTTACAAAACAGAATATCAAGACCTTGGCAATGCCCCTAGCAATGGTTGTGGGCGTTGCTCTATGCCGCCCATTGGCGGTTGTCGAAGAGATAACCGAGCACACACTCACGCCAGTGCTCATCGCAGCAATGCTTTTTATCACCTTCTGCCGCGTAGACATACGTCAGATGCGCCTGCAGTGGACACACCTATGGATGCTGCTTATCCAGTTTTTGGGCGCAGCCATCGTCTATTATGCTGTGACACCACTCCTCGGTGCTGAGGTGGGTCAGGGAGCCATGATATGCGTGATGGCACCCATAGCCATGGCGGCAGTGGTAATTGGAGGAATGCTGGGTGGTAATGTGACCATGATGGTAACCTACAGTCTCATCTGCAACCTCGTGACAGCGCTCATTGCGCCCTACATGCTCCATGCCTTTGGCAATGGCAGTTGCACCTTCATGGAGATTATAGCACGCGTAGCACCTACGCTTATCGCACCCTTCGTGGTGGCGCAGTTATGCAGATGGCTGCTACCCAAGGTAGCGGCATGGTTTGCCGCGCACTCATCCATATCGTTCTACCTATGGCTCATATCGCTCATCCTTGTTATGGGTCGCACAACAGTATTTATTATCGAGGCTGATGCCTCTATATTGGTGGAGGTCGAATTGGCAATGGTTGCCCTTGTGCTGTGCATCGCACAGTTTAGAGCAGGCAAGCTCCTCGGCAAGTATACGGGTGATGTGGTGGGCACCACACAGTCGGTGGGTCAGAAGAACACCATCTTCGCCATTTGGCTCTCGCTCAACTTCCTAAATCCCATAGCATCAATTGCCCCTACAGCATACATCGTATGGCAGAACCTCATCAACAGCTGGCAGATGTGGAAGCATGAGCGTGTAAAGCGATAGCGTCTAAAGAGCCTATGGCTCCATTATTGCAGTGTGGGAGGTATAACAACTTTTAAACATTGCAATTATGACACTATCAACTGTTGCCACAGCGCTCATCACCATTGTTGAGCTACCCTACCCCTACGACGCTCTCGAGCCATATATATCTGCCGAGACGCTACACTTCCACCACGACAAACACTATGCAGGATATGTCGTGAAGCTTAACGAGCTTATCGAAGACACCCACTATGCCAATATGCCACTCGAGGAGATTGTACGCACCAGCGATGGCGCCATCTTCAACAATGCGGCACAAGCATGGAACCACATCTTCTACTTCGAGCAGTTCGCGCCACGCTCACAGCACCACCCCGAGGGCGCTCTCAAGCGTGCCATAGATAATCAGTTTGGATCGTTGGAGGGACTCAAGGAGCGCATGACGACACACGCCACAGCACTCTTCGGCTCGGGCTGGGTGTGGCTTGCAGCAGACAATGATGGCAGACTATACATAATATCAAAGTCGAATGCGGGAACACCGCTCACCGACGACCTCACACCCTTGATAGCCATAGACGTATGGGAACATGCCTACTACCTCGACTATCGAAATATGCGTAAGAACAGTGTCGAGGAGCTATGGAAAGTACTTGACTGGCGGGTAATAGACGCACGCTACGACGCTATCAGGGCGTAAATATAATCGGGTCTCGCAACACTCCGTTGCCAGACCCGAACCCTTTGTCCGCTCGTCGAAGAAAAGATGCATAAACGATGTAGTGGACTTACAAAAAAGAGCCTGCACAGTGTGCAGGCTCCTATTATACAATATCCATTATTACTTTAGAATGGCAAGTCATCTGCATCATCCGCAGGCATGACGGGTGCAGCGGGCTGTGGCACAGGTTGCTGAAATGACTGTGCAGGTTGCTGATAACCGCCCTGATAGCTACTCTGCTGTGCTGGCTGCTGATAGCCACCACCCTGGTATGCGGGTTGCTGTGTGGGCTGCTGATAGCCACCCTGTACGGGTACGTTATCCTGGCGGCGACCCAAGAGCTTTAACTCATCAGCAACAATCTCTGTTGCGTAATGCTTCTGACCATCACGCTCCCACTCGCGGCTACGCAAGCGACCCTCAATATAGAGCTGCGAGCCCTTACGCACATACTTGTCAACGACCTCAGCGAGGTTGCGCCACAAGGTTACAGTATGCCACTCGGTGTGCTCTGTGGCCTCATTAGTCTGACGATTGAAGATACGCTCCGAAGTGGCGAGACGTATACGGGCAACCTTAACGCCAGTCTCGAGACTGCGCACCTCGGGATCCTGACCCACGTTACCTACTAATATAACCTTATTAATCATAATATATCTATAGCTTAAATGTTTGATGTCGTAGCTATTGGCACAGATGCAATAAGCGTGCTATGCCCACGTGTGGAGGTTAGTCCTCCTCGTCAACAATCGACTTATTGTTTTTATTACCCCTTTTGTTGTTACGCTCCTTATACTCAATCTCTGAGATAAGGCTAGAGACGAAGTCATGGCGCTCGGGACCATCAACTAGGTACATGGCAATGGGCTGGTAGTACATCACGCGCATCATACTCTCGGGCATACGTGCGCGGCGTAGGCGCACAGCATCCTTCTCTGTAGTAAGGACAAAGGCACGAGGGTGCTCATTGAGTTTTGCGTATATGCACTTGAGGTCCTCAGCAGTGAAGCTATGGTGGTCGGGAAGTATCACCTTATCAACGACCGTATAACGAGTCTCAGCCTCACGGATAAAGGGTCGGGGGTTGCCGATGCCCGAGACGAGAATCACCTGCTGTGTGTAGTATGGGGCTTCCCTGTCGGGGAAATTATAGATGGGCTGGATACCCAATGGCTCAATGTTTGAGAAGAAAATCTTCTGATATGCTACGCTGCGCAACTTATTAATCCATAGTCGCTTATCCAGCGGGCTCATATTCTCGCTACACTTCGTAACGATGAAGATATGTCCCTTACGGAGGCGTGACCTGACATCGCGCAAGCGGCCCAATGGTAGCATATTATCGCTATCGATGGGACGTGTAGAGTCCACGATGATGATGTTAACCTTGGGTCTCACCCTACGATGCTGGAAGCCATCGTCCATGATGATGAGGTTCACCTCGGGGTGCTCCTTGCGTATGCGCTCTATGCCCGCCACTCTATCCTCCGAGACCACGACGACCACATCGGGGAACTTGAGCTTTATCTGTAGCGGTTCATCACCCACATTGCTATATACATCGCTTGTTGTCACCTCGCGGTAGCCCTTAGTCTTGCGGCCATAACCACGCGAGAGGATAGCCATGGTGTAGTGTCCCTCGAGAGAGTTAAGAATATACTCTGCGGTAGGTGTTTTGCCCGTGCCGCCAACGGTGATATTGCCGATGCACACAATGGGGATATCGAAGGAGTAGCTCTTGAATACTCCCCAATCGTAGAGGCGGTGTCGGATAACAACCACCAACGTATATATCCACGATATTATGCGTTTAACAATTTTCATTTCCTTTGCTTATGGCCGCGACATAGTGACGCTATCGGTCAAAGGTACTATTTATTTTTGTAACAACCAAATAATATGGAGTTTTTACCATTAAAATGGTATAAAAGACGTATCGGTCTGTGGTAATAATCAAAAAAAATAGTATCTTTGCGCATTATGAAATTTATCACCCGAATAACTGCATTTATCATGCTCGCAGGCATGGTTGCATGCGGCGGCGGCTCGACCGAAAACAAGAGCACTGCGGCTGGCGATAGCAGCACCGACACTCCCGCTGAACCAGTATATCTATATGGTATAAATACCAATGACCACAATGTGGTCAACGACACGGTACGCTCTGGCGAGACCGTAGGTGGCATCCTCAACCGCTGTGGCGTATCGGCAGTCATGGTCGACCGCTTGGATAAGGCGGCAGTCGATGTCTTCCCCTTGCGCAAGATTCGCGCAGACAAACCATACACCAAGTTCACACACACTGTGAGCGACTCGTTGGGTGAGCGCGAGGTGCTCGACTACCTCGTCTACCACATCGATGCCATTGAGTATGTGACATTTGGTTTCCATGGCGACTCAGTATCGGTTGTCAAGGGTGAGAACCCTGTGGAGGTGGTGCGCGAGCGTCGTGAGGCTGTAATCACCTCATCGCTATGGGGCGCCATCATGGAGCAGGACATGCCCTACTCGCTAGCTGCCGAGGTCGAGGATATCTACCAGTGGACTGTAGACTTCTTCGGCATCCAGTCGGGCGACTCATTCACCGTAATCTATGATGAGAAGTATGTAAACGGTCAGTCTGTAGGCATCGGTCGTGTGTGGGGTGCTCTCTTCAAGCATGGTGGCAAGGAGTACTACGCAATCCCATATGCTCAGGAGAAGGGCAAACTACGCTACTGGGAGGCTAATGGTGAGTCATTGCGCAAGCAGATGCTAAAGGCTCCATTGAAGTACACACGCATCAGCTCGAAATTCTCTAACTCACGTCTTCACCCCGTACACAAGGTATATCGCCCACACCATGGTGTTGACTATGCTGCGCCATCGGGGACTCCCGTACACTCAGTAGCTGATGGTACCGTTGTCTTCGCTGGCTGGGGTGGCGGCGGTGGTAACACCATCAAGATCAAGCACGCAGGAAACCTTCAGACAGGCTACCTCCATCTTAAGGGTTTTGCCAAGGGCATAAAAGTGGGCACTAAGGTATCACAGGGTCAGCTTATCGGCTATGTAGGTTCTACAGGTACATCTACAGGTCCTCACCTCGACTACCGCATATGGAAGAATGGCAAGCCCATCGACCCCCTTAAGGTCACACAGGAACCTGCTGAGCCTATTGCTGTAGCACATAAGGAGCGTTTTGAGGCTATACGCGACAGACTTATCGCCGAGCTCGAGGGCAGAGAGGTTGAGGGTGGCGTAATCACCGATGACGACATCTTCGTGGAGGGTAAATAATCCTTGCAGAGTATGGATGAGCGTTTTATAAAGTTCATAAAGAAACATCATGTGTTAACCCTCGCTACGGTAAATGGCGAGGGTATGCCATATGTTGCAAACTGCTTCTACGCCTACGACACGAAGCGTAACGTACTGGTATTCACCTCCGATACCGCCACACGTCATGGTGCAGAGATGGCGGCAAACAGCCATGTGGCAATCTCTATAGTGTTAGAGACTCGCATAGTGGGTCGTGTGCAGGGCGTGCAGATTACAGGCACTGCAGAGCAAGGTGACGATGAGGCGCGCAAGTGCTACATCAAGCGCTTTCCCTATGCTGCGGCTGCACCGCTAGAATTGTGGATGGTACGTCCCGCGATGATGAAACTTACGGATAACACACTTGGTTTTGGCAAGAAGTTAATATGGCAAAGCGAGGAGTAATAATCGTTGCTGGAGGCTCAGGTAGCCGCATGCAGTCGGCACTCCCCAAGCAGTTCCTTATGCTTGGCGGCATGCCCGTTGTGGCACGCACCATAAACACCTTCAGCGAGGCACTGCCTGGCGCAGAGATCATCGTAGTGCTACCCGAGGAGCATATCGCGTTGTGGGAAAACCTACGCGCACGCTTCGATGTTGCACGCCATAGCATAGTCGCGGGAGGCAAGGAGCGTTTCCACTCTGTGCTTAATGGCATCAATGCCCTATCTAACGAGGTGGAGTACATCGCGGTGCATGATGGCGTGCGCGCCATGGCTACGAAGAAACTCATTATCAGAGCTATGCTCGCTGCAGAGGAGCATGACGCGGTGATTCCCGTAGTAGATGTTGTCGACTCATACCGCAGAGTTGATGGCAATGAGTCGCATATCGTGCCACGTGCGGAGTTGCGCATAGTGCAGACGCCTCAAATATTCAAGGCCCAGACACTTCGCAATGCTTATAGTGTAGCGTTCAGCCCCGCATTTACTGATGATGCCTCGGTTGTCGAGGCTGCGGGAGGACACATAACACTCGTGGAGGGTGAGCGCACAAACATCAAGCTCACCACCCCTGAGGATATGGCATATGCAGAATGGTTGCTCACTCGGGAGCAATAGCGGAGCAGGCCAACTCCAATTTCTATAAAATATTAGGGGGCTGTTTAACAGCCCCCTAATATTTTGCTATCGTCCGCAGTACAGCGTTAAGTAGATGCCCGAGAAGCTATCTACAACGCCCTGTATCATCAAGAACGTGGAGTCTGCTCGCAATTCTGGTGCAGCAACAGACACAGCATTAAGAGCATCCTCGGCCTTAATCATCATGCCCAGCTTACCGTTGACAATCTTCAAAAAACCATTGCACGAGAGCGTCTTGCCATCATCGGTCACAACGGTGAGCACGAAGCGCGCCTTGGCACTATCGTAGGTGTAGCTACCCTCGTAGACCATATCCTCATAGCTCAGACTACCCTTGCCATTACTTTGCAGCTTGATGGTGAAACAACCAGGCACGATGCCAGCCTCCTTGAGTTCTGTATTAGCAAAGGTGTTCAACTGCGACACCGAGGCATCCGCAAAAGCGCTAGTGCCGAGGTACTCCACGCAGATGCTGCTATACTTCCACACGCCCAACACCTGACTCTTCTGAGGAGCATTCTCTGCGAGGGTTGCGTAGGGCGACTTTGTCGTCTTAGAGCTAGAACCTCCAAAGAGACCACCAAGCTTCGAGAGGTCGAACTGCGCGCTAGCAGTAGTAGGAAGGGCCACAACGCCCATGAGCGCCACGAGCGCCACAATAATCAATCTCTTCATAGTCACTATTGACGATTATAGGTAAAGCCTACAAGCACGTTATCGTAGTTATTAACGAGCTGTGTGATGCTGTTAAGCATCGACACTTTAGAGCCTAGTGCCGAGAGGAAGTTAACAAGCTTTGTGCAGTCGAAGACCACATCGAGGTTGTCGCCACTCATATGGGCAAATCCCTTGAGTGATGATACCTTGAGGAGCTTCGAGCTAAAGAGGAGCTCGAGAGCGTGTGTATCGCTATTGTAGGTATATGTACCTGATAGCGTGCGCTTTCCAATGACCATAGTGAAGGTCATATCCTCCTTGAGTGTGAGGGTGTGGCTGCCAGGCTTGATGCCGACGAAGTTATATGCCGACTGCAACTTTGTCTCGATAGTAGAGACCATGGCATTACCTGCAAGTGTTGCAAGCTGGTTGTCGCTCTCGAGGCGCACAGCGGGCGCTGCATAACCCCACGAGCCTGTCATCATATACTCTGTAGCCTTGCCACCAGTAGCCTGGTCAACAAGCTCGGTGACCGCACCCTTAAGGAGGTCTCCCAGACTCTGCGCAGATGCTGTGCCACACATAGCAACAAGCGCGACTAGCATGATAAATACTCTTTTCATAAGTTGTGTCCTTTAAATTTACAGATACTTCGAGCGCCTGACGACACCCGAAGTACCAATACGTTTTTTAACTTTAGAACGTACATACGCTGCACATATTGTGCGCGTCTATGCACTATAGCGTAGCCTCAAGCTCGTCAATCTCCTGCAACCATGCACGTGACTCAGCATCTGATGGCATGTGCAAGTCGCCGCGTGGTGAGAGGCCCACAGCACCCACCTTGGGGCCATCGGGCATTGCCGAGCGCTTGAACTGCTGTGAGAAGAAGCGACGGAAGAAGACCTTCAACCACTTCAAAATTGTAGCCTTGTCGAAACGATCCTCAAAGGCAATGGTTGCGAGCATAAAGATCTTAGCCGGAGCATAACGACGACGGAGTGCGCAGTAGAGGAAGAAGTCGTGGAGGTCGTATGGGCCCACGATATCCTCCGTATGCTGAGCCTTGCCCTGGTCATCTGCAGGGAGCAACTCGGGGCTAACAGGTGTTGCGACAACATCGCGCAAAGCATCACGCAAAACGCCCTCGGCACAATTCTCGGCATACCACTCTACCATGTATCTTACCAAGGTCTTGGGCACAGAGGCATTGATACCGTACATAGACATCTGGTCGCCATTGTATGTTGCCCAGCCGAGTGCCAACTCACTCATGTCACCTGTGCCGATAACCATTCCGTTACACATGTTAGCCACATCCATGAGGATCTGCGTACGCTCACGTGCCTGAGAGTTCTCGTATGCTACTGAGCGCTCATCGACATCGAGACCTATATCCTTGAAGTGCTGTTCGCACGCCTCCCTGATGGGAATCTCGCGGAGCGTACAGCCCAACTCACGAACCATAGTGAGTGCATTCTGATATGTGCGGTCTGAAGTGCCGAAGCCAGGCATTGTAACACCAATGATGCCCTTGCGATCGAGACCCAAAAGATCGTAGGTATCGCATACTGCAAGCAATGCCAATGTTGAGTCGAGACCACCAGAAATGCCAATAACAGTATTCTTGCAACCAGTATGCTCGAGGCGCTGTGCCAAGCCCGCGCTCTGAATAGCGAAGACCTCACGACAGTGTACAGCGCGTGCAGCCTCATCCTCAGGAACGAAGTAGAGAGGCTCGATATGGCGACGTACGCGGTCGGTACGAACAATCTCGTCAACGTCAATCTCTACCACGCGCATCTCAGGTGCCTCGGGATAGTAGAAGGTGTTGCGCGCAGTACGACGTGTAGAGATATACTCCACATCGATGTCGGCGATGACCATGCGGTCGTTACGCACGAAGCGCTCACTGACACCCAGCACGCGACCGAGCTCCGCGATTACTGCATTACCCGCAAACACGAGGTCGCTCGACGACTCGCCATGGCCCGATGATGCATACACATATGCTGCCATGGTGCGTGATGACTGCTCAGCGATAAGCGAGATGAGGTAGTCATGCTTACATACCGACTCGGGCGATGCCGAGAGGTTGAAGAGCAACTTAGCACCCTGCACAGCCTGCATAGATGAGGGAGGCACAGGTACCCACATATCCTCACAAATCTCTACGCCAAACTCCACGTTATGGATGTCGAACAAGAGGTCAGCACCGAAGGGACACTCCTGACCCGCAAAGCGAATCATACGGTCGCGCATGCCGAAGCCCGACACCCACCAGCGAAGCTCCGAGAACTCACCATAGTTGGGGATGTATGACTTTGGAATGATGCCCCACAACACACCCTGACCAAAGATTGCAGCACAATTGTAGAGGCGATCGGCATATACTACGGGAAGGCCTACAATACCGATTGTCGGTATGTCGGCAGTCTCCTCCATGAGCCATGCAAGAGCGCTCTCAGAGTCCTTCAGGAGTTTCTTCTGAAGCACCATATCGCCGCAGGTGTAGCCCACAAGCGACAACTCAGGCATAACGACAATCTCCACGCCCTCGTTGAATGCCTCCTGCATAATTTTGAGAGCACCCTCAGCATTACGTCGGGCATCGGCGATATGTACACGAGGCACCGCCGCCGCAACTCTCAT
>JAEIGA010016176.1_pt1 | contig 11356 bp, 7 predicted proteins | sample 9270691 | NCBI WGS metagenome assembly JAEIGA01 (sample SAMN17057246, study PRJNA624740) | gut metagenome | biome: biome; isolation source: fecal sample | host: Bos grunniens | place: China: Xizang | collected 2019
ACAGTTTCATATACTGTACTATCCACAATCAATGTTTTCAGCATTTGCCAATTGGAAGCACTCATTTGCGAGGGTGTAAGGTATGTACGATATGCAAATCCAGTCCATATACGTTGCATGGTAAATGTATCGAATGTTATGGACATTTGTCCTACTGCCGTTTCATCCTGATTAGGGACAGCCGATACCAACATATTAATAGAATCCAAACTGATACTGTCAACATTCATATTTTGTACAACATTCACCCGGTTAGGATCTAACTCATTCACTCTTATGGTTCTTTCTACAATCGGTTGTTCTATCACATCGGTATTATAGCCAAATTGTCCCCACTGATGATTCATATTGCCAAAGGCTTTCATACTTGGCACGTTTGTAATAGTATCTGTAATATCGAATACCTCATCAAATTTTATTCCGATTTCTTTTCCGTTACTTATAAAGTAGGCTTTTGTACTTGCTATATCTTCGGGCATCGTTCCGGAAATATACATTTCATAGAATCCTGTAGGCTCATTGTTTAAAGGAATGGATACAGATGTCCCATTGATAATACCATTGTAAAGATTTATAGTTCCTGTAGATGAGCGCCTTACCAATGTGATATTTCGTCCAATAAGTAAATTATCTGTAGTCACAAACTTTATATTATCGTTTGTCGATGGAGTGACGTTTTCGGTAAGTGTGTGTGTAACAAATGTTGTATAGGTTGGTGATGGCCTTAAATCTATTGTATATACAGTATCATTTGTTTCGGGCATAATGGTGTATGCCGGAATATTACCAATATCGCCAAGTGAACGTATCGAAGGGTTCCATGATAATTTTCGCCAATCAACTTCATATTCACAACGTGCTTCAAAAACAACACGATGCCCCTCTGTCAAATTATAAGATCCTATATTGCCTCCGGATGTCTTTTGTCCTGCCGGTATATAAGTATTGAATATGGTTGTAACCGTAGCATTATTGGTATCTACTATTTTCGCCAATAAATTTATGGGATGGCTGAAAGAACTTGTAACACTATATCTAGAATCTATTGTTATGTATCCCGATGCAGGCATGACAAAACCCTCACGATTCCATGCAAAAAAATCGTTTTGCGAATTGTATTGGTATATCTTCCTACCTTCATAATCTGTTTCCGGTGATGATATGTTGGCGTATTTAATTGCCGGACTCCAATTAACAATGTCGTACGAATTGTTTTTCAATGCCTCTACTCTGAAATATATTCTATCGCCTTTTTTTACGTTGAAGGCTGTGGTTATTGACATATTTGCCGACGTAGCATTTGTGTCTATTTTTGCAACTTTTTTTACACTATTGTTGTGTTGTATAGTTAGACGCACACCATCATTGTCCGACATTCGTCGTGCCATATCAAATGTAGGATCCAGGGCTGCAGTTCCGTTGATGGTGATACTGCCGGCTTTGGGTGCTACCCACACACGTACCACATTGCGACGTATGGTGTCGGGATCGCTAGCTTGAAGATAGGAGGTGTCTTGACTCGTGATTAATTGGTTTTGTCCTAATTTGCTAGTATCGGCTGTGTAAACAGTAGTAATCATCATATTACCGTCTCTGAAAAGATCGGAATTGATATCTGCCGACTCTTCTAAAGTGAAATAGTTATTAGTACATGACTGCAATTGCTCGGTTGCTATCGACGGGTTGTCATCAAATAAAATAGTGCGGTTCGAAACACCCATATTGAAATATACCTTGCCATTAACTAGTATATCTATAAGACCATTAGCATCGGCATCGGTATAATAGACTGTATTCATCGATTGGCTTGATGAAAATTGATAGCCAACATTGAGACCCACCGAAGCCTCATAATCAGATAACTCTATGCCGGCATTCAAATCGGCTCCTACGCTGTATGATTTTCTAGTTTTGGATACTTGAAAATTATTACCGGTAAGGACTATAGTATATTCATTGACATATCCATTACTGCTACGGTCATATAACATCGCCTTTAAACATACACCATCACTACATTCATCTTTATATAATAGATCCGGATAACCATCGCCATTAATATCCACCATGGCTGTCTCGCCCTCATTCTTCGATGATATTCCTATATTGCCATTGGCATTAATATTTAGTGTTTGTTTAGCAACATCTTTGCCAAGGCCTGCTCCTACACCGGCATTGATACTATAGTTGGTAGATTTGCCGGTGCCTAACATACTTCTATCAAATATTTGCTCGCCAAAATTGTGGGTAATTTCTAGTGCGTCATTTGCAAATGCAAGATTATTTTCAAATTCATTGTAGCTGAATTTATGATACTTTAGTTTATTAGTGTCGTTATTGTTTAATGTGCTTAACGTAAGCGTGGGTAATTTATTTACCCATTCCGATGGACTCATTTCCACCACTGCCATTAATCGTGATTTATGTGTATAAAGAGACGTGTCGTACAAAAACTTATACCCTCTTACCATATTGTCATTTTGCTTATGCATGTAATAAGAACTGTCGTCTCGAAAATCATATACTACATTCCAAAAATTAGAATGATTATTAATCCAATCTCCCTCACGATTTAAATAATTTCTTATTTCGTTTAACCAATAACTGCTATTTTTATCCTGAGATTTTAACCATTTGTCATACACATAAGAATACAAGTTTGTAAAACCATCAAATTGTGTACTGGGGGGATAATTCGTTGGAAAAAGTTTAAAAATTGTTCCAACAGTATCAAATGGAACTACTATCAACTGTGGTTCACATTTTACATAGTTTACTTTTATTTCATCCAATAAATGACAGTAGTTTTCTTTTAATCCTAAGTTACCACTTATAACAGGATCCGGACGACTTGTCTTATAAGAGAATGTAACACTATGACCATACCAACTATCTACAGTGTCTAATCTCGATGGTAGTGTGTATAATATTGTATCTAAATATAATGCTCTACCCGACATTTTTCCATCTGAACTATTGTTATCATAGTATTTATAAGAGTACAACGTTGTATTGCCATTCCTGTCAATTACCTTGCTCAGATACCACTTTCCTATATTGCCATCAGCGGTTTTTAGTTCATAAGTTTTTGCATTTCGTTTGTTATTACCATAATAGTAGTGTGTACCATTACGATCCACTACCTCCCACCAATAATTTTTAGGCGATGTTCCATGACGTATTATACTGTCGAAACTACCCTCTATTCTGCTATAAAAACGTGTGCCATCAGGAAGTCTGTCTTCATGTTTGCGTGCAAAAGTCGGTAAACTATCGTAATGTACCAATAGTTGTTCGCCGTTGAGAAGGTAAGTTTCGGTTTCTTTTTTTGAATCATATAGTGGCACCCCCCAACGGGTTTCTACCGATATGCATGGTATGCTTATGTCCCAGCCTATGCCTAACCATCCGTTTCCGCCACTGCTGTTGTAGGTCAGTGCCAGGTTAGGTTGCATACCTCCACGACCTGCCGGTATCTGTAGTGGATAGCTAAGGTTGGCACTGCCCATATTGTTAGCCGTAGGTGGCTGTATCAGGGTTATGCCCTCCAACGGGTTGGCGGCTTCCAAGTCGCTAATCATCGTGGGTACAAAGGCTTCGGTTTCGGGCATCTCGGGGGCTTTAAGTATCTCGTTGATAAAGTCGGTAAAGTGGGTGGTCAATGATACTATTTCTCTGTTTATCGTATCTACTTCTTTTCTAAACAAGCGTACCCATGTCTTCTTCTCTTCGTCGTAGTAGCTTGTATATATGTCGTCGGGCGTATATCCGTGTGGCAGCTTGCTCTCGTCGTATGCCATCCTAAGCTCGGCGTATGGACTAAAGTGTTCGCCATTGGGCAAAAAGCGGTAGCCGTTGCCACTGCCTAGCGTTACATTAACCATCTCGTCGGTAAGTGGGGGCAATTCTTCTTTAGTTAATGCACTTACGGTATATGTGCCTTCGCGAACAATGGCACTGTCGGGTGCCGAAAGGCTTACGCCATTCATCTCCAAAAGCATGGATTTGCCTCGGTGGATGTCTATCTTTACATCGCCGGGTATGTCGGCAAAAACTATATTCTCAGTTGAAAGGTCTGTCGTATCTGCAACTATTGGTTGATCCACATTGCTCTGCTCTAAAACGACAGGTTGCTGTTGCAATTGTTGATCTTCTTTTGTGTCGGATTGATGGCAACCGACAAATATGGCTATGGCAAGCATTGCCAATAATGCTGTGTGTGTAATGCTATTTCTTTTCATGACGTTTTTTGTTTTATGTTATTTTACAATCAGTTTCATTGTTTGACTGCCTTGCTCGGTAGTTATTGTTACATAATACACGTTGTTGGCCGGCAATGTACCTGTAAATGTGTAGTGGTATTTTTCTTTGTCGTAATACGTCTTTATTTCTTTTCCCAAAACATTATGTATCTTTACCGTAACTTCTGTAGCACCATCGATATCTATGGTGTAATGGCCGTTGGTAGGGTTGGGGTATATTTGTGTGTTTATGCCGGCCAATACATCGGCCGATGATTGTTTGCTTTTTGTATTTGCCATATTCCACAATAATGTTCCCCGTACCAATGCAATAAATGTACTGTCACTACCAAAAACAATATTGTTGTAGTACAACTTTCCATCGGCTATACTGTCGGGATAATAGTATTCATCATTAACCATAAGCACCAAACTATCACTGTTGCCCGGTAGCAATGTTGTATCTACAGCTATTCCGTATAGTGTGGTATCCCACACATTACTGCCAAGAGTTTGATTTACTTTCCACATTCGACCAAGATATTCGATAGCCGATAGGCTGTCGGTGGCGTATGCCAACGCTCCGCCGTTGTCGCCCAATAGGCAGAACCGCCCTTCTATAAGGCTGTCGGCGTATAGTGTGATAATATTGCTATCGCATTCGCTTGTACTCTTTATCTGTGCAAGATTGTATGTGCTGTCGGCTCCAATACCTATTATTCGGTTGTGAAACGGCATATTGTCTTTATATCGCCAAACAATGTTGCCATGGCTGTCGGTATAATTGACAGATCCTAAGGTAATACCGTATTTTATTGCCAAATAGCTTTGCACACGTCGCAGAAGTCCCATGGCAGGCTTGCCTTCGAAATACATAACCTCTGCCACTTTGATATGTGTGCTTTGACTGTCGGCGCTTCCCAATGTCAGCCGGCAATAAGTTTGTGTGCTGTCAAGACCATCGGGTGCCGTTTGTTGAAGGGTATTGACAATGGGGCCGGGACGATTGTCGGAACTATATTGTATCGTTGTTTGACCATGGTGTATATTGCGAGTGGTAATACCGCTATGAATACTGTCGTTGAAACTCATCTGCCATACGGATGTCTCACCGTATTCGCCCATACTATGATAAACAACAATAACAGTATATTCGTCGTAATAGGGAATACTGTCGAACTCTAATGTTTGAATGCCGTCTAATAAAACAGCAGGATTAAAATTGTATGTAACGTTTCCACTATCACATATCCACCAAAAAGCGGGACGCAATTGGGCTTGGGCTACTCCTAAAAGGAACAGCATTACAAAAAATGTTGTATGGTATTTTTGGTTCATGGTAAACCTCCTTTTTTGGTCGGCAAATATACTGATATTTTTTATAATAACAAATGTTTTTTGTGTTGAAAAATTTGTTTATTTTATAAAGTATTGTATTATAACAAAATAAAAATTCAAATTTACACATAAAAAATCAATATTTATGCCCTTTTTGCTTCATATTTACCCCACATTGGTAGCTTTTTTACTGCTTTGTTCTTTGTTTTATTCAATATATCGGCATATACTTTGGTGCTATTTATATCGGAATGACACATAAGTTGTTGAACTGTATAGATGGATACATCGTAGGTAAGCAGCATAACACAGAAACTATGTCGGGCGGTGTGAAACGACACTCTTTTGCGTATTTTAGCAGCCTTGCACCAACGTTTTAGGAATTTGTTTACTTCTTGCGACAGTTCATGACCGAAAACTTTTACGCCTTTGTGTTTCAAACTTCGCAACAAGGTTTCGGCTTGGGCACACAAAGGCAACACCTCGTTGGTATTGGTTTTTTGCTGATGATACTCCAGAAGCAGATGTTTGTTGTGGCTTTTCACATTTTTCCATTGCAGGTTTGCCACATCGCTGAATCGCAGTCCGGTACTACACGAAAAAAGAAACATATTCTTCATATTGTCGTATTTTTCGGGCATGGCTGTTGAGAATAACCGTTTCAACTCTCGTTCGGTAAGGAACGACTTCTTGCTTTGCTCGCGTTTGGGACGCTTGACCCGGCGGAGGATACGCTCATCGAATAGCTCGTTTTTGTAAGCATCGTTCAAAACACATGTCAATTTTTGGAAGTATAGCCGCACTGTGCCTCGTTGCAGACCTTGATTTTCAAGATAGGTGATAAAGTTTTGGATATATGCTGTGGTAATATCTTCCATATTACAGTCGCCATAATTTTCAAGATGTTTCATCATTAGATGGTACGACGACTTGGTCTTTTCCTTTATATTGGCTTTGGCAACGTAGTTGGATATCTGTTCCAAAAGAGTAACTACAGGATGTGTGGCAGCACTGCTTTCGCCAAACTCTGCTTCGTAAACATAGCTGTTTTTAGGGTTTTCGCCCTCCGACGATAGGTTTATTATCAGCTCGCCACGTGAAGAAAAGCAGATATTTTGAACATCAAACGGAAAATTTGTTTTGATTACAACTTTCATATTTACAATATCTTAATTTTATTAAACAATATCTTTTACTGAACAAAGTTACATTTTTTCTTTTGTATATTGGAAATAATTGTTACTTTTGTGGTTCGAAAACAACAAACGTTATGGCAGAAATTTTATCATATAATCCCTATAGAGATATGCACGGTAATGTGCAATTTTCTGCTGCGTTTTCGGGTAAAAATATCCAAAATTTCCCCATCTTCAACACTTCACAAACCTCTGTAAAAGAGTTCGATTTGTATGGTTTTAAAGTGTTCACTTTTACGGGAAAAGAAAGAGATAGCGAAACGGGATATAGTTACTTCGGAGCTAGATTCTATGATTCGGATATTTTGACGGGTTGGCTTAGCGTAGATCCTATGGCGGATAAATATCCTAGTTTGTCTCCGTATGCTTACTGTGCTTGGAACCCGGTTAAGTTGGTGGACCCGGATGGGGAGGAGATAGCGATGAATGATGATTGGTATATTAATCGAAAAGGAGAAATAAGATGGTTCAATAGTACTGCTGCAACTTATACACACGAAGGAGAGGAATACACGAGATATGGACAAACAGCTTCAATGACAAATTCTGATGGTGAGTTTGTTTATGGTGATCAGTATGGTAATACACATTCTTCACAACCCTTGAGAGAAGTTTCCATAAAAGGAACCTTGACTGATTTCGAACGAACGATGCAGAATCCATTGGTCAAAAGTATTCATCAAAGTGCAGCAGATTTTTGGAGCAATCCTATTACAATAGGAGTTATAATTGGAATTGGAGCTACAATAGGATTATCGGAAATTTGTGGGATATATCAACTCGGACTTCTTTCTTCAGAAACTGTTTTACTTACCAAACATGCTACAGAAAGAGCTTTTCAAAGAGGATTTACGAAAAAAGATATTCGAAAGATCATAAAAAAGGGAGATGTTATTGAAAAACCAGATAGATATTCAAATTTACAAAAACATTATACATATAAAAACAATACTGTTGTTGTCAATGAGAAAGGAAAAATTGTAACTGTATTCGGAAAAGAAAACAAAACTGGAATGATAAATAAATAGCATGAACGAAAAAGAAAGAAAAATAAATAATATTTTATCAGAGTGGAATCCTTTAGGTGTTGATTCAATTGTTTCAAAAGACGAGTATCAAGAATACATACCTTCAATAATTGACTCAATGGACGATTGCAATAAATTAAAATGTTGTATTGAATGTATTATAGAGATAATGGGAATAGACCGCACATTAGAATGTGTTAAAACCGATATTGACAATATTTGCAAATCGATTTATAATATTTATTCAGAATATAATAATGATTAATTACCATCAAAATATATGTCCCAAACCCATCCAAACCTCTACCGGGAAAGAAAGAGACTCAGAGACAGGCTTTTCCTACTTCGGAGCACGGTACTATGATTCGGATTTGATGACTGCGTGGCTCAGCGTGGATCCTATGGCGGATAAGTATCCGGGGTTGTCTCCTTATGCTTATTGTGGGTGGACCCGACCAACGGGAGCTGATGAGCACCGCTTGATTGAATTTAATATTGCGAATAACCCGGTTAGGTTGGTGGACCCGGATGGGGAGGAAATAGTTCCGTATTTAATATATGATGATAAATTGAAAAAAATAGAAATATGGGATGATAATAATACTCCTGATGATTATAGTGATGATTTATTTTTTGGCGAATATGATGCACATAATAATGTTGCAAGTAATTCTAAAGGGAAATGGCCAGATGGCGAATATGAAATCTTAGATAAAAATACTAGTCATATGCACAATGATGCAGTAGATGCGAAAGGGATAAAACAAGATTCTCCCAACGGTGCTTACGGAGATGGAGGAATTTTTAGAGCAAAAACATTTACAGACGATAAAGGTGTATCTCGTAGTGGGATGGGAATTCATGCAGGAAGAGAATCAATAAGTAATTTTTTGAAAAGGATAACGATGGGATGTATTCGAACAAAACCAGATGCTATTGAGGCCATCAATGATGCTATTTCTCAATATGGACCACTTAGAAGCATTATCATACGTAATAATAAAACATCATCTCAAAGTAACATTGTCAATTTGATTAATCCTAAGAAACAACCTACCCAAAGAGAAATACCTATTTTTACTATAATTCCAATTATTGACAATACGTATGTTTATAGACCTTTTTAAAATATGAAAAAAAATATACTTATTACATTTAATTTTATATTAATATGTTTCATCGTGTCGTGTAGTTCCAATATGGAGCAATCTCAAACAGATGATACTATCATTAATGTTGCAGTAGACTCTCTACACACACATCCTATACGTAGTGCTCTTGTAGATGAAACCCCCATTCATTATATAGCAGATTCCGCTAGAAATGACAGGGAAAAATGGATAAAAGGATACTACACTGATACAACCACATACAGTATGCGGAATTATTCACATATTTTATCAATGTATGATATAGATTCTCTTAAATATGTCAGAATAGTAGAACAATTGTATCCATTGTCAAGTGTTGAAGCTACTATTTTTTATGATAGTCTGACTAATTCACAAGGGAAACGAAAACTTTTCTTTTTAAAACTGGATACATTATTTGTAAGATATGCTATAATTGATAGTGGGAGTTGTGTTCAGAAATTGTTCAATATGATGAAATATCTCAATCCTAAAGATGTCGAGATTGATTGGATTGCAGAATATAGTTTATCAATATATTATTATGTAATACCAGAAAATTTGGAGAGATTTCGTTCTTTTTACGATACGTGTAATAAAGATTTTTATTATGGAATGAGCGATTGGGTTGAATCATACAATAGTGAAATGTTGAATAGGATTGAAAAGAAAATGAATGTGTATTAAGATTATTGCTATTATGCGAGTAAAGAAGACTGATTGCATTAGCATTATTTCTATTAGTTTTCTTTAGAGAATTATAAAAAGCGAAAAATTTTGTTTTTAATACTTTATAAGAGAATATTAGTGCAATGTAGTACTAAAATCTTCACGAGGAAAATCTCACAATGTCGTGATGTAAAATATTTTATCCAAAACTTGGAACAAAACTACTATATATCAAAATAAATATGTAATTTTGCAGTTCGAAAATAGTTAGAAATAAATTATTGAACCAATAAATATATACACACACACCTATGAATGAACCAATAACAACTCTTTCGAAAAAAAAGATTCAACTTCTTTTATTGGAGATGGATTATCTGTTTCCTCACAAGAGGGATAGTATTTGCAGGTATTGTAACAAACGTTCCGGGATTGTTTTGCGAGCCTAATATTGTAAACTTGAGGATAGCGACATACTTAGGGATGATATTGCCACACTGCTATATACCCAAATAGTGGCTGAATACCAAAAACGTATGCAACACACCAATGTGAGAATCCGAAACGAAGCCAGGCGAAGATATGTTACTTTCTTAACCAAAATATTGGAGATACTTACCGTATCCCATTCCGAGGTATTTGAACTTTTCAAAAAACGCTATGAGCCATGAGCTGTGGGGCTGCGAAGTCTTTGTGAATCCGTAATTCCGTGATTCCATAAATCCGGCTACCGCCCTTCTTTTGCCTTACGACCTTTGCCTTTAGTCTGGCGTAGCCAAAGTCTTTTGACCTTTGTCTTTTGTCTCGCAAAGCGAAGCCCCTTCCATTGTCAAAAAAAAATTATGGCGGACCGATATATCGAAATATTATTTCTACCTGTTCCTTGGTTAGGTATTGGTCGGAAAGGCTATAATTTGCTGCATATAATTCTTCCATAAGTTTTGGATTACGCATTATCCAACGTATAAGATGTTTGCGTGCTGTTATAGGACTGCTGTCCGGAAAATAAAGCATTCCCAATTCTTTCTTGGTATATCTTTTTATTTCTGTATGTTCCATATTCATTGTTGTTGTTTGGGGCTTCGCTGTCGTGAGCCATGAGCCATGAGTCATGAGATGTGAGTATTGAGGGTATAGAAAGTATAGAGAGCTACGCTTTCGCTTCGCAGACTACGAGACCACAAGACTACAAGTCAACAAGTGGCTAACGCGGATGTTTCGCTATCGCTTCGCAGACTAATGTCGAAAGGCAAAGGACAAAAGGCAACGAGCTTTGAGCCATGAGCTGGCTACCGCCCTTTGTTGTCCGTTGTCTGTTGTCATGCGAAGCAAAACCAATTTCCGTAATTCCGGAGAAGCCCACCGGCTGCCGCCCTCCTTAAGCCTTACGACCTTATCTTTTGTCTCGCACAGCGAAACCCCGTGAGTTACGACCCCTAACTATGGCACTTACGATGTCTAAACCCCATGGTTACGACCCAAAAGCGTGTGGTTTATACATGCCAACTGTAGTAAACTCCAACTGCCAACTTTTAAGGCAACTTCTAAATTTTAATTACTAACTTCTAACTACAAAATAGGTCTCCTATATCAATTTTGTTCTTTTTCTGTTGCTCTGTCGCATTTTTCTCTAATAGATTACTTACCCATATTCGTTGTCCCAATATTTTCCCTATTTCGTCTGCTTTAGTACGCCAAAGGTTGAAGGTAGTACCTGTTTCGTCTGTGTCGGGAAAGAGAGTTATTTTATATCC
>JAEIGA010016177.1_pt1 | contig 11356 bp, 12 predicted proteins | sample 9270691 | NCBI WGS metagenome assembly JAEIGA01 (sample SAMN17057246, study PRJNA624740) | gut metagenome | biome: biome; isolation source: fecal sample | host: Bos grunniens | place: China: Xizang | collected 2019
CAGCAATAAAATTGCCGTTAGCAGTACACTCGTAACATGTAAACTTCTTCTCATTTTTTTATCAATTATGTAGTTATCTATTTCTATACTTTTGTTCCCATTTCCAAGCACTTAGTAGCACTTGTTCTATTGGGGTATTAGCTTTCCAATTCAACACATTATTGGCCTTGTCGGGCTTAGCCCAGACTTTCTCGATATCGCCTTCACGGCGGTCGACAATCTGGTAGGGTATTTCGACGCCAGTCACCTGCATAAAGGTATTAAGTAATTCCAAAACACTCAGGCCTTGACCTGTACCAAGATTAAAAATCTCAACTTGCTCTTCAGACTCGCTATTTAGCATTCGTTGTACGGCTTTCACATGCGCTTTAGCAAGATCAACTACATAAATATAATCACGAATGCAGGAACCATCAGGAGTATCATAGTCATTGCCAAACACTTTCAACTGCTTGCGAATCCCAAGCGCTGTTTGCGTAATAAAAGGCAGGAGATTTTGTGGTACACCATTAGGCAGCTCACCTATCAATGCAGAAGGGTGAGCGCCTATTGGGTTAAAATATCGTAATATTGTAGCGCGTAATTGTGCATCGGCATGCGCCTCGTCGCAGATAATCTCTTCGTTGATTTGCTTGGTATTGCCATAAGGAGAAAGCGCCTTTTGAATAGGAGCCGTTTCATCCACTGGCAAATGCTCAGCAGATGGTTGCCCATACACCGTACACGAACTAGAGAACACAATATTATACACCTTGTGCTTCTTCATCTGTTGGAGCACTGTTATGAGCGACATAAGGTTGTTACGGTAATACATAAGTGGTTGTGCAACCGATTCGTTAACCGCTTTGCTTGCTGCAAAATGGATTACTCCAATAATATCAGGATAGCTAGTAAATACAGCATCCATAGCAGCAGCATCATTGCAATCCACCTGTTCAAAGGCAGGACGCACACCTACGATAGCAGCAATACCATCAAGCACATCCGCACTTGAGTTGCTGAAGTTGTCTATAATGACCACTTCATAGCCTTGCTGCATTAGTTCTACAACGGTATGCGAACCAATATACCCAGCACCACCTGTAACGAGAATACGAGCCACTATATTTTATAACTTAGAACAATTTGTTTGGATATACACCAGCCTCAACCAATGCTTGAATCTTATCTACCACCATTTGGCGGTCATCAGCATATGTCACACCGAACCACTTGGCAGGAGTGTCCAAGACTTGGCAAGTTGCTTTACCAGCCTTAATAAGGTCGTTAACCAAAGTAGGAATATAGAACTCGGTCTTAAGTTCTTGTCCACTCACTTTCAAGAACTCTTTGAATGCAGCCTCTGTATATTCAAAATACTCTGGAGTAAAGCCCCACATATTCATACTAACTGGAGTATCGAATGGAATCTCTACCTCAACACCGTTCTCATCTGGGAATACGATATGAGCATCTTTAGACTCGATAGCTGTACGCTCTACCACATCAGTCAAATAGCCCATCTTGTCGGTAGCGCAAACCCCACGACTTACGGTACCGTGCTCGCTAAGGGTATTACCCACGCGGTATCCCGCCATGCAATATTTACCTTGCTCGCCATTGACATCCAAAAGGAACTTAGCCATAACCTCAAATGACTCTTTGCCATAGAAATCATCAGCATTGATTACCATAAATGGCTCATGAATAAGATCTTTCGCCATCAATACTGCGTGGTTAGTACCCCATGGTTTGGTACGCTCTGGATTGCGGGTAAAGCCTTCAGGCAAGCAGTCGATGCCCTGGAAGCATACTTCGCATGGAACATGATCTTCATATTTGCTGAGTACCACACGGCGAAAATCCTCTTCGAAATCCTTGCGAATAACGAATACTACTTTGCCAAAACCAGCACGCATAGCGTCGAATACGCTATAATCCATGATTGTCTCGCCATTAGGACCGAGACCATCTAATTGCTTAAGTCCTCCATAGCGGCTACCCATACCTGCCGCAAGAATAAATAATGTAGGTTTCATTGTATTTAAATTTTATGTGTTAAATTATTCTTTTTCTATTTCCAGTTTTCCATTACGTTTTCTATGTTTAATCCACAAACCATATACCTCTGAGCAGTTACCCGCCGTAGTAAAGGCTTGGATGTTATTCTCACGCATAAACGCCAGTACATTGGAAAACTCTTCTTGAGTGAGCAATGCCTGAATCTCAACATATTCCTCGCCACTATATCCACCTTCTACACGGTATAGTGAACAACCTCGTAATTGATCATGCACAATATACTGTCGCACTCGCTCATGCTCACGAGTGATGATACATACTCGTTTGCGTCGATCCATAGAAGCAGTAAAATAATTAATTACGATGCCATTGAGCCATGTACCTATAAGACCAATGACCACCATTCGGAAATCATTGATCATAAACGCTGTACAACATATCAATGCACCGCCAATTGATACAGACATACCAATATCAAAGTGCATAAACTTATTAATGATCTTCGCCAAGATATCCAAACCACCTGTGGATGCATTTACACGGAATTCAAGCGTTTGACTGACTGATAACAATAATACAAAACATATCAAATCGAACCATACATCACCCATACCTAGTCCTGCCGACATCACAGACTCTTTGACTTGCTCTAACACCTCGCCCGCTCTACTAAGCAAATACGGATTACCATTCGCATCAAGGACTTCGACACCCGCTTTTAATTGTTCAAGGATAGATGGATTATCTATCACATGATGGGTAAAGTTAGTATAAGGATAAATTCGATCCCATAACTGTGTCAACGGACCAAGGATCATCGCGGTATAAACAGTCTTTGCTCCAAATTCATTACCGATAAGCAAGAACGCCAATACTAACAAGAACGCATTGATACCCATTACTAAGTAAGAGAACGTATCTGCATTACCACCCATCAAAGTGTTGATTACAATACTCAATCCGGATATGGTACCAATAATCAGATGGCTAGGCATCAAAAAATAGTACACAGCTGCTGCACCAATAGCGATACCTACGTTCATGACGACGAACTCCTTCCAGAATTTCTTTGTGCCTAAGGCATGCCAAAACTCCAACAACAACTCTTTCCAGTATTGTCCTGAAAAATACTGCTTAATTGTATTATTCATAATATTAATCTTTAATTACTAGTTTTGCCGTACGGCGCGTCAATTGGCTAAGCAGTATATCCCTACCCTCTTGTTCACGTTTGAGAATATCAGGCGTAGTGCCTCGAATAGTCAGTAGACTCAAGTTCTCATTCCATGTTACGCGGTACATATCTTGTAGTTGCTCAATAGCTTGTGGTACAAAACGTGTTTTATCCACACAAACCGAAATCGTCACAGCACTTGACTGAATCAGCGACACGCGCAAGCGATTAGCATGGATAATACCAAAAATATGACTCAAGCTTTCTTCCAACACAAACGCCAAATCCTTAGCGCGCAACGTAATTAGTACTTGGTTCATTCGCCAAATATATACAGGTACACTAATTGGCTCAGCTCTGTCAGTGATCACAGATCCAGTCGCAGTGGGAGCACCAAAAGGTTTGACATACAAAGGTATCTTTTTGTTCTCCAACGGGCGAATAGTCTTAGGGTGAATCACCTGAGCCCCACTATACGCCAACTCCACTGCGTCATGGTAGGTCAGATTGTCAATCTTCACTGTATCAGAAACCAAGCGGGGATCAGCATTCAATATACCAGGCACATCTTTCCATATCGTCACAGAATCTGCATCCAAGAAATTGCCTAATAAAGCTGCTGTATAATCCGACCCTTCACGCCCCAAAGTAGTGCGAAGTCCATCCTTTGTCCCACCAATAAATCCCTGAGTTACTACAACGTGGGGCCTAGTTGTTCGTTCCCAACCCGCACGAATAATCTGCGACGATGCTTGCAAATCCACCTGTGCTTCGCGCCACATGTTATCTGTTTGCAGTAATTTAGGCATGTTCCACCATTCGGTAGGAATACCACTTTTGAGCAGGAATACAGCGACGATCTGCGTGGACATAATCTCGCCGAGACTGACAATTTGGTCGTAGTTTTGGTCATAGGACCAATCCTTATTATATTCAGGCATTAATGGCAAACGCACATCTAGATTAGGCTTTAACCCTAGATCTTGCATAATATAGACATGCTGATCCAATACGTTGAGCCAATGCTGCTCTGCCGTTTGCTCATCGTCTTGTGCCAATGCTGCGACTACACGTTCCAAGGCGTTAGTGGTTTTGCCCATGGCCGAAATCACGACCATCAGATCGTCGCTCGATTGAGCAACAATCTCCTTCAGATTGCGAACGCCATTGGCATCCTTTACCGAAGCACCACCAAACTTATATACGCGCATATTTCACTAAACAATAGCCGCAACGCAGCGGCGTTCTAACTACAAATTAGCCATCTTGATAGCAGTCACAGCACCTTCTACGCCCTTATTGCCGAGGCGACCACCTGCACGATCAAGCGCTTGTTGCTTATCCAAGGTGGTTAAAACAGAGAAGATGACTGGGCAAGCATTAGGATTGTTAAAACCACCAGTAGACGCTCCGCTTCCCAATGCATTCAATAAGGAGACACCTTGTGTCACTGATTGACAGACATAATCAAAGTGGGGAGTGTCGCCTTGTATCACGCAGCCAATAACAATAACAGCATCTGCATGCTTGTGCATTCCGAAGTTCTTCTTGCCACTTACGTAGAGCGCTGCACCATAGGTCAGTTCCACGGTACCAGGCACATGCATTACATCTATATGCTCCTCTTTTACACCATGTTTGAGCAAGGTATCAATTGCCCCCTGCGCCATGGCATGAGTAATCTCGCAATTCCAATCTGCTACTACAATTGCATAGCGCTGACGTGAAAGCACGTCAGCGCTAGGCAATTCATTCGCATTATATTGCGACAAGTCTATTGTCATAATAGTAGACCGTTATTATTCTGCAATAGCGATATATTTCTCTATATCTTGAGCCTCTGCTGAAGTAGGGAAGTCCGCTTTGATAGTCTCAAACGCTTTCTTTGCAGCAGATTTATTGCCGAGCTCTAGATACGCAAACCCTGCTTTCTTCAAACTCATTGGCGCAATCAAATCGTTGCCTGACTTAGCTGCAGCTTCAAATGCCTTGGTAGCCTTAGCATAGTCTTCCATTTGCACATATGCATCACCCATCAATTGCAATGCCGCAGGCTCAACAGTAAGATCATTTGCAGAGAACTTGCTCAAATATGCAGCAGCATCCTCATACTGTCCCAATTGATAATAGCAAACACCTGCATACAATGCAGCCAACTTGCCTCCTTGATAATACTTGTATTCATCTGCAATAGCCTGGAAACCAAGACACTCCGCCTCATCTCCATTAAGTGCCTTAGTGTAATCGCCTTGCATAAAATAGACCACCGACTTAGCATTCTCATTGCTAATCTCAACCTTCTTAGGTTTAATGATGTATGTATTCAACGCCAATACACCTACTGCAATTGCAGCAACTACAAGAATTGCCCAAGTCAACTTGTTTTGATTCTTCTCGATCCACGCACTTGTGGTGTTGAGGGCCTCTTGTACATTTTCAAGATTTTGATCCTCTACAGATTGTTTTTTCTTTGCCATATTTGTTATTTTTTAATTATTTTCTGTCAATCATTTGCCCATACAGGCATATTCGCCGCAAAGGTACAACTTTTTTTTGATTCCTGCAACACTTATGCAATTTTTTATGATTTTAATAGTAAAATCCCACACCCAACGACACGAACTCGACCTTTGTAAGATGACTCTTTACCATACCTTGTAGAAATATATTCCATGGTAAATGATAGCGCAGCACTACATCCAAATACAACCATCCGTCGGGATACCCTGCACTACCCGCCTTAAGCAAATCATAGGCATAAAAAATGGGGCGCTGTAGACGTCCTGACTCTGTTTTCTCCGCTTCTATTTTAGGTTCAAGTTCCTTTACCGGATCATACATATAAGCCCCCACATGCAAACCAGCAGTAAAGTTGCCCACAATAAATTCCGGTTGTACACTCACGCCAACACGCCAGCAATCTCCCGGCTGTGCTGCTGCAAGATTCGTCTTTCCAAAATACGTTTCACGCCGCACATATGCCCCATCATAAAACACATCCACACCACCGCCTAGACGGAATATAGGATGTGCATGCCAATAGGCAGACGCATGCATTGATGCCACCAAAAAAGTCTGCTGATCTCGATAATACACTTGCCTGCCAGAAGCAGTACCAGCAAACGCTATTGACCAATTCTTGTCAGAGTTATCATTGTTGTTCTCAGACCGATCTGGCATCTTTACCTCCTCAGAGCAATCCCAACTCAAGGCTATTTCACCCGCAAATATATTGTATCCTGAATTGGGTTGGCGCACACTACCATTACTGATATGATACCAACCACCTGCCAAAGACATCTCTAAACCATGAGATATCGGAAAATTCAGATACAACGCTTCCGGAAAATACAGATTAGTAATGCTCCCTACGCACTCATTCGCATCTATTACATCCTTAAACGCATGCCCATCAGGCACCGTATTGCGGTATGTTTTCGTCACGAAAGCAGCACCAATTCCGGGGCGCAAACCTAATTCAAAATGCGAGAGCGACACCAACGGCACATCCATATATATATAAGGTGTAATAGCATGTCCCAATTTCTCATGACCTAAATTCCAATACCCCATACCCATTCCGACAGCTGCATTATTCCATTGTCGCAACGATTGCCAATCAGGAGCAAATGCCACCCGTACGTCTGCACCATAGACCGGCGCATGCCATTCACCTTTAGCACCCACCACCTTATCCACCTTGCCATCGGGCATCACTCCACCTCCTAAAAAAGAAGCAGATATAGATTGAATAAAGAAAAAAAGAGAAAGTATCATCCTAGACGACTAATTCGGGTCAACTCCACCTCATCCAGTATTCGTATCCTACGACCATCCAAACTTATTAACCCTTCTGATGCAAATTGTGAGAGCGTCCGAATCGCATTAGAGGTAGTCATATTCGACATGTTAGCAAGATCCTCACGTGCCATATACATAGCAATAGTTACGCCGTCCCCCTCCAATCCATATGTTTTTTTCAGAGTAATTAACGTCTCTGCTAAACGACCACGAATATGCTTTTGGGTCAAATTAACTGTCTGCGACTCTGAAATTCCCAAATCTTTTGACATGGCTACCAAAACCGCATAACAAAACGAAATATTTCGCTGTATCACTTTCAAAAAAGCATCACGCTCAATATAATACAACGTGGTAGGCTCTAAGGCAGTTGCTGCAGTAGAATGACAATCACCAGCTAACGCACTACGATAACCAAATGTATCATACGGCCTTAATAATCGAATAATCTGCAAACGTTGTCCAACACCTTCCTTTGTCAAACGCACTGTACCTCGCACCACCATCACCACATGATCAGTGGGATCACCTTCATTGTAAATGGTTTCATTCTTACGATATGATCTCGTATCAGTATGTCTATCAATAAATTCTTTCTCGTCTGGAGTCAAATGATTCCAGACTGCATTCAGCTCCCAAAGCTTTCCAAAATCTTCTTGATTTTTACGCATACGTTTGCATTAATAAAACAGACTAACTTAAATTTTTCTGCAAAAGTAGTAAAAAAATAACATATATGCAAAAAAAAATACGAAAAAAGTTAATTTTTTAATATTTTTTCTACGACCTACAAAGTTCTTTAATCTGTGTTTAGAGAGACATATTTCACACTTGAAAAACATTAGTTGTAACAAAAAAAATTTTTTTTCTTGCACATCTCAGAAAAAAGTTGTACCTTTGCGAGCCAAAATGATTTTATTATAATAAAACACAAAAACATCAAATTAATTGCACTATATGAGAAGGTTCTTTGTACTCCTCGCTTCCATTGCAATGGTTCTTAACATGCAGGCTCAATCTTCGCGAGATTTTATCAAGCAAGCCATTCGTAAAAAGAATGATTGCAAGACTGTAGCCATCACCAAGCACAATGGGGATGCCATGATTTACGGCAACAATGGGTGGGGAGCGAAAGACTGCCCCAGCAAGTTTGTAAAATCCTTGAAAGAGCTCAATGATAACGACGTTGAAATCAAAGACATACATTTAACAGAGGAAGGGAAATGGCTCATCCTCTACGGAAACAACGGAATGCATTGGGATGGTATATATGACGACCTACTAGACCGAATGATTAAATACAATACAAATGGAGAAGAAATCACAACGGTAACATTCAATGACAATCACGATTGGATTCTTATAACGACTCAAAATATTAGCGCTTCATCGAGTGAATTGCTCAATTGGTTAGGTGAAGGATGTGAGGAATATGGACAGCTATGGACAGCTTGTTTGACGGATGACGCAGTAGTGGCTGTATACCAAGAAGGATATAAATTCTCAGGACAGGTGCCAGAAGACTTAAAAAGAGCATTGAAAGAATGTACTAGTATGGTTTATCATGTCAAAATCGCAGGAAATGCATGGTTCTTCAAATGCACCGATGGACATTGGCGTTTCTGCATGTAATAAAGTAATATCAACAAAAAAATACAATACTTATGAAAAAACTTATTCTGCTTTTTGTATCATTTGCTATGGTTATGAGTGCGCAAGCACAAGCTTCTCACAAATTCCTTCAAAAACAAATTCGCAAACACCAAGATTGTAAGTGTGTAACTATCACTCAGCATAATGGCGATGCCATGCTCTATGGTAATAGTCAATGGGAAGAGACTGGATGCCCTGTAGAGTTCTCTCGCATGTTATTTGACTTGAGCGAAAAAAATTCCGAAATCCGCGACATCCATTTGTCTGAATTAGGCCGTTGGGTTATTATATATGGTAATAATGAACTTTCATACGACCTCATGTATGAAAGTTTGAAACATAAGATCCGTGAATGTCAAGAAGACCAGGAGATCATTACAACTGTTACCTTTAATGATAGCGGAAATTGGATTGTCGTGACAAAAGATGATTTCAGCGCATCATCCGACGAACTATTAGATTGGCTTGAAGATGGACGTGAAAAATATGGACAGTTATGGACTGCATGCGTCACTGAAGACGCAGCTGTTGCTGTTTACGAATTAGGATTCAAATACTATGGCAAAGTGCCTAAAGATTTGAAAAATGCACTCCGCGCATGCAAGAGTGACGTGTATACTGTGAAAATCTCCGGAAAAGAATGGTTCTTTAAATGTACCGACGGCCATAGTAGCTACCACCTATAATATCACAATCTATGGATATTTCAGTTATCGTGCCTTTATATAATGAGGCAGAAAGTTTGCCCGTACTTCACGATTGGATTGTGCGCGTGATGCAAGAACATGGTTTTACGTACGAAATCGTGTTTATAAACGATGGATCTACCGACAATTCTTGGCATGTTATCCAACAAATTCGCAAACAAAATGAACATGTACGAGGCATATGTTTCCGCCGTAACTACGGCAAGTCTGCCGCTTTGTACTGTGGTTTTGAAACCGTGCAAGGCGATGTAGTTATCACTATGGATGCTGACTTGCAAGATTCTCCTGACGAGATACCTGAACTCTATCGCATGATCAAAGAAGATAGTCTAGACCTGGTAAGTGGTTGGAAACAAAAGCGTTACGACAACAAACTCACCAAGAATATACCTAGCAAATTATTCAACGCTACCGCACGTTGGGTGACTGGCATACAGTTGCACGACATGAACTGTGGACTGAAAGCCTATCGCAACGAAGTTGTGAAAAACATCGAGGTTTTCTCGGAGATGCATCGCTATATTCCTTACTTGGCTAAGAATGCTGGATTCACTAAGATTGGAGAGAAGGTGGTACAACACCGCAAACGTGAGTTTGGTGTGAGCAAGTTCGGATTAAACCGTTTCGTCAATGGTTATCTCGATTTGATGACCTTGTGGTTTCTCAATAAGTTTGGCAAACAACCGATGCATTTCTTTGGATTAGTAGGTAGCGTCATGTTTATTCTCGGATTTATTGCCATTGTCGTAGTCGGAGCCATGAAGTTATATGCCCTAGCACATAGCGTTCCGGCCATGTTGGTTGGCGATAATCCATATTTCCACCTCAGCATATTGATGATGATATTGGGATGTATGTTGTTTTTGGCGGGTTTCCTAGGCGAACTCATAATTCGCAACTCATCCGAACGCAACAACTACCTTATTAAGGAAGAAGTTTAGGAGTGACTACTCACGAGATTTTTGAGCACTATCGCACCCACACGGCTTTCTCGGAAGAGGATATGGCGGATTTCCGTGTATATGTGCAAGACCCCATCAATACTACTGATGGTATGATGGCTATTGCAGGATTGACTATTAATCTACTAGAACACTCGTGGAATGAAGATAACCTCATGCTGATGCTCACCAGTTGTGACGGCATCTCCCCCGAATCCTTCGAGCGTGTGGTAGTGGGACTGCTGCTCGTGATGATGCAACACGACACGCATATCCGTCGCAATCGAGTGATGCTTGGCGAGATGCAAGAGGTACTCACCTATGCTCCCGAACTGAGTTTCACGGCATTATCTAATATTGCGCGCACGACACAGATGAAACGTATGGAACAGTTCAATGCGCAATTAACCAAAGAGTTGTTGCCATTGATGAACCACCGCGAGACCAATGAGTTTTACGATATCATACGCAGCCGTCAAAGCGAGATGGAGCATATCGCCAAGATGCAATTAGACCAGAACTTTCTCATTTTCCGCGAGTTCTACTCCACCCCCTTCTTCCGTGAACAAGCATCCAATTGGCTACTCCCATGGACCGATGAGGCGCTGCTCAATATCGGTGAAGAAGACCGCGACGAGGTAGAGGGGCTAATGCAACTATGGCCCATGTGCGACAGCGACAAGTACGCACTCTGCCACATGTATCCCTCTTTCAAACAGCTCATTAAGAGCCAGTTATCCATAGATTCTTTGCGCGAAGTGGGTATTGACATGCAAGGCAAAAGCATTATCACAAATGGTTACATCCAGCAACTCTATCGCTATTTCCGTCTCTCTTCGTTCACCCACGCCAAACCTTTTGATTTAGCCTATAAGTTACGCGATTTATTAGTCTATCGCTTGGTAGTAGTTGGTGCGCGCGCACAAGAAACCATCAATGAATTATTGGCGTAATCAGAACGCCCTGTGGGCTGTTAGATATTAGACCGTCCTGCGGACTGTTAGACCGCCACTCCGTGGCTGAGAGATTCCGAGAGTCTAACTTCTAACAACGAACGTAGTGAGTGATCTAACTTCTAA
>JAEIGA010016178.1_pt1 | contig 11356 bp, 13 predicted proteins | sample 9270691 | NCBI WGS metagenome assembly JAEIGA01 (sample SAMN17057246, study PRJNA624740) | gut metagenome | biome: biome; isolation source: fecal sample | host: Bos grunniens | place: China: Xizang | collected 2019
TCAAATAGTAAATTTTAGAATGAAAATTTCTAAAACTTACTTTTGATTTTAAAATACGATTGTTTGCAAGCCTACCAAGTTTGTAATACATAATCTCCATCCTCTACTTCAATATCTACAATTAACATTATTTGTGATAGTGCTTGTATGGTAGATGAGTTGTAATCAAAATGACCTTCTTGTATCTCATCTAATATGTCTAAATATGTATTATGGCTTACTAATATGGCTTGTACGGCTGGTCCGCAATGAGCTCTTAATTTTTCTATTATATTATCTATGTGCATAATATTCTCCTTAAAAATTATATTTACTTTTACCTATAATCTCAAAATCTTCTATAAATACTTGAGGTGTAATATTACCCATCCAATTATTTGCATTACATTTACCAATAATATCTAATTGTACATATCCATCAGATTGCAATGACTCATATTCTTCTTGGCTTGAACCAAATTTTATAATGCTAATTTTATTTGGTAATGTAATTTTTAAAGTAGGTTTTTTATCTGGGGACATTAAAGTAATCATATCTTTACTTACTTTTAAATCTTCAATAGCAATAAAAGCTTCATCCATATCTTTACCCCATATATCATTTAACTGGGCTATATCTAATATATCTTGTGCTTGAACATCAACGCCTTTATAAATATAATCAACTAAATATATTGGCTCAGATGACATATTTTCAAAAGCAATATCTGTTTTTTCTATAAAATCTTGAATATGTTCTGCCATTAATCCTAAACCAAATGCCCCTTGATGCCCTTCAGCATACATTATGCATCCAGTTTCCGCACATATATCTTTAAAATTAGTAATACCAGACTTGTCATAACCTCTAGCACTTCCTTGATAAGATATTCTTTTATATGGTTGCGGTGGATTAGAAGTAAGTATTATAGTTGGGTCTATTTCTTCTACTTTTGTTAATATACAACAAGGTCTTTGATATTTTGCCATTATTTTGTTGGCGCATAATCCAGCAATATTTTTATCTATTTTTCCAGGTTCTATTAAGAATAATAAGACCTTATGAGACATCATATCTTGCTCTTGTATCATTTTTTCTAAAAAGTCCATACATGCATCTTGAGCTCTTGTTTGTCTATTTTTAACATTGGTTGCGGTTCTAATTGCTTGCTCAACAACTTTTTCAGTATCTCCTGGTTTATGACCTCTTTTATTTGAAGGAATGATATCAAATGCTTTATAGTTTAACATTGCTTTAAAAACTAAATCTTTCTCTTCAAAGGTTCCACTTCTTTGAATAGCATTTATCATAGGAGTTACATAAAATGCTACACCCATAGGAGTTACATTTTCACCTATTGAATAACTATTTTTATCTACCATATAATAGAAAAATGGATTTTTAATCTTCTTTAGTCCTTTTGTAATTAAGTGTTTTGTTTCAAAAGATTTTAAACTCATCATATCTGATATATTTCCTAAAGATACTAAATCAATATACTCTTCTGCAAAATTATTTCCCATTAACTTATCTAAAAATCTACAAAATTGCCACACAATTCCAACCCCTGAAAAATCTTTATTTGGATAATCACTTAATTGATTGTTAATTGTACAAGTATATTCTCCTATTTTTTCAGCTTCATGGTGGTCTAATATAATAATGTCTTTACCAGTATCTTTTAACATTTTATGATATTCATAATCATTGCTTCCTGCGTCTGGTAAAATAATTAAATCAAATTGTTTTTTTAATATATATTCTGTGCAATCTGATAAACCATGTTCTTTACCTTCGTGTATATAATACTCAATATTATTTTCTACGAAAGAAGGAAATAAATCATGTAAATAATTTAATAACAGTGCAGAACTTGTAAAACCATCAGCATCACAATCTACTATTACAATTACCTTGCTCTGTTCGTTTATAGCGTTTAGTAGTAATCGTGCAGCATTTTTTAAATTCTCCACACCAAGCTTTTCCGCGTCATTTATATCCGCATCAGTTGTGTTTAAATAGTGATGTATCTCATTCAATGGAATTCCTCTATTAGTTAAAATTGTTTGTATTGCATTATAATTATTCTTGTTCTCTTGAATTAATTGGTATTTCATTTAAAAAATTAAGCCACCTTTCATTTAAAATTTGTTCTTGCTCTTGTTCGTCTTGCTTTATCTTTTCTTCTAGTTCTTTTATCCAACTATTTGATAGTCCAAAGTCATCTATATCTATGTCTTCTTCAATTTGATATTGTTTGCAAAATTTTGCTTTTAATCTTGGCCAGCTAATCCACTGGTCTTTTAAATCACATTCTGTTACGGTACACCCTGTTGGAGCATGATGGCGACATTTAAACCATATGCAATATTCACAATTAGGATGTTCCTCTCTCCATTTTTTCTTAATCTTTTCTTTATTCATTATAATCTCACCCTTTCTTTAAACAGTTGAGTAAATACTTCTGGACCTCTATCTATTGGGCTATCTTTATACCCTAATAAATTATTTTTATCAAACATATAACTAATTTGTACCATATTTCCATACTTATCGTGAAAAGATGTTAATTTTTTAGTCCATCGTTGCCACTCTTCATCTCCAATTTCTTTAAATTGTTTATCATATGCTATAATTATTTCTTCTACTCCAAGAGATAATAATAATTCTACTTGATAACTAATAAAAGAGCTTCCGCAAGTTGCAACCGATATATCATTATCTAATCCAAAGTAACTTGCATATAGCATTGGACTTTTTTCACCTTCAAATACAATAACTTTTTTCATAAGTTTTATATTATCTTTACTATTATTTAAATTATATAAATTAAAACCAAGAGGGTGATTAAACATTTTTCTATCTATAATTGCCGGTTTATATTTTCCATTTATTTCATTCTCTTTGATTAGCGTTCTTTCTCTAATTCCTATAAGCTCTCCATCTATATTATAGTGTGGAATTATTATTCCTTGACTAGAAGGATTATAACATATTTCTTTTGCCGTTAAAACCTCATGCGTAATTCCTTCTCGTTCCCATGGCAATATATGAGGTCTTGGCAAAAATTTAAGAATTTTTTTATCATAAATTTTAAGTTCTACAACTCTTTCATCTTGCTCTACGGAAGTATTTTTATTATAATTATCAAGAATTTTCCAATCTTGAAGATTTGTATATTCCTCATCAAAATTTTTATTTTGAGGAGCAAAACCAAAATATTGTACAACGAAGTTTAAAGAATGGGGTAGACTCCAACCTTCTTTTTCTCTTTTTTTAACTTTTTTAATAAGTTCAAAAATATCAAAACTATCTTCTGGACAATCAGTAAAACATTTAAATAATTTTGTATTGTTATAATAATAAAGTTTATGAGAATCTCCACAATGACAAATTGTTTTACATTTAATAATTTCTCCTTGAGTTTGAGGTTCTCCACCAATTTCCGCAAGAAGTAGTTCCATTTGTTCTATTGAAATTTGTTGCTTAATCTCTTCAAGGTATTCTTTATCATTATCTACTGCCATTCTTTACCTCCTAAAAAGCACTCGCTTGTATAGCTGGTGTTATTTTTATTTTTAAATCTTCTATCTCTTGTAACTGATATCTATAATCTGTAACGAACATAGGTTCTATTCTACATGTTCCTCGATTTGCTTTACACCATAATAAAATATCTTTATATTGTCCTCTACGATTTTTATACACTGATATTTTTATACCTGGTTCAGGCCAACCATTTTTTGCCAATATGGGTTTTAATGCTTCTTTATCTTCTTGGCTTGTCTGTAACATAATCATACCTAAATCTATCTTATCCGCTATAGATTTAGCACCTCTTAAAAGGTTTTGGTCATACTGCTGAGCAGAAATATAATCTGCATTTAACTGAGTCGCTGTCATAATAAATACACCATATTCATTACATATATCTTTTAATCTAATTGACATCATAAATAATACATTATCTTCTCTTAATCCTTTTATTCCTGTTTTTGATGATACTTCACTTAATATTTTCATACTTGTATGTAAATAATCAAAAAATATATATCTAGCATTCCATTCATTTATACTATATTTAATTGTATTTTCTATATCTTTTAAAGAGAAGTCTGGTAATTTTTTAATATGTAACTCACATCTTTGAAGTATTTTTGCGGCGTGTAACACTCTTTCAAGTTCCCCCGCACAATAAGTGTTATATATAATATGATTTTCATCTACATTTGAGATAAAAGCCAACATCATAGTTTGCACCTCATCTACTTCTTGTTCTGTTGTTATAAATAATACAGGCTCTCTTGTCCCATTGTCTACCCATTTATTTTGGTCTATATCAAACAACTCATTACATGCTATATAACATGCATCTGCTATCATTGCTCTTGTCTTACCAACACCTGTTGCCGCAGACCTTAAATAAAATTTCTTTAACCTTGCTCCACGAGTTATTGTATTAACAAGAGAACCAAATAAAGGATATCCAACTTCTGGAGTTTTTTGTAACCTATCTATTAACTCTATTACTCCATCTCCTGCTTGAACTGCATCTTTATTAGTATCATCAACATATTTTAATCTAATATCAGTAATTTTTTTATCTATAATATCTGCAATTTCTTCTAGCGGTGTTGAATCTAACCAGTTTTCTTGAGCTTCTCTTTTCTTTGCATTTAAAATATTATCTGGGTCATATAACCAAGCCACATCCATTCCCGCATTTTGATACATTCTTAACAAAGTCATTTTTTTCATTCTTTGATAATAATAATCAAAAGTAGAAATTTGAATAGTATTACTAATTTTTTGTAAATATTCATTTCCTTTATTTACTTTATATATTCCATATGCTTTAGGCCTTTGCTCTAAATAGTCTTCAATTGCGTTAATTGTTATTTCTTTTGCTCCAAGAGCATGTATATTAAACATTGCTCCAAATAAAATTTGATGGAATTCTTCAGTAAAATCTTCTTCTGAGAAGAAGTAGTTTTCATTCTCTAAAAAATTAGGATTTAAATAAATTCCACCTATTACTTGAATAATTGCTGGTATATCTACAATTTTAGTTGACATCTGCTTCCTCCCATTTATCCATATTAAATAACTTTGGCGGTGTTACCTCTATTCGGGGTGACGGTATAGTTATTTCTTGCGTTTTAATTGTATAATTCTCTATATCTTCAATGGAGTTAGCAACCTCCGCCAAATATAAAGTATAGTAATAGTTCCAGGCTTCTTGATATACAAATGGTACAATACCAATTCCACCATTAGCCTTTTCTATTGAGTTCTTTTTTACATCGAACCACCATATTAAAGTCTTTAACATTCCACTATAAGTGTAATTATATTCTTTTTTAAAATTGCTAATTTGTTTTTTAATTTTAGCATTAACAGTTGGTTCATTAAATATTTTTTTAATATAATTTTCTAATTCTATATAATCCTGTTCTTCTTGACCTTTACTTTGCATATATTCATCATAACAAGTTTTATGAACATATCTACGTCCTTCAACTGCTACGGCGTCTTCTTTGTCTCTATTAAATTTTTGATTACAAAATTTACAAATAACATAATGCGCTGCCATTATACGACACCTCTTTCTTTTTTACATTCTTATATATATTTATTATATCATATTTTTTATTAAAAATCAAAAGAAGGAGCTTTATCTTAGACTCCTTCTTTATTCTCCTTTTATCTCCACTATCTATTTATTTATTTTTTAAGTTCTTTTAAATCATCTACGATTAAAGATAATGCTTCAGTTTGCTCTCTTGAACATTGACTTACTTTTTGTCCTCTACCTAAATATTTATCAGTAATTTGAACAATTCTAGGTTGCCAATATGATTTAAATTCTTCTTCTGGATATTGTTCTATAATACCATTTACAATAGTATTAAATTCTTCCATTAATTGGTCAAAATCTAATTCTACTGAAGTATCAGTATATAAATTATTTCTATCATTTGTATAGAATTCTTTACCATCTTCTTTAGATTGTTCATCAATTGCATCTGCGATAGCATTAACTAAATTATCATAATTAAAATCTATATAATCAGGAGTGTATTTAAATCTACTTCCCGCCATATATCTTGGTGTTCCTCTCATAAATAATTTAACACTATCATTTCCTTCTTCGTCTGATACTGCTCTTGAATATCCAATAATGTCAGCCATTCTTGAAACTATATTAGTAGCTCTTTTATCTAAAGTTGGAACTATTTTATTATATTCTTGTCCGCTCTCATCTGTAAATACTTTATCTGTTGCGTGAGATATTAATACTAATCCGTAGTCCATTTGAACAATACTTCTTAAACATTCATCAAACTCTTTACCAACCATTCCATATCCTTTTCCAAAAGGAATGTCAGCAATATTATCTACACCAAATCCTCCATCACTTCTTTTTGCATTGTCACAGATGTATTTAGTACAATAGTCATATGCAATATCTGCTGTATCTATGATTATTGTTGAGAATTTTTCTTTAACTTTTTCATCTTTTAATTGTCTTAATACTTTTCTAAACTCAGACCAGCTGTTAATCGGATTAGCCATAACGCCTGCCAAAGTATTATAACCTTTTTCAAAAGCTAATAATAAAGATTTTGGAAATTTTGCGGCAGTACTAGTTTTACCACTTTTTGGCTCTCCATAAAAGAATACAGAATATCCTTTTAAATCACGACTAACTTGGTGAGGTTTTATATCTAATAAATCTATCATCTATTTTTCTCTCCTTTTTATTAGTAAGGAAAGGCGTTTCCGCCTTATCCTAGAAATTAAATCCACCTTTATTAGCTACTGGTTTTGGTCCTGCAGCTGGTTTAGCTGGAGCTGTTGTTCCTGCAGCTTTTGACATTTTATATTCTTCGTTTCTAGCTTTTATTTCAGCTAATTTTGTTTCTCTATCTTGAGCAGCTTTTTGAACTTCTTCAGCAGTCATAACTTCTTCGTCACCAAAGTCATATGGTACTTTTGATGTTCCTGTGATTACCCAGTCTTTAACTTTTCTTTCATATGTTTGAACTGCAGCTTCACCAAATGCTGATTCTTCTGTTACAGTTCTTGTTTTTGTTTCGCAGTTTATTGTTCCCCAGATTTTTGTATATACAGGTTCTGCATTTGTTACTCCTAAATCTTCGAAGTGTTTCATACCTGCAGGATTATTACATTTAAATTCAACTGGTAATAATTCATTTCTGAAGTTAAATACTGCACCTTTAACCATTACATATGGTTTATCTATATTTTTCTCAGGGTCAGCTTCTATTGATGTTACACCTGTAATTAACATATCCATGTTAAATACATTTCTTTTACTTTCTTCTGCTAATTCACCATTAACGAAAGAAACAAATCCACCTTCATTTACTCTTGTTGATACTAATCTGTCATCTTGAGTATAGAAATCATTTAACCCTAAAGCTGTATCTATTTTAACTTTATAAGCTTCTTCTTTTCCTACTTTTACTACTGTCATATCGTCATCAATTATTTTCTTTAAGTTAGCATATGTAGCATTTTTAGAACCTTTGCTTGTTGTTTCTGTTACATATGTAAAATGAACAGGTATAACATTTAATAAATCATTATCTACAGCAACTTCAATATTTCCTGAAATAAAGTCTTTACCATAGTTAGCAGATTCTGTGTTTGCTACTTGTTTTACAACTAAATCATGTGAATATACATATCCTTCAATGTGTTCTTGGTTTAAATTTTTTCTCATTATACTTTTCTCTCCTTTAATTTTATTTAATTTTTATTTTATTTATATATACATTATATCAAAAATTTTATATTTTTTCAAGTTGATATCCTTTTCCTAGTTCTGTAATAGCATAAGCAACAGGAGAAGTACTAACTTTTATCATATAACCATCTGATACTAATTTTCTCATTGAACCAGACACAGAACGAGATGGCATCTCCAATCCTTCTCCAATATTTTTAGATGTAAATATGTTATTAACATATTGCCAGTTAGCCTGTGCATATTGTAATACTTTTTTTCCATTTTCTGTAAAAGGTGCTTTTTCTTCTTGACTTTTCATTTTGTTAAAAAATTCTAAAGCTTCATCTGATAAGTTTAATCCATTTTCAATAGCATTTTCAATTTCTTTAATAAACATTTCTTTTTCTATCATATCAATTTCCTCCTATATAAAATCTTTAATTATTTCATCACATATTCCTAATTCTAAAGCTTCATCAGCAAGAATCCACCAGTCATCTTTTCTGTGTTTATCATAATTTTCTTGTGCTATATTAGTTCTTTCTAATACAACCTTCTCTATTAAATCTAATTGTTTATCATAAAAATCTGCAGCATTACGGAATTTATTTGCGTCCATGTTTCCCAATGTCATATTTCCTTCATGGAATAGGAATGATGAATGAGGATAAGCAAATCTTTTATGCCCACATATAAAAGTAAAGAAACCTCCGCTATAAGCAATACCAACATTAATTGTATATACAGGAGTTTTAGATAATCTAATTGCATCCATAATAGTGAAAGTTGCTAATAAAGAACCTCCTTCAGAGTTGATATAAATTTTGATTGGTTGTCTTTCTTCTATTGGTACTCCAGCATCGTTATCAACCTTATTCCAAAAACGAATAATATCTTCTACAATATCTCCAGTCTCATCATCAATAGAACCAACATTTAAATGCCTATCTAAATTATTACTTAAATTTAATACGTCTGCAAAATTCTTAACTTCTTTTTTATTATCTTCTAATAATTGTAAAATTTCATTTGATTTCATTATTTTCATTTCCTTTCCTTTTTTTCTTATATATATATTATAACATTTATTTTATTAAAAATCAAAAAGGAAACATTTATTTGTTTCCTTTTGTTCCATTATATCCATATTCTTTACTTTGATATAGCCCTATATAAAAACTTTCTTTTTCATTAAGTTCATACATTGGACATTTTTCCAATAATTCCCAAGAGAAATTCCATATACCATCTCTTAACATAGCTTGATATAATTGATTTCCTTGCGGACGGTCTATATCTAATCCACATTTTGCATGGTCTTTCCATCTTTTTGCCATATCAACAGCTTGACCTATATAACATTCATTTGTTAATTGATTAGTAATTTTATATATGCCGCATACTATTCCAGGGCCTAATACATTGTTACATAAATTAGTCATATTGTCTCGAAAATATGTTTGCCAAATTAGCATACTTAGGATGCGGGGAGTGTTTAATTCCACTTTAACCCTTTCAAGAGCTATAACATCTTTTTTATCTTTATCTGCAATCTGTAAGCAATAGAAAGATAATTGTTCTTTTATTTCTTTTTCTTTTAATTGTGCTTGAATTGCGGCAGCTCGAGTACTAGCTAATTTATCTAACTCTTTGCGCACCTGTTCTATCTCTTCTATTAATTGTTGTTGTCTTTCATCATAACATTGAGTTAATCTTTCAATTAATTGATTATATTCTTTTTCTTTTTGTTCATAGTCTTTATCTAATACTTCACAATAATTACTAAAAGAATTTAAAGCAACTTCTTCATAATCTTTTTTAATTTCTTTTAATCTATCTATATCTTTTGTAATTTTATCTTGTTCAAAACGAGCAATTTCATATCTTCCTATTAAAACCGCGTGTTCATGTTGTAATTTTTTTAAATCTTCTTCTAATTGTTTTTTCTCTTGTTCTTTTTCATTATATTTTTTTAGTCCTGAAATACATAAAATAGAACCTATTATTAAGATTATTAATGATATCCAAATCATATTTATCTCTCCTTATAGTGAAAAAAGAGTTTGCTTAATCACAAACTCTTTTTAATTATTATTTATATATATTATTCAGCTTTAGCTTCTTCAGCGTTTGGATCAAATTCTCTTCCTGCATCTGTTAATCTGATGAATTTAACAGCTTTATGAGAACCATCTTCTAATTCTATTTCAGCTGGAATTCTTTCCATTAAACCTTTCTTTTGGAATGCAGATGTAACGATTCCGTTTACACTTCTTACTTCTAATCCTGTAGCTTCTGCTATATCAGCAGCTGTGATGTTTTGTCCATCAACTGATTTTACGTATTCTAATACTTTTAATGAATTTTCTTTCATTGCCATAATTTTTTCTCTCCTTTAAATTTTTTATTTTTTTATTTTCTATATTTATATTATAACATAAATTTTTTATTTTGTCAAAAGTTTTGTCATAATATATTCATCTATCTCAAACATCTCCTCTATTGACAGTGTTGAGACCAATTTTTCCATTTCTGGAATATTTTGTGTTTTTTCTAGCTCCATCAACTTGTGGGCTATACTTTCAATTTTTTCTTTACTTTTCATATTTATATTATACCAAAAATTTTTTTAATTTTCAAGCATATTCTTTAATTCCTGCTCCGTAATAATCTTTATTCCTAGAGCTTTAGCTTTTTCATTTTTTGCAGAAGTGCTAGTATTATCATTATTTAATAAATAATTTGTTTTAGTTGATACTGCTGAAGCAACCTTTCCTCCTGCCGCTTCAATAATTTCTTTTACTCCATCTCTATTTTTTGCCAATAAAGATACTTTTCCAGTAATTACAAAGATACATCCTTCTAATTTACCACTCGCTTCAGTTTGCATTTGTTTTTCTTCTTCAAGTTTTAAATGTAAATTAACAGTATAATCTAAGTTTAAATCTTCATAATTAAAATTTAATAAATGATTATTCATAACTTCTCCAATACCATCATATTGTAAGAAATTATCTTCTGCGCGGAAATCTTCCCAGGTTTTATAGTGTTTTGCCAATTCTTTGGCGACACTTGAACCAATTTCTGGAATACCTGCCGCAGCAATAATTTTATCTAGTGTTGTAGTTTTAGCATCTCTAATAGAATTTAATAATCTATCAACGCTAGCTTCACCAAATCCAGGTTTTTTAATCCAAGCTTCTCTATGTTCGTTTAATATAAAGATATCTTGATATGTATTTATCCATCCCCAGTTTACAAGTTTTTCTAAGGTTGCTTTTGAAAGATGTTTTATATCCAAACCTTTTTTACCACAGAAATGATCTAATCTATTGATTAACTTACCTGAACAAGCTGGATTTGCACAATATAGTACTTCACTATCATTATCTTTTCTAATCTCTGTATCTCCACCACATATAGGACACACCTCAGGGATTACAAATTCTAATGTATATAGAAAATCACCAGGTTCTTTTTCTTCTGCTGTTAAAATTTGAGGTATAATCATATTAGCCTTATATATATGGACAGGCTGTTCTGCATGAGCACTTCCTAATAAGTCATTCATTATACTTATATTATGTAAACTTGCTCTTTCTACTGTTGAACCATCTAAA
>JAEIGA010016179.1_pt1 | contig 11356 bp, 13 predicted proteins | sample 9270691 | NCBI WGS metagenome assembly JAEIGA01 (sample SAMN17057246, study PRJNA624740) | gut metagenome | biome: biome; isolation source: fecal sample | host: Bos grunniens | place: China: Xizang | collected 2019
ACCATCCACATCAATGAAAAGCATGACATCGACCCACAAAATGATATTTGATTATGAATACACCAGTTACTATGCACTTTACGATTGAAGAGATGTATGCCAGCCGCAAGGCTGAGGAGAAGGGCATCAACAATAAACCGAGCGTTCAGCAGATCATCAACCTGGTATATCTGTGCGCCTATGTGCTTGAGCCGCTCCGCGTGGCGATGGGCAGACCTATCAAGATAAGCAGCGGATTCAGATGTCAGAAACTCAACGATGCCGTGGGCGGTGTGTATAACTCGCAGCACATGAAAGGTCAGGCGGCTGATATCAACATCGAGGGCGACATGAAGTTCGGTCGCAAGGTCTTCGACTACATCAAGAACCATCTCCCCTTCGACCAACTTATCTGGGAGCATACTTCGGACGGCACATATTGGGTACACGTCTCCTTCGTCTTCCCCGACTTCGGGAAGAACCGCAAGAAGGTGATTGATAATCTTTTGAAAAAATAGTTTTATTTTGATTTGTTTTAGTTTAGTATTTGCTTAACTTCAGGGCGACGGCGGTCGCCCTATTTTTTTGTGCGTAAACCTATGCGCCTGTTTTTGCCGAAGGGTGTATGGGAAGTTTAACTGAATATATTCACGGATATCGGGGCAGACACTCTGTTTACAATTACAACAGTCCGCGCTTTAATCCACGCACAGGTTCGTTGAATGCTGGCGGTGATAATGGCGGTCATGTGGAAGTGTATGGTGTCGATGCTAATCTCGAAATCTTCGGTAAGATTATGACTACCGACCCGACTATGGCATCGATATTCAGGAAATACATCCGCAACGTACTGAGAGAAGCCAGAAAGAAACTCTCCATGGATGCAAAGGCGTACATGAAGAGCGACCCTCGCAGAGCTGCCCAGGCAGTCAAATTCTCAGTTTATAAAAGTATGTTTGGTGGCAATCTGAGTATCTTGCAGAAAAAGAAAGGATCAGCAGGCGTAAAATACGAACTGAGGCGACAGCGAATCGTCGAGCAGAATCCCAATATGAGAGGCGGGAATCGCAGGCCAAGAATCGACAGCGATGGTCGCAACAGACTCGATTACTACTATGGCTCAGATCGAGGTTTCATCCTCAGATTTATCGGTTCTGGAACAGTGCCCCGTACATCTCGCTTCGGAAATCGCGGAAGCATACGACAGACCGACTGGTTCGGGCACACCGCACCCTGGCATATGGAAGATGCAGCTAACGAGGTGGCCGATGCAATCAATGAATTCGTAAAACAACAGACAAATGGCTAAAAGTGACGTTTTAGTAAGAATGAAGGCCGATGTCAGCAACTATGATGCTAACATCGCAAAAGCGAGAAAAACGCTCGACGGGTTCAAGCAAGACAACCTGACGATGGGCGGCATTTTGAATCAGTCAACCAAATCCATCGTAGCTACCGCTGCTCAGTATGCCTCATTTGCTGCTGTGATTGGCACAGTGGCCAGTGGTTTTGCTGATGCAGCAAGCAGAGGCATGGAGATGTCGAGAGAGGCTGAAGGTGTATCGAAAGCTTTTGAGCGATTGAATCAACCAGGACTTCTTGATAATTTGCGAGAGGCAACACATGGAACGGTCAACGATCTTGAACTGATGAAGCAAGCGGTGAAGTTTGATAACTTCAACCTCTCGCTTGAGCAGATGGGCACATTCCTCGCCTTCGCCCAACAGCAGGCCAAAGATACGGGTCAGGACGTGAATTACCTCGTCGATTCAATAGTTACGGGTCTCGGCCGTAAGTCACTCCCCATCCTCGACAACCTCGGCCTGTCAGCAGAGGAAATCAAAAAACGAATGGCTGAGACTGGCGACATGACCACCGCTGTGGCGCAGATCATCGAGGAGCGCATGAAGGATGCTGGCGATTATGTTGAGACCGCAGCCGACCGCGCAGCGCAAGCACAGGCACGGCTCGACAATGCGATGAAGGAGTTGGGCGACACCATGAACTCGCTGTCGGGTGCAGGGGCAACGTTATGGACAGACCTCAAAGTGGGAGCCATCAACTTTTTGAACGAGGCTCTGTTGCCCATCCTGGCAGCCTATAACTCGTTGGCCGAATATGCCAGTGATCCGAAATCGTGGGAAGACTCCCTGCCGAACACCCCAGAAACCAAAAGAGCGAAACTCGGTGATACTGCACCCTATACCGCACCAGGAGGCTATGTCGAGGTAAAGGATGCCCACACGGGCAAGGTTATCAGCGGAAGACATTTCGATGACTTGAACGATAAGAATGCCATCAAGGATTGGCAGGGCAAACTGTTCAAGAGCGGAGGTGGCAGCAAGAACCTCCCCGACATTGGCGATTTCAACAAGCAATCGGCAAAATCTCTTCTCGACACGGAAAGTCTCAAAAGCGGTGCTGATGCACTCAGCCCATATCAGATGATGCTCCCAGAAATCAAGAAGAATATCCTCGATATCAAGGATGCCGACCTCGGTGGCGCATTAGCCAAACTTGGGGATGACGAAGTTCGGAAGGAAATCGAGAATATGATCAAATCTCTTGAACAGGAGAAGATGGCATTCAGTTTGGCTGGCCAAGCCGCAGAGAACTTCGGTGCAGCACTCGCCGGAATGGATGACCCTGCTACCAAGGCTGCTGGCACGGTAATATCTGCCATAGCCAACATTGCCCTCGGTTTTGCAACAGCATCGGCACAGGCTGGCGCATTAGGCCCATTCGGATGGATTGCATGGTTGGCAGCAGGAACGGCAGCACTCGCGACCACCATCTCCACCGTTCACTCGCTGACAGGCTACGCAAATGGTGGTGTCGTACAAGGCAACACTTTCAGTGGAGACCAGATTCCCGCCATGCTGAATGCGGGCGAGGTGGTACTCAACCGTGCCGAGGTTGCAGGGTTGGCTGGTTCGCTGCAAAACAACGGCATCAGCAACTTGCAACTGGAGGCTGTTGTGACTGGCGAAGATTTGAGATTCATCCTCAACTCAAATGGCCGACGGACGGGTAGAGGAGAGATTGTTACATCACATATTTTCAGATAACTATGGCAAAGAAATATACCATACCATTTAAGTCGATGGCGAATATCGACTGCCGGATAGATATCTATGACAGAGACTATTCAGGTAGCGTGATCACCGTATCGCCAGCAAACCCTGACACTCCTGGATATGCGGCAGCAAACCCTGTGACCATTCAAGAGGATGATGACGAGAATCTGCTGAAGGTGCTACGCTCAAAAACTGGCTACCTGACACTTGTGGAGGAAACATTCGGCTCGCTTAGTTCACTCTATCCAGAAAGCAACACGCAACTGGCAGTAGAGGTGTACTACAATAGCACGCTGGTGTTTTATGGATTCGTTCAGGCGCAAGCATTCGAGAATAGCTACGAAGCTGCACCTCGCACGATACAGATTCCCATCATGTCGCCTCTCACACTGATGGATGGATGGAACTTCGGGGATGACGTGTACATCGGTGAGACGATGATTGGCGCATATCTCGACGAATGCCTGAGTCTGTATGATGACGTGATACTACCCTTGGACTTGATCACAACACCAGATTCTGGTACAAATACACCGCTTCAACTGCGTGTGAACAGCCGAATCGTGTGCCCTTGGAATGATTCGTATGATTACGGCCTTCGTACTGATGGAGTCGATCCCAGTTGCTACGAACCTATCACATATCAGGAGTTTCTCGAAGCCTTCTGTCATCTTTACGGCTTGGTGGCCCATGAGTTTGGTAAGACCATCATCTTCTCGAAATTCGACTACAATGGTCAGTATATTCGGATGAATGTTGGCGACCTTCAGGATGACTCTTATAGCACATCGGGAATGCCGACAGGCGACACGATACTCGCATTTGATGACGTGTTCAGACCAAGCGGAAAGAACAGCCGCGAGGGTATGGTGCTGCCAATCAAAAAACTCACATACGAATATGGCGAATACGCAGAAGAAGTGCCGATGGATTTGTCGCGCTCCAAATACGTCGGAAGAGTCAACCTTCCTGAATATGAACTGAACTGCGCCATCCTGAACCCGCAGACACAGGAGTTTCACTCCGACTTCTTTACAACAGCCGGAGGCACGCTCGACACCACCAACCATTGTAGAGTGTTGGGAGATGGCAGCAAAGAAATGGTAGAATTGCGAGTAAACACTCCAGCCGGAGAGAGTAGCGATGTAGAACTATTCAGATACAACTTCAGCAATGTACCTGTAAACATCAGCGGTGCAACCATCGAGACAAGTTTCAAGCATGAGGAAGGCGAAGCCGACACAACGCTACGGATGCAAGTGATATCGGGCGGTAGGTACTACACCACCAGCCACGACTGGACTACCACACCGACATTTATCTCTATCACATTCGACAAGGATGGCAAGTGCAAGACTTATGATGTAGGCTCGAATGCAAGGAATGTTATCATCAAAATATTCCCACCATCGGCATCAGGCACATCGACAAAGGGCATATTCTACGGTATCACGTTAGAGGTGTTTGCCGATCCTCTGCGAAGATATGAATTACCAGTCGATACAAAGAAGGTGGTCATCAACAGCAATCCGTCGTACACAGAAGAAAGCATCGATATGCTGATTCACACTGCCATCGGCAACGAAAGAAGGCTGACAGGTGGATACGTTCAGAGATGTCCGTTCAGTTATATGTTCAGATCACAGTTGCGACATAAGCGGCAAGTGAAGATGATATCATCTACCGATATGCGACTGGCATACTTAAAGCGCGTGACATCATCGACCATCAGTGGAAGATGGAGAATAGTGTCTTACGATTTCAACCCGTGGGATGACGAGTGGACAATCACCATGCACCGAAGTTCAACATTGTAAAAACAGATAGATTATGGCAATCAATGGAAATAACATCCTGATATTGGTAGATGGCTCTGTTGTGGCTGGCACCAAGTCAAATGAAGCACAAGTGGAGTGCGATGCAATCGAGGTGGCAAGCCCCACCAATGGCATTTGGGCAGCGTATATTCCAGGTAGAAGAAATTGGTCGGTTACGAGTAACTGGCTGATACTTTCGTATGCCGACATCAAGCGCGTTCTGAGAGTTGGTGCATCTGTATCTATCCGCATTTTGGGGAGAGGTCAGTCAAGCAACCTTATCGGCACAGCCATCGTGCAGAATTGCAGTTTTCAATTTATCCGTGGCAACCTGGCAACAGGATCGTTTAGTTTCAAAGGGAACGGCCCGCTGACGGAAGAGTAATCACTTTTAACCCTAACAACTATGGTAACTTTATTAGTAATTTCGATCGTATTGTTTGCAGCCTACATTGTCGCTGCGACATTGAAACTGGGCGAGATGCCCGAAAGATTCAGCAACTATGCTGATGTGTATATGTGGCCGTGGCGCGCCTCCTGGTTCGTCGCCATGTGGGGCGCGATAGGGCTTGCCGCTCCATCAGTCATCGAAGGGGCGACCGACAAGACCAAGTTCCTCGCCTTCATCGCTCTCGCAGCCGCCATCGTGTATGTGATGATCGCCAAACTCAGCAGCGATGCAGATAAGGCGATGACCGATGCAGCGGCCTACATCTTCATCGCCACCTCACAGGCACTCATCGCCCTGAACCATTGGTGGCTGTTGTTCCTGTGGGTTCCCGCGATTGCCGCCATCTTCATCTGGCGACCGAAATGGGGACGCACCCTCATCGCCTTGACATCTATAATTGCGCTTTTCATATATGCCTTTTTGTAAATAGTAGTTTTTTCATAGGTGATTATTTTAGTTACGTTTGGGGAGCAGCGGCTCCCCTTTTTTGTTGGGTAAACCTTAACGCGCATTTTCGTCGAATTGCAAAGACAAAAGAAAAATCAGATATGAAATGGTTGACACTTCAAGAAATTAAAAAGCAGTTGCGCATCGAGGATAACTTCACGCTCGAAGACACGCAACTCACTATGTATGGCGAGAGTGCAGAGGATACGGTGCTTAACGTATGCTCACGCACCTATGAGGATTTCATCGAGGAGTATGGTGCTATCCCTGCCGACATCATCCAGGCATCGCTGTTGCTTGTCGGTGCCAGTTACCATCAGAGGGAGGCCGTGTCGATGAATCAGTTGTACGTCATCCCCTATGCCTTCGACACACTGGTTAAGCCATATATGAGGTTGAGCGGGTTCGGCGAAGAAATCTCCATGCAGACCTTCATCATCGGCAGCGATGTAAAGATACTTATCGAGGCCGAACTGCCAGACGATCTGAAACTCGCAGACGTGGACTTCTCGGTCAAGGTCATCAACTCATCGAAGAAAGACGAGTCGCACACCTATCAGAAGACCGACTGCATCGAGTTGGAGGATGGCAACTTCGTGGTGTTGGTCGATTCCGAAGAACTCGGCATCGGAGTCTATACCTGTCGGCTGACGGTGTTCATCCCCGATACCGACTACCAAAGTGGCTACCGCAAAGAGGTGGTGAAGATTAATCCCCATGTTCAAGTAAAGGGTTAAGACATGAAGGCAATCGCAAGAGTCATCAGGAGTTCTGTCAGGGCGCGCGCAGCGACCGCCAATGGGGTGGTGGCTGCTGCCTATGCGATGCCGCTCATCCAACCGAAGGCAGAGGTGACCGAACAGAGCGGGCTGGTACATTGGCTGCGCGTCACCCCCGAAGAGCCACAGCAGTTGGTTTGGCTCGTTCCACAGGTCGGCATCGACTACGATATCCAGACATCGACAGGACTGAAGTGGCACATTTTTTAATTGTTACATTTTAAAATTTATTAAATATGGCATACGCACAATGGCTCGTACCGAGCAAAACCCAAGGCAGCGGATCAGACACCGTAAACGTGACCGCTGGAAGTGATAATACAGGTCGATCTCCTCGACAGACCGCCATGACCTTCAAGGCGGCAAACTGCGATGATGTCGTTCGCACAGTCATTCAGGCTGGTAAGCCTGAGTTTGTAAACATCCAGTCGGCAGCAGCCGTCAGCAAAGACGGAGTGGCGACGCTGACCATCGAGGGCACGTCGAACTCATCGAAGTTGACCTTCTCCCTCGCGAGTGGTGGCACGCTCGAACTGACACTCCCTGCCACCTATCTGGCGAACTCGTTGACAACCAACAATGGTGCAGCCATCACGGGTGACCCAGGAGCCACGCAAGAGTTCCCGTTCTCGATTCAGTTCACCGACATCCCTCGCAACTTGGTGCTGTCGGAGAAGACTGCCCAGCTCATCGTGACCGACAACGCGGGGCATACGTCAACCTGTCTCATCACCCAGGCTGCTGGCGATCCTATCCTCGAAGTTGCTCCCGCAAGCGTTCAACTCGATTGGAATGCAGCATCGGCTCAGACCTCTGCATCGTTCACCGTTACATCTAACACCAACTGGACGATCGAGTAATGGCACAAATCACGATACCTTGGAACGATGGCCCCGGAAACATTGTCCTGACCTATTCATCGGGTCAGGGCAATCAGCAGGTCGTTGTGACATCGGACACGGATTGCATCGACCATGATCGGCAGCAGCGCGTGACATTCGTGGTCGCCAATGGAGTCATCCATCACGATGTCGTGACAGCCAGTGGCAACCTCATCCGCACAGCCAGCGGCAACACCATCGCATCACTCGCCAACGGCATGAAGGTGACAGTGATGGTCACTCAGCCGATGACCTCGAAGCGACTGATCGTGACACAGAACGACCACATGGTGCGCACCGTCAGCGGCAACATCGTGAGAATCAGCAACTAAATAGTATTAACATTCTAAAATATTTAAATTATGGCAAACGGAATTTTTGACATCACCCAGACGGATGCCCAGTTACAGGCCATCCTCAACAAGATTCAGCCGTTGGTCGAGACAGGTTCGACTGCTCCCCTCGGCTTCGGTTATGGCGAATGCTCTACCGCTGGCGCAACAGCCGCTAAGACGGTATCGCTCACCAACACCATTCTCACCCCTGGTGCTATCATCGCGGTGAACTTCCAGAACGCATTCACCGCCAGCAGCCCCACACTCGCTGTGAATGGTGGTGCGGCAAAACCCATCAAACTCTATGGCAATGCCATGCCGATGGGAAAGGTCCACAACAACACAATCCTCGTCATGAACTACGATGGTACCAACTTCAACGTCATCGGCATCCTCTCGCAGACAGCAGCAGCCCCCACGGGCTTCGTTGACCTTGCGCTGCCTTCAGGTCTGCTGTGGGCTGACAAGAACATCGGTGCATCTACGCCTTATGAGCATGGTCTTTATTTCAGTTGGGGTAACGTGATCGGTCACGCAGAAGGCAGCGGCTACGACTTCAGCGATGCCGTCTATGCCGAGACTCCAGGCGCAGCCCTCACTGGCAATATTCCCGTGAATGGCACATACGACCTCGCCCGCCACAACATGGGCTCTCCATGCAGACTGCCAACCGTCGGTGAGTTCCAGGAGTTGAACAGCAACTGCGACTCCGAATGGACGGATGAAGATGGTGTTGCAGGCCGTCGCTTCACGTCTCGCAACAATGGTAACTCCATTTTCTTCCCGGCTTCAGGCTACTACAATGGTACGTCGCTCGGCAGCCGTGGTTCGAACGGCAGCTATTGGAGTTCGTCATACATATCGGAGACGAATGCTTACGGCTTGTACTTCATTTCGGGCGGTGTGAATCCAGCGGACAACAGCAGCCGGCGCCTTGGTTTTACGGCGAGGGCTGTTCAGTAAATTGCCCTACCCATTTTTACGCTTTGAGCCACATACCAGACGCGGCCACAAGCCGCGTCGTGGCTCAAAGAGTAAAAATGGACTCTGCGCATGAAGGTGCGCTTGTTTTTGGTTTTTCATATATAATTATTAAGAAATAAAAGATTAAAGAATCATGTTAATAGTTCCCGCTCTCGAATACGAAAAGCAGCGACAGAACCCCAACGATTGGAACAAGGTGGTGCTGCATCGAGAAGGTAAGTTTTACAGAACATACGAATGGAGTCTGTGGCTCATCAAGACATACGTCTGCACCGAAGACTTCCAGAAGCAGCGAGGCGACAGCAAAATGTTATCAGCCAAACGATACATCGGCAAAAAGACTGGCGAATACGCGATGAGCGGATTCCCCGTTGAGAGTATGTCGAAATACATCCCCGAATATCAGTCGGTGCGCCCGATGGAAGGTGGCGACGATTTAGAGGTGACCATCAATCTGCCGTTGCATGGCGATGAGACCTTCGAGATGTTATTTGCAGCATTCAACGAGTGGAAGCAGAAGTTGGAGATGCACGAACAGGACGAGAAAGGCAGCGGGAAGAGCAGGGAATCGAAACCCAGAGGCGGTGCGTTCGCCATCGTTCAGCGACTATTAGCATACCCAGTTGAGAATAAATCGTCGGCAGACAACGTGGAGTTCATCAGCGAACTAAAAGCGTTGGCCGCTGAACTATTATAAAAGATAAAGCGTTGTTTTCCTTATTGGGCTGTTCAGGGCAATTACATAGGTCATCCGTCAGGCTGCTGCAAACGGAGCAGCGGCAGGAAAGAAAACAGAGACCGTCAGCGGCTTTCAATGTGCAAGGATTCTGCTGAAGATGGGTCCGAAAGGTGGTGATCGTTAAGTTGGATATTTTCTTCCCGGCTTCAGGCAACTACAATGGTACGTCGCTCAACAACCGTGGTTCGAACGGCAACTATTGGAGTTCGTCATACATATCGGAGACGAATGCATACAACTTGAACTTCAATTCGAGTAATGTGAATCCAGCGAACAACAACAACCGGCGCTATGGTTTTACGGCGAGGGCTGTTCAGCATTTACCAGGTACACGCTACGACACAGGCAACAGGGCAACGTGAGGATACCACGACGAAGCACACAAACGAGGACGATATGGCAATGACACTGACGAGAGAACAGCTTCTGATAGACCTGTATGCGGCATGGCACATGGCACGGCGACACAAGGTGACGAAGCACTATGTGCGCGTGTTTGACCGCCACACCGACCGCAAACTGCAAGCCATCTGCGACGCACTCTTCACACGTGACTATCACCCAGAACCCTCCAGCTGCTTCATCGTGGACCGTCCGAAAAAGAGAGAAGTTTTCGCTGCGCAATTTGCTGACCGCGTGGTACACCATTACTACTATAACCAGACACACCGCATCTTCGAGCGGACATTCATCGAAGACTCCTACAGTTGCATTCAGGGACGCGGCACCCACTACGGCATCGAGCGACTGAAGCAACACATCAAGACTGAAAGCCAGAACTACAGCCGCAAGTGCTGGGCACTATCGCTCGACATTCGCGGCTATTTCATGCACATAGACCGCAGGATATTGCTCGACATCGCCACAGGTACACTGCGGCGCATGGCATCGCATAAGGTAGAGCCTGACAGCCCTCAGACGTGGGCCGATGTGGTTGATATTGATTTTCTGTGTTGGCTATCCGAGCAGATTATCATGATAGACCCAAAGACATCGTGCAAGGTGGTGGGCCGACCAGAAGAGTGGCAGGGATTGGACTACAACAAGAGTCTGTTCCACACGCCAGACGGTTGCGGACTGCCCATCGGAAACCTGACCAGCCAGCTGCTGAGCAACGTCTATCTGAACGAGTTTGACCAATACATGAAACGAGTGCTGAAGTGTAAGCACTACGGCAGATATGTGGACGATGCCTACGTGGTGAGTTGCGACAAGGAGTGGCTGCTGTCGATTATCGATCCGATAGACGAATACCTGCGCAGCCGTCTGCATCTGGAGATACATCGCGGCAAAACACACTTGCATGAGGTGAGTCACGGCGTGGAGTTTCTTGGTGGGTATATTCTGCCAGGGCGCACATATATGAGTCATGCAGCCGTTCGTCGATTGCGCCAAAACGTTGACGACCTGAAAGGTTGCAACCCCGCCAAACTATACCGCAGCATCAACTCCATGCTTGGTGTGATGAGCCACTTTGACGCTCACCGACTAAGCAGGAAACTTTTCTGTGTGGAATCATTTCTGAAGCACGGCTATTTCGCCGATGATATGTCGTGCTATTATCTGCATCGGCGAACTGGAAAGGCTTGGTAAACCCCAGCACATATTTCGCCCGCTTGTTAGAACATGTTGAATTTTTAACAAGCAAGAATCATGGCAAACAACAAGTATTGCGGCAACGTGAGCGACTACGCTCCAGTATCAGAAGACCAGAGCCGCGTGGTCATCATGTACGGACTGAACCCTACCAATGGCGAGAATGCCGAATGGTACCAGTTGGATTTTTACAAGAAGCAGGGCAAACCCAGCTTCGAGGCTGTCAAGACTGCCATCATTACAGACATCAACGAGCGCATCACGGCGCAGA
>JAEIGA010016180.1_pt1 | contig 11355 bp, 11 predicted proteins | sample 9270691 | NCBI WGS metagenome assembly JAEIGA01 (sample SAMN17057246, study PRJNA624740) | gut metagenome | biome: biome; isolation source: fecal sample | host: Bos grunniens | place: China: Xizang | collected 2019
AAAATTATGGATGGCTTGACTGGGCGAAGAATGGTGAAACATCAGGAACGGTAGGACTATCAAAACGTATAGAAGCATTGGAAATGAAACTGGTTAAAAAAACAGAAGCAGCACCAGGGAAGACAACAAGAACATGTGTTATAAGATAATACTAAAAGATGAGGAAAGGAAAAGTTAATCCAATCACCATAAGTGGATAATTGGATTATATGAGATAAATTATGAATGTAGTAATAGTATTTTTTTCATCAATAATTGCTCTAATATTTTTGCTCCTTGAAAAAATATTTCATGTATTGAGTGATATTTTTAAAGGAGGATACGAGAGCCTTGACAAAACGCTTCGTGTACTGCTAGTTGTTGCAGAATTATTAGCGATTTTATATTCAATATCACATATATATATGTCTGCAACTTCAAGTGACGTAGCAATTCAATCAGGGGGAGTTATAGGAGCGATAGCAACATCAATTCTTATTATTTTATTCGGTGGTTTACTATTCTTAAAAATTTATGATGTATTACTTCTAATATTGGGATGTATGATTATTCTTATGGGAGCTGTATTTGGATTAGTAGCTGATTTTTTTAATATATTTTTTGAGCGCTTTTTTGGGATTGTTCAACGAAGGGTAGATAAATATTAGAAAAGCCATATTTTACCAAATATAGTGAATGAAACGCCAACCTTGAAAACAAGGTTGGCGTTTTTTAAAAGTGTAAACTTAGGTTGAAATAGTAAATTTTTTTTTATTCTATAATGGTTTTATATATTAATTTGGAGGTAAAAATCATATATGGAAGAAGAAATGGAAAAAAGCGAATTAGATGCACTGGAGGAAATGCTAAAGAATGAGGTATTTAATGCTGAACAGGAGAATTTAGAGGAAATTGTATTGAATACTAGAGAGCAAGGGCAAATGTTAGAAAACCTTATAAGAGATAAAATTGAACCCTTAATCGAAAATCAGATTAAAGTTAAGGATGAAATGATAAGCAAACTTTATGATGAACTCAAGTTTTATAAGGAGGGAGAAGCAGTAAGATTTGAAAATCAGCTTATAAAGGCAATTATTAAAGTAAGGCGAAATATGCTTAATTATATGAAGTCAAATAAATGGTCTAACTCAGATGTAGATATGTTGAAAGATGAATATGAAGGCGTGCTTATGGATATTGATAGTTTGCTGGAATTACAGAATGTAGATCCATATACATCTAATCCAGGAGACGATTTTGATAAATCTATTCATGAAGCCAAAATTGAAATTACAGATAACATCGAGCTGGATAAAAAAATTAAGGAAAGTATAAAAGAAGGATATAAAAAAGACGGTAAAGTTTTAGTAACAGAGAGAGTATTAGTATATAAAGTTAAAAATTAGGAGGATTAATTATGAGTAAAGTATTTGGTATAGATTTAGGAACAACATATTCTTGTATATCTTACATTGATGAGTATGGTAAGGCAGTAGTATTAAAGAATTCGGATGGAGAACATACAACTCCTTCTGTAGTAATGGTAGAAAGTGATACAAACATAATAGTTGGAAATGAAGCTAAAAGATCAATAGAAATTGATCCGGATAAAACTGTTCAATTTATAAAGAGAAAAATGGGAAAAGAAGAGGATACAGTTTTATTAAATGGAAAGGAGTATCATGCACCAGAGGTATCTGCATGGATTCTAAAAAAACTTGTAAATGATGCCAATGAAGAATTAAAACAGACAGGTATTATTAGTGATGGTGAAGAGATTAAGGATGTTGTAATAACATGTCCTGCTTACTTTGGAATGAACGAAAGACAAGCAACTAAGACAGCTGGTGAACTTGCTGGTTTAAATGTTATTAACATTATAAATGAGCCTACAGCTGCAGCCATAAGTTATGGTGTGTCAGGACAGGAGCGAAATGAAACGGTTCTTGTATATGATTTAGGTGGGGGAACTTTTGATATTACAGTTATGAATATTAATAAAAATGAGATATCTGTAGTGTGTACAGGTGGAGATGATGTGCTTGGCGGTAAAAACTGGGATGAAGCATTAATGGACTATATCGTAGAAAGATATGAAGAAGAAATGGGAGAAAGCCTTGCTGAAGATCCAGAAATAATCGCATCATTATACGTTGATGTAGAAACTTGGAAGAAATCTCTCACATCTAGAGAAAAAGTTAATATTACTGTAAATGGACCTGCAGGACGTTTTAAGGAAGAATTAACTCGTGAAAAATATGAAGAAATTACAAGCAATCTTCTAAATCGTACTAAAAACCTTTTGGAAGATGTTTTAGCAACTTCAAAAAAACAGGGATATCCAATGGATAAAATTGAAAAAATTCTTTTGGTTGGAGGTTCTTCAAGAATGCCTCAAGTTTCTGCAATGTTAGAGAGAGATTATAATGTTAAGCCAGTATTAGCAGATCCAGATGAAGCAGTAGCAAAAGGAGCGGCTATATATGCAAATAATGAAAAGGCATTTAATGATTTTGTATATGAAGAGGCAAAAAAATCAGGTAAAACAGTAGAGGAAGTACAAAAAGAAAATCTTATAAATGGTGAATTGGATAAAAAATTTGCTCTATCATCAGCTAGTGCATCATCAAGTATTTCTAAAATTAGTATAAGTAACGTACTTTCAAGAACGTACGGACTTGAGTGTCTGAATAGGCAAAATAAACTAATAATTAGTAATATGCTTATGATTAATGATCCATTACCAGCTAAATATACACAAACCTTTTATGCTAATTCAAATAACCAAAGGTCTTGCGAGTTAGCAATATATGAATCTCGTTCTACAGAGGAAAATATGGATATTGAAGATAGAAAACCATTAACAACAATAAATATGACATTTTTACGCCCTGTTCCAAAGGGAACAGAAATTGTTACTACTATGGCACTTGATAATGCAGGAATTATGCACATTATCGCTATAGAGGAATTAAACGGAAGCTTGTTGGATACTACATTTGAGTTGTCAAATCAGATGAATGAAAGTGAGATAGAAGAAGCTAATTCAAGAATGTTAAATATAAAAGTAGAATAGGAGATATTATTGTAACTGGTGGTAGATAAATACTGGGAGCATTTATGGATGACTTAAGAATAAAAATTATAGAAAAGTATCAGATAGATATAGATGAAGATAATTTATTAGAATTGTATAAAATAAAAGATCAGAATATTTCGAATGATGACTTAAAGAAAAGCATAGAGTATACAAGAAATCGATGGAAAAAAAGCTTAAACGGAACAAATGAAAAATATATAGAAATTGCTAAAAACAGATTAGCTAAATCGGATAAATATGAAAAAATTCTAAATGATCCAAAATTAAGAAAAGCTTTATTTAAATATTATGGAAATAATGGTAATAAAGATCTTGATTTTGCAAAGGAATACTTTGAAATTATTGCTACTTCAAAAAAATTAAATAAAGATGATGTGGATTTCTTTTTTAAGTGTTATAAATCCCAAAAAAAATATAAAAAAGAAATTATCGAAATGCTAAAAAATGATTATAAACTAAAAGGAATGGGAAAAGGGGGTGAAAAAGAAGAAAACGAAAATGAAGAAAATAAAAAAAGCAAAAAAGAGAGTAAATACATAATTAAGAATAAATTTGATGAAAAGACTATTTTAGATGTTATAAAATGCGAAGAAATTTATCAAAAAGCCTCATCTGATGAGGCTATTTACTCAAAATTTCCAGATATTAAAAAGGGATTATATTACTTTTTAAATTTGGACGAATATAAAGATGTAGAAAGCTTTACAAAAGATATTTTTGAAAAGAAACAAAGTGCCTTTACGTATAGACAGGATAAAGGAGATAAATTTCAAATATACGTAGACATATATAATAAGGTGTATGATATTATTCAGAAAAATGATATTAAAGATAACTTTGAGGAGTATAAACTCTTAGTAAAATATACAAATCTTATTCCTTATATGTATGCTATAAATGAAATGAAAAAGAATACCTATGACATGCTTTTTAATATAGCTAAGAGGGAATACTATTTTGCCGATGCCAGTGATTTCGCAATAAGATATTTTAAAATTATATATGATAATTTTAATATAGATATTTCGGCTATTGAAAATATAATTAATAAAGCTAAAAAGTCAACAGCTAAAAGCTTCATTATAAAATTTGTTGATAATATACTTGGAAGAAATAATGAGAAACGAGTACCGTTTATAGTTAATGTAATTCATTTTTTGATATATTGGCCAATTTTTTCATTATATTTTGTATTTGAAATATTCAAAACTGTATGTACAAACGTAAAAAAAATGGTAATTCCTGTAGGAATTATTTCTTTTGTGTATTTTAATATTCAAATTCCTAAAATTTATAAAAATGTTCAAAATATGCTTATTTTAACAAAAATTGGTAATCATAAACAATGGTATGAGTTCGTAGAAAATTTTAGTAGGATGAAAATAGAAACAAAATCAGATGTAATTATCGAATCTATAATAGCTGTAATTTTATTATTACTTTTGTATGGAATTCCAACATTTATTGTTACAGATTTTATTTTTGAATCGGCAGTTATGTTAAAAGTTAATACAGATTGGGTAGGTATAGAGAGAACATTTAATGTATTATGTAAAAAGATAAAAGAAAACACAATAAATAAATATTCTTTATATAAAGATAAATATGTCAAGAAAGAAATAAAGAAGGTTTTTATTAATTTTATTTGTATTTTAGTAGTTATATTGTTAATATCATTGATTTAAAATGGAGGAGTACATGGGTTTATTATCTAAAAAAACAATTGTATGTGAAATGTGTGGAAAAGAGTTTCAGGTAAGATTGAATTTTGGTTCTGTTATGTGTAAAGAATGCTTTAATAAGCATATGGAAAGGATAGAAGCTACAAAAGGATACAATGATTATAGAGAAGCATTAAATATGGAGCGCCTGATTAGAGATGAAGACTTGCAACAAGTTATTGATCATAGATATGAGGTATTAGAAAAATATAGATTAAATCCTGGAATAACTAAAGATGAATTAAGGGATGCCTCTAGAAGATATAAAAAACTTTCTGACGAAGAAGCAGAAGATATAGTTAGTAGAGCATTAATGGGAAGAATTGATAAAAATTTAGGTAGTATGGGTAGAGATTTTTTTCTACTGACAGGATTTTACAATGTTATAGTAGATTCAGATGATGTATTTGCTGCAGCATACACAACTAGTAAATTATCTGGGTTATCAGATGAAGTAATACACTGTGTGTTTTTTACTAACGATCCTAATGTTCCTGTTTTACAAAAATTATATTTAGCAAAGAAAGGATTTTGGGATATTACTAAGAGTAAAAAGGGAAGAGAAGGTGTCGATATAGAGATTATGAGTACTTGCGATAACCTTGTTTATCCCGTAATGGACTTGGAAAATTTAAAAAATCAAATTATGGAAGATGGGGAGGTAAATGGAAATATTGATTATAAAGTGATGCTTTCTTATATTAAAGACGCCATAAAAGAAAAAGGATTTTTTGATCCGGAAAAAATGGATGACGTAATTGATTTAGATATTTTGAATATGTTAGAAAGCTATGGTTATGTACTATCAGATGATATTATTAACCTTTTAAATTTAAATGGTATATTTGAGGGAAAATTCTGGAGAAAACATATTGAAAATTTGAAAAATAAAGCATTACAGGAAATTATCGATAGGACAAATACAGATGAACAATAAATAATAACTAGGAGAATAATGATGGAGTTACACGAATTCAAAACTGTAAGTGTTAATAATGAAATATATAAATGTGATAATATAGAAGATTTGAAAAATAATATAATTCCACAGCTAAAATCCCAAAAGGAACAATGGAAAAAGAAAATAAATGGGATAATTAATGAGAACGACTATTATAAAAGGGAATTTGCAGATTTATGTAAGGTAAGTAGAGTAACTGTGAATAAATGGTGCAATGGAAGTATACCTAAGAATCGAGAAACATTTATAAGAATTGCAATGGCAGCAGATTATACAAAAGAACAAACTAACCAATTATTAAAAAGATACGGTCGATATCCAGCTCTTTATCCAAAGAGCTTGGAAGATTGTGTCTGTATTTTTGTTTTAAATAATTATAGTGGAAAAGAAAAGTTAGATAAATATATATATATATTAAGTAAAATTAAAGAGAATTTTCAGATTCCAGAAGAAACTAGAGATGTTACTACTGCTAAATTTGAAGAGAAACTATCTAAGATTCAGGATGAGGATGAATTAGAAAGATTTATAAGTGAAAACATAGATGTTTTTTCGTCAGCATATAGGAAATTTTATACTGCTGTTAGAGGTTATATTGAAATTAACTATAAAGATTTAAGTATATTTGAATTATCTAATTGGCAGAAATGGAGTTCTTCTTTGAAAAAAACTGTTTATGACAATAGTAGGGAAAAATGGTATCCTACGCGTAATAAGATTATATCTTTAGGAATTCATCTTTGTATGGATCATGAGGGAATAGATGAGTGGTTAAAGCTTGTTTATATGGAGCCATTATGTGGGAAAAATATATTTGAAAGTGTAATTATGTATATATTGGATAGCGCTGAAAAAGAGGGAGGAATATACGATACGGGATATGATGAAGGCGAGCTCATAGATTATGCGTATGACGTTATAGAAGAATTAGGAATAAATGAAATAGAGGATTTTACATCTGAATTACAATATGCTTCTGATGATGTAATATAGTTAATTAAATAAATATCAAAATGTAAACTTCAGGTGGAAGAGCTCTTTATATTTTTAGTTATTATAGTATCAGCAGTAAGAAATGCTAGAAATAAAAAGTAAGGAGTGATATATAGTTATGAGTGTGGAAAAAAGAAACGTACTAACACTACTAGAAAACGGTCAGTTAAAGACTTATCTTTTAGATGATCAGTTAAGTTGGGAAGTAGGAAGAGAATCAATAAATAGTAATCCTGATATTAAGTTACGTTCCACAACAGTTAGTAGAAGGCATGGTAAATTTCAAAATATTAATGGAAATTGGTTATATGTTGACTACAACGGTAAAAACGGCACGGTTTATAATAACAAAAAGGTTGAAACGGGACTTAAAGGAAAAATAAAACCAATAATTTTAAATGACGGAGATGTATTGGTATTTGGTGGAGGAGATAAAATCATTATTAATACTAATACAGTTTTTACTTTTTTTTCAACAAAGAAATTTACAGAAAACTGGGACGCCGTTGATACAAAAGGGTTACAAAAGATTGAATTAAATGATGGATGTGAATCCATAATTTTAGAAAAACCAGAAAAAGGCGAAGTGATTAACAACGACAATGGTGTAGCCATTTATATGGGCGATGTTACGTATTTATCTGGAAATATGAATCTAATGAGTGTAAAATAGAAAGAGAGAAAGATTATGTTTGGATATATAAAAAGGTTACCTGATAATGTAAGAAAAGGTGTATATATAACAGAATTAGTATTATCGTTATTAGCAACTATAGTTGGAATATTAATATTTGTGGGTGTAGATGTACCAACTATATTGGGTATCTTCAATTTAGTAGTAGCATTTATTTTGATGATAGGTGGTGCTTTTAATGTACTGTTTGATATTGTTAAAAAAGTAATTAAAATGATATGGGGTGTTTCCAGCAATGCACATTTTATATTGGCAACTATATTTGTCCATCTTATGATTTTTGTGTTTAGATTGGGTATAATATGGGTGATTATTGCATTTACAATTATGATAGTATTTTTTATTCCATTTTTACCAACACTTGCAACATTATTAAAGGTTCATCTAGATCCAACCTATTAAAAAACAACCTACAAAAAGGGGCATTTATATGATGGTATATGATAGAGAAACCATTGAAAAAATATTAAATCAGATGGAAACTTTGGACTATCCTTTTAGTTTCTATAAAGTTAACCGAGAGCAGGGTAATCTCAAGTTGATTGGAAAAGGTGGTTTTTCATTTGTATATGAAATGATAGACAAGAATAATCATGATAATAAATATGCAATGAAAATAATGGGCTTTTCAAAACATTTAACAAATTCAGAAGATTTTTGGAATACCTGTAGAATACAATATATACTTCATGATGATTCAAAGTTTATCCAGAGAATAATATCGGCCAAGGAACTACTAATACAGATAGATGATAATTGTAACATAGTTAGTGTTCAAGATATAAAAGAAGATGATGATGTAGAAACTGGAGAGGGAATCCTTCTCCAGTTTATTTTAATGGATAAACTAGAGGATATTATATCCAGTGATAAATTCAATAATGTGAGTCTGTTAAGAGATGAGTTAACTGATGAGAAAAATGTAATAAAATTTGCACTTCAGATAGGACAGGCAATTCAGATAACTCATGAAAACAATATTTTCCACAGAGATATTAAATTAGAAAATATATTTTGGAATCCAATAGATAAATGCTATGTGCTGGGGGATTTTGGAATTGCCAAGACTGTAGAAGATGGCAAAGCTGACACAGTGGTATTTACCAAGGGTTATGGCGCTCCAGAGATAGAAAGACGACTTGCAGGAGATTATAACGTCACAGCAGATATTTATTCTTTTGGAGTTACTATTTATTTGTTACTTAATAATCTTAGATTCCCGGCATCCAGCAAATACGTGGTAAGTGATGCACAGTATGAAATGGATTTCATTTTTCCGGCGCCATTTAATGGCTCTGTAGAAATGGTAAGATTGATTCAAAAAATGTGTAGCTTTAATCCCAAGAATAGATTTCAAAGTATGTATGATGTACTTGTGGAATTGGAAAATATTTTAAATGAACGGGATGATACAGAGGATATTGACGTAAAGTTGCCGGATTTTAGTACGGTAACATTCTACGAAAATGTAGATAATGAAGATAATTCCATGGATAAATACTATGAAGAGAATTATCAGAGAATTAGAAAAAAACAAGAATTGAAGGAGGCACAAAAGACGTACAACAAAGATAAGGTGCGGACATTTTTGGCGATTACGACTATTATTGGATTGTTGTTAAGAGGGTTAAGGCAGGATGCAACATTTGCCATGGATTGGCGGTTGTTTATATTTATTGGTGCTGTAGCCAGCCAGGCTTTTTTCTTAAAAAAACATGTTTTATATAAATCCTTTGGACTTATTGCCTTTGGAATAGGTGTATTTTCAGCGAATTCTATGGGATTTAGTGTTGTACATTTAATACTATTTATAACATTAATATTAAGTTTGCCGGCCATTACAGCGGCAGGTGTAGCAGGAACATTTTTATGGATGTTTTTATCTTTTAATAAAAACTTTAGCTGGATTAAAATACTTGATATAATTAACTTAAACTGGATATTAATTATTTTTCTAGTTATATGTATATTAAGACACGTATATATTTTTTTAGATACAGTAGATGATGAGGAAGTTTATGAATAGTGAGTGGACTCGTAAGGAAATTGAAGATATTCTCATACAGTTAAATGATAGGAATTATCCCTTTAAACATGTCAAATTTTCCAATCTAGGACAGGGCATGGAGATAGTTGGGGAAGGTGGTTCTGCCATTGTCTATCAGTCAGAACGTGGAAAAAAACTAAAAAAAGACAGGGTTATAAAGGTTATTGGATTTGGTGATAAAAAAGTAGATGATGAGACCTTTTTTAATTCAGTATCTATTCAGAACAAAGTGTCAGGCAGTGATTTTACTACTGTATATATTCATGATTACAGAGAGTTGAAGATATGGCTAAATGATGAATATAAAATTCAGGATATTGAAGAAGTGTATGATTACGACAAGGAAGAATGCGAATATGAAGAGCTAAAGGAAGAATTGGGAATTGCAGATACTAATGTCCTGACTCTTCAATTTATCCAGATGGAAAAGCTATCTCCAATTATATATAGAAATGGAAACCAATATAGTTTATTACCAGATAGGTTAGCGCAGTTTGATCAGAATGAAATATTAAAACTTGCAGTAAATATTGGAAATGTCTTAGTTAGAACCCATAATAAAAATGCCCTTCACAGAGATATAAAGTTGGAAAATGTATTCTATGATGCAAAAAAAAATGTGTACAAACTAGGAGATTTTGGTATTTCCAAAGTCACAGAGGGCGGAATAGCCAGCACAGTTGCTTTTACAAAAGGTTATGGAGCACCGGAGGTTGTGCTGGCTAATAAATACGACAATACAGCAGATATATATTCTTTTGGAATGATGCTGTATATTCTTTTTAATAAACTTAAATTTCCCAATTCTAACAGCTATCATTCAGACATAAACACCCAGTATAAAAAAGGCTATAAACTTCCGCCAATTCAGGGAGTGTCTGATAGAATCAACAACATGCTTGCAAAAATGTGCAGCTTTAATCCTGGAGACCGATATCAGTCCATGAACGAAGTCATGGATGAAATAAACAATATAATCAATAAAGTTGAAGAACCCAAGGTTTCTGAAAGCAATACTAATATATTAAAAACATTAAAAACATTAAACACCGTTTTTTTTACCTGGGGAGTGTTTTTATGCATTCTAATAATTTATGGAGAAGACGGTGTCTTGGGGCTTAATAATCCTAAGGATTATATATGGGTTGTGGTGTCAATTTTTTACAATTCATTTTTTATAAGTGCGTGGATAATTGAGTTAGAGGAAGATAATAATCCAAAAGGATTATTCAAAAATATGGTGTCGTATAATATAATGCTGTCTGTTTTATGTATAATAGCTGGATTTTTGTGGAAATATGTAATAAGGATTTACACGGCAAATAATAATGTCCAAAAATCCAGGATTCTTAGCAATCATTATATTTATAATTATATAATAAAATTTGTTTCTTTGGAATTTAATAAAATAGGATTTGTAACATTAGTTATCTGGACTGGATTATTAATGTTACAAAGACATTCCTTTAGAAAAAAATAAGTGAAAATAATATACTTTTAATTATGTAAAAGGAAAGCAATATAATGTTTCTGTATCAAGAAAATGGTTACCAAACTTAAAATATACATTTACAATTTAGTCAGAAAGTGGGTTAGAAATTACATTCCTAACCCATTATTTAAGGAGAAATATCAAAAATGAAAAAATTAGATAGATTTTTTGAAGTATATAATGAAGAAAAACAAAAGAATAAGAAAATATTTAATTTCCCATACATATTATGTTGTTTTTTTATATTTTTCTTATATTCTATTGGAATGGACAGATTTGGAGAAAAACCAATATATCATGTTTTTGTGGTGGGAATATTATATATATTTTCGGAGTGTTGGAAAAACTATAAGCAAAAAAAATAGAGG
>JAEIGA010016181.1_pt1 | contig 11355 bp, 11 predicted proteins | sample 9270691 | NCBI WGS metagenome assembly JAEIGA01 (sample SAMN17057246, study PRJNA624740) | gut metagenome | biome: biome; isolation source: fecal sample | host: Bos grunniens | place: China: Xizang | collected 2019
CAAATAGAAAACGACGAATTCGTAATAGAAGACGGTGTAGAAGATATTCACTCTCAAGTGGAAATGCAACTAGGCGAAGTAGGTAAAAAACTACATAGCGGACGCTCTAGAAACGACCAAGTTTTAGTGGATTTACGACTTTTCTCTCGCGCCAAATTAAGAGAAGTGGTAGAAGAGGTCTATGCTCTTTTCTGTAGTTTAATAAACCAAAGCGAACGCTACAAAAACGTGCTTATGCCTGGTTACACACACCTACAAATAGCAATGCCTTCATCATTTGGTCTATGGTTTGGAGCATACGCAGAAAGCCTTCTAGATGATATGCAACTACTTTTAAGTGCTTATAAAGTGGTAAACCGCAATCCTCTAGGTTCTGCAGCAGGCTATGGCAACTCATTCCCTCTAAACAGACAAATGACCACCGACCTACTAGGTTTTGATAGTATGGACTACAATGTGGTTTATGCACAAATGGGACGTGGTAAAACAGAACGCATTGTGGCTTCTGCCCTAGCATCTGTGGCTGGCACAATTTCTAAACTTGCATTCGACAGCTGTATGTTTACAAACCAAAACTTTGGTTTCCTAAAACTTGCAGACGAGTTTACTACAGGTTCTAGTATTATGCCACACAAAAAGAACCCAGACGTATTTGAATTGACCAGAGCAAAATGCAATAAAATACAAGGAGTTCCTCAGCAAATCACAATGATTATCAACAACCTTCCTTCTGGTTATTTCCGTGATTTACAAATAATTAAAGAAGTTTATCTTCCTCTATTCGATGAAATGATTGATATTCTAGCTATGACACGTAGCATGATAGAAAAAATCAAAATCAACGAAAATATCTTGGACGACCCTAAATACGACCTTATTTTCAGTGTAGAAGAGGTAAACAGACTTACTCTAGAAGGTGTACCATTTAGAGATGCTTACAAACAAGTAGGTATGGCTATCGAAAAAGGCAACTTTACACCTAATAAAACTGTAAACCACACTCACGAAGGTAGTATAGGAAATCTTTGCAACGACAAAATATCTGCTCTAATGGAAGGTATTTTGGAAGAATTCCCATTTGAAAAAGTAGAAGAAAAAGAAAAAGAACTATTAAATGTTATTTAACACCACAATTTTCGGACCTATCCGTAGTCGCAGACTAGGAAATTCGTTGGGTATCAATCTTTTACCTAACAATGGGAAAATATGCTCATTTGACTGCATTTATTGTGAATGTGGTCTAAACAAAGACGGCAGAGAAGATACAAAACTATCTACTAGAGAAGAAGTTAACAAAGAATTGGAAGCTAAACTTAAAGAATTGAAAGCTTCTAATGCTGTGATTGACACATTTACATTTGCAGGTAATGGCGAACCTACTATGCACCCAGACTTTAAAAACATAGTAGAAGATGTTATCCACCAAAGAAACACCTATTACCCAGATGCTGTAATCTCTGTATTGACCAATGCATGGCAACTTGCCAACAAAGATGTGGTTTTTGCTCTTAAAAGAGTGGACAACAACATTTTAAAACTTGACAGTGCCATAAAAAAAACTATTCTAAAGATTAACCAACCAGTTAATCCAAATTTTGAAGTTGAAACTCTGATTTCGCAAATTGCACAGTTTAAAGACAACTGCATTGTGCAAACAATGTTTGTGAAAGGACCAGAAGTGGACAACACTACAGAAGAAGAGGTTTCTGCTTGGATAAATGCACTAAAACAAATCCAACCTAGATTGGTGCAAATCTATAGCATCGACAGAAAAGTGCCTATTGAAGGACTTGAGCATGTAGATGAAAGCGAACTTCGTGAAATAGAAAAACGAGTTAAAAAGATAGGTCTTAACACCTTGGTTACTCCATGAAAACTCCTAGACGCATATTAATTTCACCACTAGATTGGGGATTGGGTCATGCGTCTAGAATTATTCCCCTTATAGACAAACACTTAGAACTTGGCGATAATGTTATTATCGCTGGTTCTGGTATGTCTTTAAATCTACTAAAAAAACAATATCCACACCTGCAGAGCATTGAAATACCTTCATTTAAGATGAAGTACTCTGCTAGCAAATCTCAAGTGTGGGCTGTGGCAAAAGCATTTCCAAGTCTTATATATTATAGTTTAAAGGAGCACAAAGCACTTAAACGCATTGTAAATGAGGAGAATATAGATTTTATTATCTCAGATAATAGATTTGGTCTTTTTCACAAAACAGTGCCTTCTGCATATATCACCCACCAACTTTTAATCAAATTGCCAAAAGGTTGGACATGGCTAGAGCCTTTTGTTGCATTTGTGCATAGGTGTATTATAAATAGGTTTACAGAATGTTGGGTACCAGATTATGAAAATGTGAGTGAATCGCTTGCAGGCGAGCTTTCGCATCCAAACAAGATGCCAAAGAATGTGAAATACATTGGGATTCTCTCTAGATTTTCTAAAAGATGCACATCCTACGGGCGTGAAAATATAATTACGGACATTGCTCTCGCTTACTCGCAAAATTCCTCACTCCTAACTATATTATCTGGGGCGGAACCTCAACGCACAATGCTTGAAGAAGAACTGCTAACGTCGCTTCAAGATGATCCTCACGAGAATATCATACTTGTGCAAGGAAAAATAGAAGCAGAGCAAAAGGTGAGCAAAGTGGGCAAAGTGACTGTATACAACTACATGAGCACAGAAGAACTACAGGAAAATATACTAAAAGCAGATAAAATCATCTGTAGAAGTGGTTATAGTAGCATTATGGACCTACATGCACTAGGTAAACTGCAAAATGCCACACTCATCCCTACTCCAGGACAAACAGAACAAGAATACCTAGCCGAGTATATCAGTAATCACATCAAGTGATTTGATAGCACCCATAGAAGGCAAAAAGTACTGATAGTATTTTAAAAGGATGTTTATCACCCTGCGTCTTTCTACCCTATTAAGCACAGAAGTATCATTTAAAGCACTCAGTAACAAACCTTTATCTTCCTCACTTAGCAAACGAATAAATTCGTTGCTCTCTCCATCTTCGGGATAAATACCCAAATATTGAGCATAATCAAGTAGAAAATCAAGTGGAAAAGTACCTAAACTTTCCGACGAAGAAATATTGACGATTAAAGAAGTAAAATACTCGAAAAGTATCTCGTCGGCATTGTTGTGCTCCAAGGTTTTACTTACCACCTCTGCCATAAACTGGCAAATAAGTCCTTTCACAGGACTATCTACCACAGCATAGCACTCTGCCGCGAGACTTGCCTCACGAATCTTCTGAATATCTCTATTCTCTTTATATTCAATCTGCATATCGAGTAGAGAAAAAGGCATAAGGTGATAATTCCTTATAGATGCCTTTTTACTCTGTGGTCGATGAACAGAAAAACTTACTTTGCCATACTTTTGGGTATAAATCTCCGCTATATAGCTATTGTCCTTGTATTGGACCAAACGCAGAACTATACCTCTTGTAGAATGCAACATTAATGACAGATGATTTTATGAGTTTCGCTTTCACCTGCATTAGGAAGTAGTTCCATAATGTAGAATCCCTTTTCAGGTAGATTAATTTGAGCATCATATACTCCTGCACCTACCACTTTACCTGCCATATCAAATAGTTTGTACTCACCTTCAAATGTAGGACTTACAAACACCTCACCTTGAGTTGGGTTTGGATATACAGCATAGTTTGATTGGGTTTCTGGAGTTTCATTTATGTTGGTAACATCAGCTTTGCCTACAACAGGGTCCATCCAAATACTCAAGTTAACATTTATATATTCACTAAATGGATGCCAATCATTTTGGTAATAGAAAAGTGCAGTACCTTTACCTTCTCTCATTACACTTGGCATTGCCAATACATCATCATTTGTTAAGTTTTTATATGAAAGTTTCAAAACAACAAACAAATTTTCTTTCACAACAACAGGTTTTGGTAGACCAACATAAACCTCTTGCATATCAAAGTATGTTATATCATCTACTTTAGTAGCGCCATTTCTATAAAAACCAGCCTCTGTTGGATGCACTATAGCAGAAGAAAGTAATTCATCTGGTGTATCTTTACCTGAATAGATTTCAATTGTAATAGGATTATTAGGATTGTATTTAGCCATAAATGGTGTTACATACACACCATAAACAGTGCTAGGGGCGGTCAATTCAAATTTTTCAGCAAATTTGGTAATACCATCACGTGTATGTCCCACAAGTGGAGTTCCTTTTTCATCTACCGTTAAATTGGCAATTTTGTCTCCTACTTTTACATTACTCATTCTTTTTACCCCTAAATCTAAATATGGGTCGTAACCTTCCATTGATACAGCATCTGTACCATTAGGGTCTATATAACAAGCAAGTTGCTTAGTTCTATCTGAATAATAATCCCAAGAAGCAGTAAATTGGCAGAAATAATCATTTACAGGCGAACCACATTCTGAAGCACCACCAGTAAGGTTGCCCACAATATAACCATCCGCATCAAAAAGTGGAGAACCTGAAGAACCTTTTTCTGTGACACCTTCAGCCCAACGTTTCACCCACCAATAAGTTTTATAATAATAATTGTTGAAATATGAAACAGAAAGCTCATTTACAAAACTTGCTTTTTTCACGTCTCCCACTGGGTGTTGCACACACATAAAAGGTGCTTTTGGAGTATTTCTAGTCCAACCTGCCAAATAAGGACGATAGTCTGCAGGAGGCATTTTGTTTAGTTCTACCAATGCAAAATCCACCTCGCTATCGCGAGAAATCAATTTTGAACCAGAAATGGTAAACTGTCTAGGTCCTTGGAAGTTGACATCTACATCTGGTACTTCATAATTGAAATAATATACAGTTCTTGGAGCTAAATCTGCAGTTTTTATATTGTGACCGGCTGTGTAAACGTATGGTTTGTGGTTTGCATTGTTGATAAGTGCGCCAGAGCCCCAATATGATTGAGTATCACCCACCATATAAAGTAAACAAACAGCTCTTTTCACAGTTTCTGCCTGCGCATAATAAGTCACCACTTGAGTACACTCATTTGAAGCCATGAAAGCGTTTACAGTTCTAAGTTCGTGTGTAGCAATAGAAAGGTGTAGTTCTGCTTCAAATGGAGCAGTGAAAGGTTCTTGATATTCCACTATGATAGAATCTGAAGCCAATGGACGAATCAATAGTTGGTTTGCATCATTGTTGTTTTCAGATGTAAACGCACCGTAAACAATAGTTTGACTAGGATTGTAAACAAACAATTTGCCACCCTCTGGCAACAAGAAATTGTCGAAGTAAAGAGATATACCCTTTGCATTGTCTGAGTGCAAGCCTACCCTCCACACTTTCATATCACCTTCTACAAAGGTATTTCCATCGTTCATTGATATGTTTAAAGGACAAGTAACACCAGAAACATATTCTCTTTTTGAAGCATCAAGAGACACTTTTGTGGTATCTGCATTTAGGTTTATAAAGAAATTTGAAGCACTACGTTTCAAACTTTGTTTCTCTGGAGTGTATTTTAGTGGCATTCCAGCAGACTCATATTGAGCAAAGACTTGAGTAGCAAACAATAATGTCACTAAATACAATAAGATTTTTTTCATTGTTTATAAGATTTGTTTAAGATTAAAATACTTTCATTGCCCATATTAAAGAGTAAATCGTATATGCTAAGGTTTTCTACAAAACCAAATTTCTCTTTAAACACTTGATAATATGGAACTGAAATAAAATTTGGGGTTTCACCCTTATATTTAGGAGATAGTTTTTCTCTAAAGTCCAACTCGTTAGATTCTGTGTATGAATCAGTTAGCACAAGTTTTGTATCTAAACCAATGAGAGAAGTAACTATTTCTTGTAGTTTAAGATTGAAATCTAGAAGAAAATCAAACTTCTTCTCATACATAGGTCTTATGTCATCTGAATAATAAAGAAAAAATGGACTGTTGTTGTATGCTGACTCAATAGCAGCCCAATGTACACGTTGCCAATCTGTGTTTGAGATTTTCACATCTTTGTCAAGCATCTTTTCTCCAGAGACCTTATCTACAGGAATAGTCAGATTCATTACTCCATTTGCAGTAAGAATCTGACATCTATTTCTGTAAGTTTGCTTCACATAATGAGCATATTGCTCTAGATATACCTCCTTGAAATTGGAAAGTATTGAATAATACTGAATATTTCCTGAATATGCAGGTATAACTATAGGGTTTCTCATTTTATATCATCTACCCATTTAAAGAAACGTCCCCATCTAATACCCAAGCCTGGCTCGTCTTTGTCTAAAGACAACCACACAAATAGAGGTTTACCAACGATATGGTCTTCTGGCACATATCCCCAATAACGTGAGTCTTCTGAATTGTTGCGATTGTCGCCCATCATCCAATAATAATTCATCTTGAATGTATATTCAGTAGCCACTTCGCCATTTATGTAAATGGTAGAATCTTTCACTTGAAGTTCGTTGCCTTCGTAGGTGCGAATCACGCGTTCATATAGTGGAAGATTTTCCATATTAACCTCTACAGTAGCACCTTTGCGAGGAATATAAATTGGGCCATAATCGTCGCGAGACCAATGTGTATAAGCTTTTGGATACACTTGGTGAGAGAACAAATCTGGGTCTTCCAACACTTCCAACACATTTGGCAAACTCTTGATATGTTTCAAAGCAGTTGAAGTTAAAGGCAGATAATATACAGGATTGTAAGAATTTTTCTCGTTTAGAGGATATTGAAGCGACTCTAAAATAACATCTCCGTTTCTCCAATTATTCACCAAAATTCTATCATCAACACTCACTTCAAGTCTCTTAAATTGTTCGTCAGAAATCTTTCTACCATCTGTCATTACAAGATAGTTTTTTTGAAGATTCTTTGGATTTGTTTGCGCTTTACCATTGATATATATCTGACCATCAATTATTTGAAGGCTATCACCTGGCAGACCAACACAACGTTTCACATAGTTTTCGCGTCTATCCACAGGGCGCACTACAATCTCACCGAAAAAGTCTGGATTGCCCCACACCTTGTCTCTTCCATAAAACTCACACAATGTGTAATAGTCTGGAGCTTGCACTTTCACAGCCACGGTATCGCCTGCAGGGAAGTTGAACACAACAATATCCAATGCTTTTATAGTATCCAAACCTGCAAGTCTGCGATAATCCCATGATGGATATTCCACATAAGATTGGCAGTTGAGAATTGGCAATGTATGTTGCGCAAGAGGGAATGAAAGTGGAGTCATAGGCACACGTGGCCCGTATGTTACTTTATCCACCAACAAATAGTCTCCCACTAAAAGTGATTTTTCTAGTGAAGATGTTGGAATCTTATAATTTTGGAAAATAAAAGTATTGATAAAATACACAGCAATAAGAGCAAACACAATTGCGTCTACCCAACTCATTAGAGAGTATAGAAATTTATTGTTTGTCTTTTTCCAAAATGTCCAAGGTATTATTTTAGTAAGGTAAACATCTAAAATAATAGGTAAAAGCAACAACCACCAAAAATTGTCTACCCAAACTATAAACAATACATACAATATTGTAGCAAGAGTAGCTTTAATCCATTGTTTCAATGGAATATCTTTAAATTTTACCATAATTAGAATTTTAACATATCATTCATGCTTAACATGCCTTTTTTACCACAGGTAAACTCAGCTGCAAGCACAGCACCTAAAGCAAACCCCATTCTGCTTTTTGCGTCGTGAGTAATAGTAATTGAATCCACTTCAGATTCATATCTAATAGTGTGAATACCTGGCACTTGACCTTCACGAATTGCTTTAATTGGAAGTTTGTCGGCAGCAGTTTCCACTTCGCCAAGTTCCCAAGCAGATTTTCTGTCAAGTTGAGACAAAATATCATCTGCCAAACTGATAGCAGTGCCACTAGGTGCATCTAGTTTTTGTGTGTGGTGAACCTCTGTCATTGAAACATTGTAGTTTTCAAATTGGTTCATGATTTTTGCAAGATATTTATTAACAGCAAAAAATACATTCACACCCAAACTGAAGTTTGATGTCCAAAAGAATGCTAAACCTTTTTCGTTGCAAAGCGCCTCTACCTCAGGCATTTTCTCTGTCCAGCCTGTAGTTCCAGAAACCACAGACACTCCAGAATTGAATGCTTTGATATAGTTTTCTACAGCTACTTTTGGTGCTGTAAACTCTATAGCCACATCTGCAGATTTAAATTCTTCACTATTAAAGTCTTCTTGATTGTCTATATCTATTCTACTTACTATTTCATGACCTCTAGAGATAGCTATTTGCTCTATGGTCTTTCCCATTTTTCCGTATCCGATTAATGCTATTTTCATAAGTTTTTAATTTTTCACAAAGATAGTTATTTTCTTCACAATTTTAGTTACACATAAATTAAAAAGGAAAAAAACATAAAAAATCTACAAAAAATGGTGTCTTAATAAACTTTTTATGTAAATTTGCGTCTTGTAATTGTAACAAAATTGTAAAGAAATAAATTATTAATACGTAAATAAAATATTATGAAAGCAAAATTATTTTTATTAGCTCTATTATTCTCTGTTTGCGGAGCATTATGGGCACAAGACACACAAGCTATCGAATTTGAAGAAAGAGTTCACGACTTCGGAACTATCAACGAAGTAGATGGCAGAGTTTCATTTGACTTTGAATTTAAAAACATCAGCAAAAAAGCTGTTACTCTAACTAACGTGCAAGCTTCTTGCGGTTGTACTACTCCAAACTGGCCAAAAGAACCTATCGCTCCTAAGAAAAAAGGTTTAATTAAAGTTACTTACAACCCTGCTGGTCGTCCTGGTAACTTCAGCAAAAGTATCACAGTACGCTACCAACAAGCTGGTGAAGAAAAACCACAAGTTATTGTGTTGAATATTAAGGGTAATGTAATTCCAAAACCAAAACCTGTAACTGAATAAGCCTTGAAGGTAATTTTCACGCTGTTCTAGCCTTCGAAATCCTCGAGTACGGGTGTACACTCCGGTTTCTCAGGCGTCGAACATCTAAAAATTCCTCATCAAATCTTATTCAGGGATAAAATCCCCTCCTTATAATTAACTCTCAAGGAGAGAAACATATAAAAAGAGTGAAACATATTTCGTGTTTCACTCTTTTTTTTGTACCTTTACATTCATATTAGAAAAGATATGAAAAGCATTGTACCAAGCATAATATTATTGCTATTTTGTTTTACCGTGTATGCCAAACCTAAAAAGGCAAAAGAAAAACAAAAAAAGGAAGAAGTAGTAGAAGTGGTAGTAGACTCTACCCTCACCGACTCTATCGTGGGACCTAGTCAAGAACCTGTATTCGCCTTAGACATAGAAAGTTATCATTTTGGAATCATTGACACTCTAAGACAAGACTTGGAGTACGATTTCAATTTCTGCAACGAAGGTCTAGACACACTAAAAATCCATAGAATCATCACTGCTCCAGGAGTAACCGTACTAGAAAGAGAACTGATAGACCAATACGGATTTGACGAGGGCGGCACTATACGTTTTGTGATAGACCCAAAAGAAATAAAAGGTAAATTTAAAAAATCAATATTTATTTACTCAAACACACCAACAAAAAGACTAACACTATCGGGAACAGTGTTAAGACCGAGGTATTAATTATTAAAACTATGCATCCAGAAAATGATCCACAATATAAAGGACTTACAGTAAACAAAGGTATTGCACAGCCACCTTCTGTAAATCCATATATGGTGAGAGTAAAAAGAAAACGTACTCTTACCTCTGGCGAGTATGTAGAAGGCATCCTAAAAGGAGATATTTCTATCTTAGGACAAGCCGTTACACTTGTAGAAAGCACACTTCCAGAGCATTATGCACTTTCGCAAGAAGTGATTGAAAAATGTTTGCCATACGCAAGCCGTTCTGCTCGTATTGGCATTACAGGTGTGCCAGGCGCTGGTAAAAGTACTTTCATTGAAGCACTTGGCATGCACCTTGTAAACAAAGGTAGCAAACTTGCAGTGCTTGCCATCGACCCTAGTTCAGAAAGGTCTAAAGGTAGTATTCTGGGCGACAAAACCCGTATGGAAGAACTTTCTGTGAGCGACAAAGCATTTATTCGCCCTTCGCCATCGGCAGGTTCTCTTGGCGGTGTTGCACGCAAAACTAGAGAGACAGTTGTGCTTTGCGAAGCCGCTGGTTTTGACAAAATCATTATTGAAACTGTAGGTGTGGGTCAAAGCGAAACCGCAGTGCACTCAATGGTAGATTTCTTCCTACTTATCCAACTTGCAGGTACAGGCGATGAGCTTCAAGGCATCAAACGTGGCATCATGGAAATGGCAGACGGCATTATCATAAACAAAGCAGAAGGCGCAAACCTAGAAAAAGCAAAACTTGCGCAATGCCAGTTCCAAAACGCACTTCACCTATTCCCTGCACACGAGTCTGGTTGGGTACCAAAAGTGCTTACCTGCTCTGCATTCCACAAAATAGGTATTGAAGAAGTATGGCAAATGATGGAAGAATACATTGCCTTCACCAAAAAGAATGGATATTTCGATGTGAAACGTAAACTTCAAGCTAAATATTGGATGTATGAAACCATCGACGAAGCCCTACGCAACCATTTCTACAAAAACCCAGAAATAGAAGCTCAGCTTTCAGACATGGAAATAAAAATCAGCAATGACGAGATAAGTTCATTCATTGCTGCCACCAAACTTCTAGATTCGTATTTTAAGAAGTAATCTATATCTCACAATATTTTAAATGGTATGTCGGAAATTCCGACATACCATTATTGTTTTAAATAGGTCTTAATACAACCGCAAAACCCATTGCTGCCACTATTTTATAGAGAGTAGCAACTGTTGGTACTGTTAACCCACGTTCTACACGTGAAATATAACTTTTATCTGCACCTATGCGAGCTGCAACTTCTGCTTGTGTTAGATGTGCTTTTTTGCGAGCATCTAATAATATCTGTGCATTATATTCTTCCCAAGCTTGTTCTATTGCCTCAGCCCTTTTGGCACTACCAACTGCACCAAATTCTTTGGTAAGTTCAGCACTAATATCATATATTTCAGTCTTTTTGTTCATAATATTCTTCTTTTAAACGTATTGCTTTTTCTATCTCACTATTAGGAGTTTTCTGAGTTTTCTTTTTAAAACAATTTAGCAGTACAACTATCGTATCGCCATCGTATATAAATAATAGTCGAAATTCATTATTACCATAGTTTACTCTAAATTCATAAATATCATCACGCAAATATTTTATGTAATGATAAGGAATTTTATCCTCTGTTTCAAACAATAATAACGCTCGTAGTATTTTTGTTCGTTCCGATTCAGATAATTTTCC
>JAEIGA010016182.1_pt1 | contig 11355 bp, 8 predicted proteins | sample 9270691 | NCBI WGS metagenome assembly JAEIGA01 (sample SAMN17057246, study PRJNA624740) | gut metagenome | biome: biome; isolation source: fecal sample | host: Bos grunniens | place: China: Xizang | collected 2019
ATGAGGTGTTAGGCGTCGAGAAGAACGCCAATGCTGATGAGATAAAGAAGGCCTATCGTAAGGCTGCGATTAAGTATCACCCCGACAAGAACCCTGGCGATAAGGAGGCTGAGGAGAAGTTCAAGGAGGCAGCGGAGGCTTACGATGTGCTGTCGAACCCCGACAAGCGTGCTCGCTATGATCAGTTTGGTCACGCAGGAATGAGTGGCGCTGCTGGTGGAGGCTTCAGCGGTGGCGGCTTCGGTGGCTTCTCAATGGAGGATATCTTCTCGCAGTTTGGAGATATTTTCGGTGGTCACTTTGGTGGCTTTTCGTCACGTGGTGGCGGTGGCAGACGTGTAAATCGTGGTAGCGATATTCGTGTGAAGGTGAAGCTTACACTTGCCGAGATTGCTAACGGCACAACCAAGAAACTGAAGATAAATAAGACCATAGCGTGTGATAAGTGTGGCGGTACAGGAGCAAAGGACTCTTCGTCATACACAACATGTTCGACTTGTAACGGCACGGGTTATGTGACCCGTGTGGAAAACACCTTCTTCGGTCGTATGCAGACCCAGGGTGTCTGCCCAACTTGTAACGGTGAGGGTAAGATCATCACAGCCAAGTGTGATAAATGCTCTGGTGAGGGTGTTGTACGAGGTGATGAGGTTGTTGAGATCAAGATCCCAGCAGGTGTTGGCGAGGGTATGGCTGTGACTGTATCTGGCAAGGGTAATGCGGCTCGTCACGGAGGTGTAAATGGCGATTTGCTGGTTGTTATTGAGGAGGAGCGTCACCCAGAGTTGGTACGTGATGGCGATGATCTTATTCATAACCTCAATCTGCCAATTACAACTTGTATCTTAGGTGGTGAGGTTGAGGTTCCAACCATTGAGGGTCGAGCAAAGATTAAGATTGCTCCAGGAACTCACGCAGGAAAGGTGTTGCGTCTGCGTGGCAAGGGTCTGCCAGATGTGAATGGCTATGGCAGAGGCGATATTTTGATTGTTGTAGATATTACAATCCCCGATACACTCAACAGCGAGGAGCGCAAGTTGGTTGAGAAGCTCTCTGAGCAGCCTCACTTCAAGCGTGCCGAGAGTGTGGAGAGTCAGAATATCTTCGAGCGAATGAAGAATTTTTTCAGATAACAGATAAACTTTAATCTTATGGGTTGGTTTTCACCTTATAAGCGTCACGCTAATAGCTTCAACTATAAGCCACGCTATTATGATCCAGATAAGGAGGCACGAGAACAGCGTCGCGCTGAGTTGCGTGGTGAGAGGCTGGATGATGGTGGCGAGTACACTCCAGGCAAATATATAAAGGCTAAGCGTGAGGCGCGAGAGTTAAAACGTGAGCAGGAGTCAAAGCGCGCAAATTCCGATACGCGAATGACGATGTGGACAATGGGCGTAGGTATCATTCTGCTCGTTGCCCTTGTCTATCTGCTTGTGCCTCGTTTGGGTGCAATATTTGAGATGGCGACAACCGATTCATCGGTTAATAAGTTTGAGCGTCAGGTGCAGGAGGTTGAGGAGTTTGACCCATATGCACCACTTATCATTGTCCCCAACGATTATCAGGAGGGTGACGAGATTGAAATCATAGAGGAGTAGCCTTTGTGCAACCCAACCGAATATGGAGAAAGAGAATAAAATACGACTTTTACCAGAGATAGTGGCTAATCAGATCGCTGCGGGTGAGGTGGTTGATAACCCCTCGTCGGTGGTGAAGGAGATGATGGAGAATGCTATTGATGCGGGTGCAAGGTCGGTGACGGTAAACTTCCGCAATGCAGGTCTGGAACTAATCCAGATTGTGGATGATGGATGTGGTATGTCGCCCATTGATGCTCGTATGGCATTTGATCGCCACGCGACAAGTAAGATTCGTAATTTTGATGATGTCTATCGTCTGCAGACCTTTGGATTTAGAGGTGAGGCGTTGGCATCTATTGCGGCTGTGGCACAGGTGGAGTTGCGCACGCGTCAGAAGGATGATGAGGTGGGTACGGTGACAATCGTCAATGGTGGCGAGTTTGTGTCGCAAAGCCCTACGATGTGTCCCGTAGGTTCGCAGTTTTTTGTGCGGAACCTCTTCTATACAGCTCCAGCACGTCGTAAATTCAACGGCGATCGCACCAAGATGGTCACAGAGATCAAGAAAGTATTTCGTCAGGTGGCTCTCTGTAACCCGCAGGTTAAGTGTGAATTGATGTCTAATGATATGTCGATTATTACACTCCCATCTGGAACTTTGATGGAGCGTATTATTGATGTTGTGGGGCGTCATATTAAGACCAATCTTCTGGATGTGGATGTTGATACCTCTATTGTCAAGGTTAAGGGCTATGTAGGTCGTCCAGCTGCAGCAAAGCAAAAGAACGCAGAACAATACCTGTTTGTGAATGGTCGTTATTTCCGTTCACCACAGATCTATCGCGCCATAATGAAGGCTTACGAAAAGCTGATTCCCGAGAATTGCTCTCCTTCATATTTCCTCTATCTCACCGTTGAACCTGATAGGGTAGATGTCAATGTGTCGCCACATAAGACCGAAGTGCGTTTTGCTGATGCCGATGATGTAAATCAAATTATCAGTGCGGCAGTGCGTAGTACGCTTGCCAAGAGTGGCAGTGTGGGTATGATGGATTTCGAGCAAGCCGAGGTGGAGATCCCTGTAATGAGTGATGATAGTGTAATATATTCAGAACCCAAGGTGTCGGATAATCTCGATTATAACCCTTTTAGGGAGGATTATGTTACTGATGTAGAGGTTCCTCACGGTTCTGGAAATGATTTCTCGGCTGCTATGATGCGAGCATCTTCTGTTGCAAAGAGCAAGCCCCAGCGAAGCGAGCAAGAGTCATATTCTAATTTTGGAGGTACACGTTTGCAGGATGTTGTGTGGGGTGGTGTAGATTTCGATGCAGAACCAGATATGCCCGCGGTCAAAGAACCATCTTTTGGCGATTCATTTGTCTCTGGTGGAATTGATTTAAGTGCACTGATGGATGAGGAGGAGAGTCGATTGGAGTATTCTTCAAATAGTATTACGCAACAACAGTTGCAGATTGAGCAGAGTCTGAATTTTACAGATGCCATGCCTCTTGCTGGTGGTTATGTGATGGCTATGAGTGGTGGACGTAGTATGGTGGTTGATATGCGTCGTGTGAAGGAGAGGTTGTTATATGATGGGTATATGGCAATGTTGAAGGGTGGTAGCTGTGCGTCGCAGAGATTGCTCTTCCCTGAAGAGTTAATTCTTTCAGCTGATGATTTTGCTCTATTAAGTGACCACGAAGTGGAGTTTGCAGCTTTGGGTTTTGATATGAAGCTTCAGGGCGAGGGCAGAGTAGTATTGGAGGGTCTCCCCGCCAATGTTGCGGTGGAGCAGGTTGATGCCCTGTTGTATGAGTTGCTGCGAGAGGTTGAATCTAATGCTGATGCGCAAGAGCGTGTAAAGGCAGAGCTGGCGCGAGTGATGGCAGTTAAAGGCTCTCGTCAGATCTCTCAACTTAAGCGCGAGGAGGCTTTAGAGTTGCTGGGTAGGTTGAGTGAGTGTGAGAATTACAGCTTCTCACCATCGGGGAAACCTATTATGGCAGAGATAACGATGGATGATTTACGATCAAAACTAAATTAAGATATGTATATTCAAAGAAATATGACGCCCCCCGTGGTAAAGAATTTGATTATAGCCAACTGTGTTGCATTGTTGGCTACAACGCTCTTACCATTTGGCGATGCAATTATTGAGCGTTTTGCTCTGTTTAATATCGAGAGCCCGCTATTTCATAGTTATCAGGTTTTTACCTATATGTTCCTACATGGCGGAGTGTCACACCTGTTCTTTAATATGTTCGCCTTGTGGATGTTCGGGCGACAGTTGGAGATAGAGCTTGGCTCACAAAGATTTTTGACCTATTATCTGGTTTGTGGTATTGGTGCAGCATTGTTGCAGTTGGGCGTGGGCTATGCCGAGTATGCGCATGCTGTGGCAGCTAATGGCATCAGAAGTTCTATGTACCTGTTGGGTATACCTACCGTAGGTGCTTCGGGCGCGGTGTATGGCTTGTTGTTGGCATTTGGTGTGTTGCATCCAAATAATATTATTATGCTTATCTTCCCTCCAATTGCACTGAAGGCGAAGTGGTTTGTTGTCATCTACGGATTGCTTGAACTATTCTTCGGAATATCAGGTTATCAGGCTGGAGTAGCCCATTTTGCCCATTTGGGTGGTATGTTGTGGGGCCTGGCACTGCTGTATTGGTGGCGTAAAAGAAGAAATATATATTTCTAATTATGGCAGATTATTATCGTACAACCTTCTCCTCGGAGGCTCATCGCTCGGGACGTTCGGCAATAGGTATTATTGTCGATCTGGTGCTTGGTGCGGTGAGTGTTGTCGTGGCTATACTCTTTTTCTTTACGCTCCTTGTCCCTCGCCTTGATCCGAGAGGTTGGGGCGAATTATCCACTTTGGGATTAATTGCTCCGTTTGTGTATGGAGCGCAGGCGATGATGACCCTATATTGGATTATACGTTGGCGCTTGTGGGTGGCTGTGCCTATGATCATATTGTCGATGTTTGGTCTGTTTAGTCTCTCTTCGTTCTATCGTATGGAGCTTCGTAGAACCTACGCCGAGCCTAAATATGATCGTATGGCAATGAAGGTTATGACATACAATGTGCGTAGCTTCATTGACGATGATGGGCATCGAAATATCGACTCTATGGTTGCAATGATTAAGAATATCAATCCCGATATTCTCTGCTTTCAGGAGTTTGGATTTCAGGAAGCGCTTGATACAATGCTCAAGCCTATGTACACTCTGCCCAAGAGCCTAAATAGACATGAGTTAAGTCCCTCAATTTATAGCCGTTACCCAATTATCCGAGCTGAGCGTATTGATACAATGAAGGAGTTTTTATGGGCAGATCTTGTTGCTCGCGATGACACCATTCGTGTGTTTAGCCTGCATCTACACTCTACAAATATTCGTCAGGCAGATAATAGCTATCTTGAAAATCACGAATATCTGGAAGATGAAAACTCCGAAGAGCAGTTGGGTAGTATGCTCACACGTCTTACTGAGAATAATAAGCTCCGTGCGGCGCAGGTTGATACCATTTCGCAAATCATCGCTGCCTCGCCCTATCCAGTGATTGTGTGTGGTGATTTTAATGATACTCCCGTGTCATATACCTATCACAGGCTTGCACATCGTATGCGCGATACATTCCGAGAGCAGGGGCGTGGTTATGCTCACACCTATCGAGGCTTCTTCGATATGTTGCGTATTGATTACATTCTTTGCTCGAGGACTTTTGAAGTCTTATCCTATGACGTGATTGATTCGTGGGGTATGGAGACCCAACGAACACGCTATGGTGATACCATTGTGGTGCGTCGTTATGGCAACCAACGTCCATTGTTGGGAGAGGGTGTCAGAGAGCGATTGGATGAGCAAACACTAATGGAGATTGAGAGCGATAGCTCAGAGATTAGCAATGAGGTGGTATTCTCAGATCATTATCCTGTGATGACTCGTCTGCTGTATAATAAGCCAACTAATTAACTCAAAATATTATGATACTTGATTCATTGAAGAATGCAGCGCAGTATTACTCGCTACATCCCCGTTTTCAGGAGGTATTTGATTACATTGCAAGCCACGATTTGGTAGCGATGGAGTGTGGTCGTCACGATATTGATGGCGATAATATCTTTGTAAATATTCAGGAACTTGACTTGCGTGATAAGAGCCAGGCGCGCCTTGAGTTGCATCGTAAGTATATTGATATTCAGCTACTTTTGGATGGTCCAGCAGAGTTGTTCGGCTGGAGCGAGAAGCCTGATTGCGTGAAGCCCGAGGCAGAGTTCGATGTGGAGAAGGATGTGCAGTTCTTTACCGACGAGCCACAATGTTTTTATAGCGTAAAGAAGGGTCAGTTCTCGATCCTCTTTCCTGAGGATGGTCACGCTCCGATGCTTGGTGAGGGAAGAGTGAAGAAGTGTATCTTCAAGATTGCTTTATAGAACGGTAATCGCTGTCTTACAGAGTGATTGGGAGGTTTGCCAAAGCGGCAAATCTCCCAATTATTTTACATGAAGTTTATTCGTGATAAAAAAGACCTTGTTCATTGAAAAAGTTTTTTTCAACGAACGGATTGCCTTACTTTTGCTTGCGGAAAATAGTCAAATGAAAGGTTTAATGAATTTATTATATAAATTGCTGGGTGTGTTATTGGCGTTTGTTACGACAATATCATGCTCGAGCGATTATATATTTGAAGATGATAACGCAGGGCATACTGCGCTTGATCCAATTGAGGAGGGTCAAGCAGAGTTACGTTTGGGTGTCCCTGTAACCCGTGCTACGGTGGATAATTCGCTCGATTTGCGTTGGCAACGAGGTGATCGTATTACGGTGATGGCATACGATGGCTCAACGCAGCTATTCCAAAGGGAAGCGAGCTTCTGGGCAAATCTCACCAATAACTCATCTGTGGGTTCGCAAGCATATTTCAAGGTGAAGTTTGATGCTAATGCCGAGGCTGATCTGTTGGCGCAGGTAGAGGGTATGAGCGACGGGCGATGCTATGCTGTTAGCCCTGTGAAGGGTGTTGCTATTAATGGCACTACGGCTACGATGACTATTCCATCGGTGCAGAGTGGAGAATATAGCGATGCTCCCGATTTTATGACTGCACGTAGTAACTCAATCTCGGAACTGAAGGTCTGCACAGGTCAGTCGAGTGGTGCGGGGTATAATCCTAATGATAGCAAGTATATAAACGATATTAATCTCACATTTACCCATCACACTCACGCTTTTCGTGTGACAATTCCAGATAATTATTTGGGGAAATATGTGACAAAAGCATTCCTGAAATTCCCATTTGCGGTGGCTGGTGATGTGACTGTGGATTACACTACGGGTGCGATAACAGCGGTAAATAATACCAGCGATCTTATCGTTGTGGAGTTTAAGGAGCCCAAGAGTGCTGGTGATGAGTTCTGGGTCTTTATCAATGGCGTAGAGAACAAGGGAAAGATTGATATTCGTTTTCAGGCAACAGACGGCACTTATACTGAACGTCGCATAGCTTCGTTTACGCAGAAGAATTGGAGCGCAGGAGTTGTGTCGAAGATTAATGTGTCGGTGCCTGTGGCGACAACAATCACAAAAATAGCGTGCCAGACACCTTATGCTCAATTGGGAGAGCCTGTAACCGACTTGCATTTCACATTGGCATCAGGTTACTACTTTACAAATTTTGCTTCAACTAGTAGTATTGCAATTGATGCTAATAAAGATTATACTACGGCTCATGATTTTGAGATTTTTAGCGATCTGATTGATAATTCATTCCGCACGGCTAATCACTCGTTGGTGTTTGAGTCGGTAAATGCCATTGTCCCCATGCGTGATCCTATTGTATTCAATTCAAATCTCGTTGTTGGTGAGCAGAATTTTTATCAAGTGCCTGCACCATATCTGTTTGAGGAGAATTTTGAGACTGCGACAACAGTGACTGATGCAGACACGAAAGATGGAGAGCTAGCAGCTCCATTAACAGGATGGACAGCTTCTCGTTATGGTGTAAATAAGGCAATGATGATGCATGTGTATCAAGGTTCGAATACATCTTCTATTGATAATAAACGTTCACGAGTAGATAGCCCCACTATTCCTACCTTGAAATCAACAGCCAATGTTACAATAAAAGTTGTATGTAATTATGGTGGAACACTGGAAAAAGGTACGGATAGTTTTATAGTTTCTTTTGAGCCTAAGATTATGCAGTCTGTTATAGAGATAGGTTCAACTACGCAGACTGGTATAATTTCGTATGATGAGAATTTAGAAAACACATATTTTTCAGAAGACGCAGGAAGTAATGGCTCATATACTAATACACCAAATACAGCAACTGCGATAATAAAAAATTTTACAGCGAGTCATCGTATATCGTGGAGAGGTTCGTTCCGTAATCATTCAGGAGATACAGCCAGTGTTATTACTTCAAAACATGTATATGTATATTTTGATAACATACGAGTTTCTATTGTACAATAAACAAAAACCAAATAATTATGAAAATGAAAAAGTTATTATTTATCTCTTTGGCGGCGATGCTTGCTGTCGCTTGCTCAAAGTCGGATGACGAGGCTGCGATGGTCAATTGCCCCGAGGGTACAGGCATCGTGAGCTTCGGTGTAGCACCTGCTCTTGTTATTGAGGGTACGCGTGCGCAGGTTAAGCTTCCCGAGGGTACTACTGTGCCTGGTGGTGATGCTTTTGCCTTGGCAATTAGTAGTAACGATGCTGGTACTAAGTATCAAGGTGGAGAGTGGACTTCTGTGGCTTCTTTTAACGAGAACTACAAAAAGACCTATTTCGTGGCGGGCGTATATGATGCTGTCGTGACTTGGGGCGATCCAACGCAGGAGGGCGAGAATAAGCCTTACTACAAGGGTGAGGTGCAGTACAATGTAAATGCTCGTAAGCAGGTGGATGTGACCATTCCTGCCAAGTTGGCAAACTCTATCGTAAAGGTTGAGTTTACCGATGATTTTAAGAGCTATTTTGAGAATGGTGCTGCTATCACAATCACAAGCGGCAACGGTAACGAGTGGAATGTTGATTACGACACTACGCCATATATCTTCGTAGAGAGTGGCAAGGAGGTGGTAATCGCTGGTGAGGCTACCAAGCAGAAGCCAAGTGCTACGGTGGATGCTCCAGTGGTGAAGTTTGACGATGTGAAGAAGACATTGGCAGCTTGCACAATGTACACCTATAAGTATGATGTATCGACTGCGGGTAAGGTGTCGGTTGAAATTACTATTACCAACGAGCCAACAGAGACAATTCCTGTTGGAACCGAGGAGTTGAACGACGATGCTGTTCCAGATCAGCCAGCTGACGATGATAATGGCGATGACACTCCAGCAGATAATCCTACTGAGGGGAATTAGTCGGTAAAATAAGAAAACAAAAATAGTACAGATATGAAAAAATTAATGTTTATCGTGGCTATGGCGATTGGTTTGGTAGCCTGTCACGAAGAGAAAACCGACTGGGGTGGTGTTGGCAACGGCGACGATGGAGCTGTTGGTTACATTGCTTTTGCTGAGGATGGTTTGTCGGTAAATGTCGATAATGAGTCGGCAGCGGGCGAGATTAAGCCTATGGGAACACGTGCCGTAACTGAGGAGCAGTTGGCGACTTACACCATTGAGATCTGGAATGAGGCGGGCGAGAAGGTTTCATCATTCGCTTATGGTGATCGTAATAACAAGCCAATCTGCACAACTTCACCTTATGACTCTTCACGCAAGGGTGTGGCTGTGCCTGTTGGTCGCTATACAGTGAAGGCTTACTCTTATTCAGCTACAGATGGAATGCCAGAGGAGTCTGCTACTCCAGAGTATGCTGGTGAGACAATAGTTGAGGTGAGCAAGGAGGCTGTGGCACATGCAAGCATCACTTGTAAGTTGGCGAGTGTGAAGGTGTCGGTTCGTTTCGACCCTATCCTTGCGTCGCTTATTACCGATGCTACAGAGTCACGCGTAGCTCTGGGTGCAACTACCATCAGCGACTATGTTTTCAAGGGTCGTCCTGTTACTCCAGCCGCTGACGATGCTACATTGTCAGAGGGCTTGAGCAAGATGGCTTGGGAAGCAGAGGGTGGTTCTCGCTATCTTCGTCCAAACGAGGCGGTAAACCCATTGGTGCTCTACCTTACAACTACCTACAACGGTAGCGCTATTAAGGATCAGGCATTGAAGGTTGTAGATGATGCAAAGCCAGGTGAGTGGCGTAAGATTACAGTTAAGCTCGAAAATGGTGATAGCGGTACAATCTACATCAAGGTTGAGGTCAGCACTTGGGTTAATGGCGAGGAGGTTGATTGCGACGTAACAAAGGTGGCTATAAATATGGGCGAGGCAGGTATTCCTGATGATTCAGACGCTCCTGTAATTGAGTGGACTGATCACGATATCTCGCAGCCTTTCACAATCACTGATGCTATGTTTAACTCGGCAGGTGCTTACACCGAGGGCGCGGCATTTACCGTAAAGACAAAGTCGGAGATTACATCATTCAAGCTGGGTGTAGCATCAACAAACACTGATTTGTCGGCAGCTGTTGCTGATATGGGTCTTAACGTCGAGGGTGGTTTGGATCTGACTGGTACATTGGCAACCACTACCAAGATGATTGTTGGTAGCTGGGGTTTCCCAACATCTGGCATTGCAGGTGTGGCTGAGCTGGCGTTTGATCTCTCAGCTTTGATGAAGGATCTTCATACAAACTATTCAGGTACTCACACATTCACAATGACCGTAGCAGATAAGAATGGCAGCTCAACAACTGTAGAGCTTAATATTACAGCAGGTATTGTGATAGATCCTAATATTCAGTGGGTTGGCTACAATATCGATCAGCGTTATGATATTTACGCTACTGACGATGATCCTACAACAATGGAGATTTTGGTAACAGCAAAGAGTGGTATTAAGAGCTTGATTGTAACAATCGAGGGTCCTTTGACTGCGATAAGTCCAGAGACTGGAACTTCGTTGCTTGAGGATGTGAAGATGCCAAGCTCATTTGATCTTGTTGCCCCAGGAAAGAATCTTGCTGGCGGAGAGCTCTCTACCACATTGGCAGGTCTTGGCTTCCCAACAGGTGATGCTGTTAAGGATAAGACAAGTTTGTCATTTGATATTACTGGATTTAAGTCAATGTTGGCAGTTGCTCCTGGAGAGACTAATTTTAAGCTTACATTGGTCGATAATGACGGTAATGAGATTGAGAAGAGTATGATGATTAATATGATTGTTGAGTAACGATGAAGAAGTTTTTATATATAGTTGCATTGGTTGCGGCGATGATTTCCGCAGCGTGCAGTAAGAGTGACGATTTAGCTCAGCAGGAGGGTAAGGGTGCAGTATCATTTATGTTCCCCGTGACTCGTGTGGCTGTGCCAGAGTCTACTTATCAGATGATGAAGTTCCGCATCTACTCTCATGATGCAAATAGCGGAGAGAAGACTTTGGTTCGTCTTTATACTTACGATGAGATTAAGGAGATGAAGATGTGGTTGGTGGCTGGTAAGTACTCAATCGCCGTAGAGGGCGGTGTGAAGTCTCCAGCGTCGTTTACCGACATCTATTATCAGGGTAGCACTGAGTTCGATTTGGCTGCTGGGGAGGAGAAGACAGTTACAGTTGAGGCTCATCCAAAGAATACAATGATTAAGGTTGTATTTGACGAGAGCATTTCTCAGAAGATGGAGGGTGCAAAGGCTGTCATAGCTATTGATGACGCCTTCCGTGTAGAGAAGATTATC
>JAEIGA010016183.1_pt1 | contig 11355 bp, 2 predicted proteins | sample 9270691 | NCBI WGS metagenome assembly JAEIGA01 (sample SAMN17057246, study PRJNA624740) | gut metagenome | biome: biome; isolation source: fecal sample | host: Bos grunniens | place: China: Xizang | collected 2019
AGATGGTTTTATGGAGAAAATCCAAACTATTCTATAACAGAACATGATAATCCAGAAGGAACTGAAATTGTAAGTGCAAACGGCGTTGCTGGTTCATCTACAGTTACAGGAAGATTTACTGATGGTAATGGAGCAGTTGTAGTAATAGACAATTCATTTATTAATAAAATTACAACAGAACCTAATAAAGGTAAAATCGTATTAACAAAAACTGTTGCAGAAGATACATTAATTGATAAAGACTTTAAATTTGTTGTAACAGTTGAAGGAACATTTAAATATAAAAATGTTGAATATAAAAACGCAAAAGTAAAATTAACAACAGAAAATGATGTATTTGATGCTAGCGAAAATGGAAAATTTGTAGTTATCCATATTGATAGCTCAAAAACAGGAACATGGTCTTCAGATGAATTTACATGGTATGGAGAAACAGCTCCTAAATACACTGTAGAAGAAGATTTAGTTGGAGATGATGTTGCATCATCAATTGAACCATCAGAAGGTTACCTATCAGATGGAGCAAAAGATGAAAATGGAGTTCATGTTGTAAGAGTTAGTGCTTGGAACAGGGACTTAGCTAAAGCTGGATATATTCGTTTAATTAAAATACTAGAAAATGCTGATAAAGTATCTAAAGAATATGTTGAATCTTTAAAATTTACATTTAGAATTAAAGTTGAAAACTATGATGAATACACAGTAACACTTGAACCTAAATTAGTAGATAATAAATATATTTGGGAATATAAATCAGGAAAATTCAGTTGGAAATCAGATGAAGAAGCTTTAGATTATGAAATCGAAGAAATCAATATTCCTGGTGGAGTAGTGTTCGAATCAGCTAATGGCGCAAGCGATGTAGTTGTTAGAGGACAATTAATTGAAAACGGAAATGGTGAGACAGAACATATTAAATTTACACCAGTTGAATATACAAACAAAATAGAAGAAAAATCAAACAAAATTGGTATTGAAAAGAAAGTTGTAAGTGATAGTTTAAATGGTGTTCCATTTACATTCAATGTTACTTTAACAGGATCATTTGAGTATAATGGTACATATTATAATAATACATCATTCACATTCCCAATGACTGTAAATGGTGGTTCAACAGCTTATACAGATGTAATTAAATGGTATGGACCAAAAGGACCACATTATGATATTACAGAGGTAGAATCTGAAGTAGCTGAAGTTATATCAGTATTAAACTCAAGTGGTGAAGTATCTGATGGAGCTACAGCAATCATTGCTACATTTACTAACGAGCCAAAGAAAACTGGCGGATACTTAGAAATTGAAAAAGTAGTAGTAGGACAAATTCAAGTTGATGATTTATTTACATTTAGAGTAAAAATCGGAGATAATGAACCATATGAAATCAGTATTAAAGCTGGTCAAACATATAAATCAGACTACTATGAATGGTATGTAACTGAAGAACCATTAACATATCAAGTAGAAGAAGTTTTAGAAAAATTACCAGAAGGATGTAACTTTATAAGAATAGACAACGGTAGTGGTTCTTTAAAAGCAAATGGTGAAACAGTTAAAGCATATGCTCATAACGAATATGTGCAAAAAGAAGGAAACTTTACTATTCTAAAAGAAATCATCGCAGATGAAAAATTATTAGATGGTATGGATTTACCTACATTTGATATTAAAGTAAATATTACAGGTGCTGAAGGTGGAAGCTTCGAATTTGAAGGAAATAAATATTTTGGTACAGAAGGTACTGAATATACAATTTCATTAAAAGGAGGAGAAACATATACATCTCCTGTAGTTAAATGGTATGGAGACGCAGCTCCAACAGTTGTCGTTTCTGAAGAAAATCTTCCAATGGGATGGAAAAATGTTAATATTTCAAATAATAATGCTCAACTTGGAGAAGAAACAGTAAATATTGTTGTAACTAACCAATTAGAGACATTAACAAAAATTGATTTAACAATGCAACTTGCTGGTTATGTATGGCAAGATGCTCCAAAAGAGGAAGATGGTAAAAATACAGAGGATTCTGTAGCAAACGGATTAAAAGATGAATTCGAAAAAGCTATGAAAGGAATTGAAGTATATATCTATAATCCAGATGGAAAAACTCTAGCTGAAGTATATGATAATGGTGCTTTAATTTCACAACCAATTATCACTGATGTTATTGGACATTGGGTTGCACCAAGTTTAAAAATGCCTCAAGATGGAACATATGATGTTGAATTCGTTTATGACGGTCAAACATATGAACCAACTAAATTCTTAGCAACATCTAATGGTGATGCTAATGCATATAGAAGTGCATCAACAGCTGATAGAGATAAATGGGAAAAAGATTCTAAAGCGTTAGACTACGATAGAGCAGTTGTTAACGATAGAATACAAGAAGTTTATGAGGGGTCTCCAATCGATGGATCAGGCGTAACAGTAGGTCACGTTATGGGTTCTGATGGAGAGAAAACAATTACTTATAAATCAAATAACTTTACAGTTGAACAAGACAATAGAGCAACAACACCAAGTACTTCAACAAGAGTTAAATCTGAAGTTGTAACTACAAACGAAAATGGTTCTGTAATGGAATTATTTAAAGCAAAAGCTAGAACTTCAGTTGGTGGATTAACTTATCCATTTGATAAGAAAATTCACTTAGATAGTGTAGATACTTATTTTAGTGTATTAGGATTAGTTCAATATTATAAATATTCTGCAACATATAATTACATGTTAAATATTAACTTAGGATTAGTTCCAAGACCAGAAGCTGACTTAGGTATTTCAAAAGACTTAGATTCAGCTAAAGTTATTATTAATAACAATTTAACAAATTATAAATTTAATAAATTAGATGATTACAATCAAGATTTAGTTGCTAGACAAGTTAATGGAGATACAATGGGTATTGAATATCAATTAGCTTTAAGATCAAGTGATTACTTCTATAGAGCAGAATTATACGGTGCAAGCGCTGATGGTTCAAATATGGAATCATATGATGCATTAAATGAATACTATAAAGAGTTAAATAGAGACTTTGGAACAACATTAAAAGATACAGAACTTGATATTTATTTAACATATAGAATTAGACTTTATAATGAGTCAGCAAGATATAACGTAAAAGTAAATAGAATTAATGATTACTTTGATGCTTCATTTGAAGAACCAATTAAAGAAACTGTAGAAAGATATGTTGAAACAGTTGATGGACAAGAAGTAAATGGCAAAGTTGTTGTTGCTAACGCTTCAACAGTTGCTTGGAGCTCACAACCTGAAGTTATTGAAGGATCAGATGGAACTATTTACAACAAACGTACAGCAGACTTAGGTGGAATAGTAATTGAACCTGGTCAAAAAGAAGAAATATTAGTAACAGTTAAATTAGATAAAACAACAGTTGGTGAAGTTCATGATGCTATAGAATTAGGAAATAAATCAAATGTTGCTGAGATAGCTAGTTACCAAACAATTGATATCGATACTGGTAAAAATGCTGGTAAAATCGATAGAGATTCTGCACCAGGTAACGTAAATATCAGATCATTTAACGAAAAACGTTATTATGAAGATGATACAGATCAAGCTCCAGTGTTAAAATTAACTGTATTAGCAGATTCAAGTGTTGTTGAAGGACGCGCTTGGGAAGATAATGCAGATGATGGAAAAGTCGGAGAATATGATGAAAATGACGAAGCCTTAATTGCAGGATTAACAACACAAATGGTTGAAAAAATTAAAGTTAAAAAAGATGGAAAATATGTTGAATATGATTTCATCTGGCCAACAAATAAACCATTAAGTATGTTAGGTGGAACAACAATTCAACACTTAACAGGATTTGATAGTACAGTTGAAACAGGAAGTAAAAATGATACAGAAAATGGAACAACTGTAGGTGCTTATAGATTTAATAACGTACCAGATGGAGAATATGCAGTAAGATTCTTATATGGTAATAATAAATTAAATCTAGAAGATACTCTTGATACAACTGGTGATCCAGTAGCTGTTAATGCAGATGGAACAGCATTCTCAGGAAGCGAAAACATCTTAACAGCTAACTATGATAAAGATGCTGAAGGTAAAACAGTTGCAGTTTATAATGGTCAAGACCATAAAGCTACAATTTACCAAGCAGGACATGCTTCAGTTGATGCAAATAATTATTTAAATAATGAATATCATGATTTAAATAATCAAGCTATAGCTGAAAAAGGATTATCAGATGCTAGAGATAATGAATCTAGAAGATTAAGATTAATCGCAAATTCTCAAACATTAATGAATACAGAAGCTGAAATATTAGCTACAGCTAATGATAAAGCTGCTGATCATACAGAATTATACGATAAATACAATATGTACGCTGAAACAGCAACAATTAAAATTAAAGGATATAAAGAAGGAGAAGCTATTCCAGCTGGTGTTACAAAAGTTGCTGCTAAAACTCCTGTAATCCAAACAACAGCTGTTGCAGTTGAAAGTGTAGATACTGAATATACAGTAACAAATATCGATTGTGGTATCGCAGAAAGACCAGAGACAGCAGTAGTACTTGATAAACAAATTGAGTCTATTAAATTAATCACAAACGATAATAGAGTAATCTTCAATGCTGAATATGAAATTACACCAAAATTCGTAAACTCAGTTGATCCAAACAAAGGTGTACTTGCAAAAGTTGGAGATAAATTCTTAGTTGTTGAAAAAACACTAAAACCAAACACAATTGCAATTGATCAATTACAATCACTTGATAAAGTTGAAGATAAAGTTGATGAATTAGTAAATGGTGTTCTAATAGAAGATCAACAATTCTTTAGATATATAAATGTTGAAGATACAATTCTTCAAGGTACAACAATTGAAATTAACTATGATATGACAGCATACAACGTTGGTGAAAAAGATATGACAAGTGCTTTACTTGCTGATATCGAAGTAACTGCAAAAGCTGAAGGAAAGACAATTAAAGAAAAAATTACAGAATTAGCTAATGCTGCAGAAGTAGAAGCAAGAGAATCTACAACATTAAATAAAGTTCCTACATATGGTAAATATTTAGGTACAACATATTATGCAGGAATTGAAGGATCTGATAAAGTTGTTACTACAAGAGTACGTCAAGTAGTTGACTATATTGATAATGATGCTGTTTATACACAAGCATTAAATACTGGAAAAGATCATAGCTGGAGAAATACAAGTATTAACGAATTAGACGGTAACGGATACGAAGCCGAAAGATTAGTTTCAAGAAATGTAATCCCAGGATACGAGTTAGTTGATGAAAATGGTATAGCTTATATCACAGATCAAAAGAATAACGTAGTATTAAGTATCGACCCAGGTGAATATCAATTAGAAGATGCAGTAGCTGCATCAACAAACTCAGGATTTACTAAAGAATTAGTTCCTGTAGAGTTAAATAATACATTAACTGGTGCTGAAGTTTTAAATCCAGATGATTATAAAGCAACAATTGATTTAACAACAACAAGAACAGTTTCTGCTGAAGATGATGCTGATAAATTACAATTTGATAATATTGCAGAGATTGTTAAAGTTGAAAACTCAGTAGGTAGAAGAGACATGCTTGCAGTTGTAGGTAATGCTACTCCTGTAAAAGGTGCATTCTACGGTGCTAAAGCTGAAAGAGATTCAAGTGCTACAGAGCTTGTAACTTTTGCTCCACCAACAGGTATTAGAGCAGAAGCTACATTAACAACACAAATATTATTAATTTCATTAGTTTCACTTGTAATACTTGCAGTTGGTGTAGTAATACTTAAAAAGACAGTATTAAAATAGATTAATTTTAAATCCAAATATATTAAAAAAAGATGGGGCAAAAAATGCTCCATCTTTTTTTCTTATTTTGTTTTTTTCCCTTGTTTTTTTACCATAAATGTAATAGAATGATAAAAAATTATCACAATTTGTAAAAAACTTTTAGTATATTGGGTTATTTTATGACAAAAATTTTTGAATTTTTGTGATTAAATCTTTGTATATTAAGGGTGAGAGGTGGTTAAGGATGTTTCAAAATATTGCAGACGTGGATGCACAAGAAGAAAATATTAAAACAAATAATACTGTCTATAGATTAAAACAAATCTTTAGATATCAAAATATAATTATATATATCTTAACTTTTTTAATGGCAACATTATCAATTAAAGGAGAGATAGTTCCATTTGGACTTGCTATGCTTGCAGCATGTGTGGGTGAAACGGTACCACTTATTGGAGTTTATATTTCAGCAATTGTTGGTACGTTTGTAGGTAACGGTGCAGCTGCAACAGGTAATTTTGTTGGAATATCTATCGTTTATTTCTTATTAGTTTTATTCGTAAAAACAAAAATCGCAATTGATGAAAGAAATGAAAGTATTAAATCAGGCGGAAAATTATTTTCAGCAGCTATGATTGTAACTATTATAACAAGCTATAGAAACACATTCTCATGGTATGATGTTTTTATGGGGTCAATCAGTGCGTCTATTATGTATGTATTTTATAAAATATTTGTAAATGGACTAGCTACTATAAAGGAATTTAACAACAAAAAAGCTTTCACAATAGAAGAAGTAGTTGCTTCAGTTATAATTGCCTCTGTGGCCATTGTCGCGCTTTCTAAAGTGTTTATTTTAGGATACAGCATTACTGAAATTTTAATCTTATTTATGATTATGGCATTAGGTTGGAAACATGGTGTTTTAGTTGGTGCTATAACTGCTATTTCAATTGGACTTTCTATAACATTTATAGAAGGATTAACTGTAAGTCAAGTATTGTTATTTGTTGTAGCTGGAATTATTAGTGGTTTATTAGGTAAACTTGGAAAAGTATGTTTAGTTTTAGTTCTTATAGTAGGCAATGTATTACTTGCTAAATATAATATTAATAATCCAGAAATGCTTTTATATATTAGAGAAATGATGATTGCTTCAGTTGGTTTATTATTATTACCAAAGAAAGTTAAATTAAATATTGAAGATTTGTTAGGAAAACATAAATTAATCGCTAATACAGGTGAAAATAGATTAAATGGTACAACAGATGAAATATCAGAAAAATTAAAATCAATTTCAGATATGTTTAATGAACTTGTAAAGGTTCAAGATAAAGAAGAAATAATTAGAGATGAAAATTTTATACAAGACTTTTTAGATAATGTTGAATCTATAAAAGATAATATTTTCTATGATGTTATTGCTGATGAAGATACAGATATAGCAAGAGATATTTGTAAAGTTTTAAAAGAACAAGATATTATAGTGGATAAAGACTTAGTTAATATTTTAAATAATCATAATAATTTTGTTATTTTAAAAGATGAAAACATTAAAAATGATATACAAGAAGTAATTAAAATTGCTAATAGAACATTAAAAAATGAACAAATTAAAAGAGCAAAAGAGGAAGAGAGAAAGAAAAATCTAGCTTCTATTAATGAAAATTTAAAAAATGTTACTAAAGTAATTGATAAATGCGTTGAAGAAATATCAAAACCAAAAGAAACTATATATACTAAAAAAGAACAAGAAATAGAACTTTTATTAAAGTCAAAAGGCATAAAAATATATCAATCAAGACTTAAAAAATTAAAAAATGAAAAATATATAATAGAACTTAAACTTGATTTCCAAGATCAAAGATTAAGAGAAAAAGCGATTGAAACAGGAATCGCCGATGTTATATCAAAGGCTATTGGAAGTAAAATAGTATTCCAAAGAGATAGAGTAGATGAAGAAAATCAAGAATATTCTCAAATATATGCTAGTGAAGATAAATATATTCTACAAGTTGGTAGTGCAAAAACAACAAAAGATGGTTCAACAGTTTCAGGAGATTGCAGCTTACAAATTAAACTTGCAGATGGAAAATATTTAGTTGCTATAGCAGATGGAATGGGTAGCGGGGAAAAGGCAAGAGAATGTAGTAAAATTACATTAAGATTAGTTAAACAAATGCTATCTGCTGGATTTAACGGAGAAGAATCTGTTAAATTAATTAATTCAAGAATGAATTTATCTCAAAATAAAGAGATGTATTCAAGCTTAGATATAGCGATATTAGATTTATTTGCAGGAAAAATTGAATTATTAAAAAACGGTGCATGCAATACTTACGTTAAAAATAAAAAGGCTATAAAACAAATTAAATCAGAAAATTTACCAGTTGGAATAGTTGAAAATATAGAACTAAAATCAACAACTTTAGAGGTAAATGATGGTGATATAATTGTTATGTACAGTGATGGTGTTGTTGATTCAAAAGAGAATGTTGGAAAAGAATGGATTGAAGATTATTTAAGAAATATTAGTACTAATAATGTTCAAAAAATTGCTGATTTAATATTATCTGAAGCTATAGATAACGGTTTTGGAATTGCTCATGATGATATGACAATTATCGTAACAAAAATAGTTAAAAAGAAATAATTTAAAATAAAAACAAAAAGGAGAATGATTAATCATTCTCCTTTTTTAGTGTATATTAAATGTTATTTTAATAGTTTTAATTTCTTTAAGAATCTAATTGTTGACTCTGAATAATTATTATGCTCTATTTCGTCTTTAGATAGCCAAATAAGCTCGAAATTATCAAAGGTAGCATAAACATCTTTTGGGTTAGCAATTTCGGCTAAATAACGCAAATAAATGATTTGTGATTCTCTTCCTTTGAATTTTTGAATATCACTATCAAAATCGTATGGTTTAATACTTTTTAAGTTGATGTTTAAACCGTTTGTAACAAGTGTTTGAAGAGATGTATCAAGCATTTGATCGTTAGGTAGTGGACCACCAACTAAATATAAAATATTAGATTTAGATTTGCTTTTTGGCTTAATAAATAAATATTTTCCTTTTGATTTAATAAGCACTGAAATAACGATTTGATTTGGTGTTTTTACTATATCTTCAAATTCATGTATTAAAATTTTACAAATGTCTTCTGTTGCGTTTGGTTTTGAAAGTAGAGCAGCAGTTTCACTCATTTGTTTTAATTTATCTGTATTTCTTGATAGATATTTTAATGTTCTTGCTATTTTATCTTCAGGTTTAATCCAAACTGCAACGTTGTTATTTACTAAGAATTCTGCATTTTCTTCTTCTTGTCCTGGAATAGGGTTAATAACAACTATTGGTAATTTTGAAACTAAACATTCTGAAATAGTAAGTCCACCTGGTTTTGTGATTACACCTATAGAAATATTCATAAGTTCAGGTACTTTGTCAGTAAATTCAAGAATCTTTATTCTTTCTTCTGATTTTGTTGAAACAACTAAATCATTGAATTTTTTATTCATCTTTTTGTTTCTTCCAGAAATAGCAACGATTTGTAGTTCTTTAAACATTCTAATTAATGCTTTTAAAACCATAAAAGTTGTATTTCTTCCAAGACCAAACTCACCACCAGCGAAGAATAGAATTGTTGGTTTTTCAGGATTTAATCCAAATGATTTGTGTATTTCATCTGAATCAAATTCTTGCAAGAATCTCTCTGATACAGGAATACCAGTAACAAATATTTTTTCTTCAGCAATTCCTTCTTTTATCATATCTATTTTCATAGTATCGTTTGATACAAAGAAATAATTAACATATTGTGATAAAACAAGCCATTGTGGGTGAATATGATAATCTGTAAGAATAGTTGCTAGCTTACAATCGATTTTTTCTTTTTTCTTTAAATAAGCACACATTTGAGTTGCAAATGGGTGAGTAGAAACAATCAAATCAGGTTTAAATTCTTGTAGTAATAAATTAAGTTTTGTAGACATTAGTATGTTTGTAGTTGTACTAATGTGTGATAATGCACCGTTTTGAGATTGTTTATATATTCTTTTCCACGCCCAAGGGGCTTTTTTGGCTAATTCTTTATATGCTTCAGTAGAAACTTTATTGATGTATTTGTTTATGTATTCAATACAATCAACGATTTTAACTTCTACATCTTTTTCATATTTTTGTTCTAAATAGGAACTAATAGCTTTGGCAGCTGATAAATGGCCACCACCATAAGAACCATAGAATACTAAAATTTTCTTCATAATTTTTTCCTTTATAAAATTATATTTAAAACATATATATTATATCACTTTTCTCAAAAAAATACAATATTTTAAGCGTTTATAAAGGTTTTAGGAAATGTATATTTTAGAAGTAATTGGTAAAGCTAATAAAAAATAAATAGGAGTGGTTTATGAAAAAAATAATTAAAAGACATTTTTTAAAAATAGCGATAGCTTTTTTAGTAATTTTAGTTTTTTCTACAGGTTATTATGCGTTTAAATTAAAAGAAAAGTATAATCTAATGCTTGATAATACGTATAATGATTCATTTACTAGTTTAGTTAATTATATTAATAGTGTAGAAAATTATTTAGCTAAATCTATGATAACAGAATCGCCAGAACATGCAGCTGAAACATTAACGAAAGTATGGAGCGATGCAAATCTTGCAATGGTTTATTTATCAAGAATACCAGTATCTTCTGAAAGTGCATTAAATGTATCTAAGTTTTTAAATCAAGTTAGTGATTATGCGTATTCATTGTCTAGAAAAAATATTGATGGACAAAAATTGATGAAAGAAGATTTTGATAATTTAAAAGAATTATATAATCATAGTAAGGGGATAGAAGATACGTTAAATACACTATCTGATGAATTATATAATGAGGATTTAAATTGGAAAGAAATAGTAAATAAAGATGAATCATTTGCACAATCTGTAGATAGTTTTGAAGTTTTTTCGAACTTTGATAGTAACTTAAATAATTATGAAGGTTTGATTTATGATGGAGCTTATTCTGACCATGTTAATAAGCTTGACAAAGTGGGTTTAGTTGGAGATGAAATAGATGAAGAAACAGCTAAAAATAAAGCAAAAGAGTTTTTTAAAAATTATGAAATTAAAGAAATTAAGTTGAATTCATATATAGAAAATGCAGATATTCCGGGCTATGATTTTGTAGTTAGCTTTAATAATACTGATTCAATTTTTAATATTTTTATTTCTAAAAAAGGTGGTCATGTTGTGCAAGCTACATCGGATAGAGAAGTGAAGGAAGAAAAGATTTCTAATGCAGAAGCAGTTGATTTAGGAAAACAATTTTTAAAAGATCATAAATTTATTAGTATGAAAGAAACTTATTTTATAAAAGAGGGTAACACAATTACAGTAAATTATGCTTATAATGATGGCGGTATAATCGTTTATCCGGATTTAATTAAAGTAAAAATAGCACTTGACAACGGTGAAGTTTTAGGAATAGAAACAAGTGGTTATTTAAATGCACATAAGCAAAGAAACAATTTAGAAATTGTAATCTCTATAGAGG
>JAEIGA010016184.1_pt1 | contig 11355 bp, 8 predicted proteins | sample 9270691 | NCBI WGS metagenome assembly JAEIGA01 (sample SAMN17057246, study PRJNA624740) | gut metagenome | biome: biome; isolation source: fecal sample | host: Bos grunniens | place: China: Xizang | collected 2019
CACTAATGGTAACAGTACCACTTCGACCTACTATTCAAAATAAGTTTAAAGCCAATATTATGGACTTTGCACCTATGATGAATATTATGCCATTTGGTATGTGTCAGTCAATGGCAAATCCTACAGTGGCATCTGCTACCTCTGCAGCGATGGGAGTACTCACACCTATGCCTTGCATTCCTGTGATTGTATCACCATGGGCACCAGGGGGCAAAGAATTGGTATCAAATATGCCAGCACTACTAGACAATTGTAAAACTATGTGTGCCTACGGAGGCAATATCTCCATTACAAACCCTGGACACACAGAAAACACAACAGGTAAATAACATTAAAAACTAAACTATGAACAACAAAACTATTAACGAACTATTTGACGAAACCAAACAAAAAATGAATGGGCATACAATGCTATTCTATTTTCATTTGTCAAATTTATGCATCAAAGCAGACCCTATGGCACTTCTTTCTGCCACAATTAAAATAGATGGAAAAGATTTGAATTTAGAAGATGTGGCTTCTGTATCTCTTCCAAACGACAATCAATTTGCTGTGAAGCCTAAAGACACAGAATATATTATGCCTATTACTAAAGGTATAAAACTAGAGCATCCAGAATTTAAGTTGGAAGAAGAAACAGAGAAAGATGAAATTACTGGCGAAGATAATGTAGTAATATATTATACAATGCCAGAAATGAATGAAGAAAGACACAATGTTTGCCTAGAATATATAAAAGCAAATTTTGATGCTACATCTGCCAAACTCGAAGCTATATTCTCACAAGGCTCTGCTAAAGTAGCCCTAAAAATGACAGGAGCCTCTGAAGAAAATATAAAACTAGCCAAAGATACACTTCAAGAAATCTACGATTGGCACACCGACACCCTAAAGAAACTAAAAGAAGACAAAGAAAAAGAGGTGGAAGACGCATATCAAGCCTATCTTGCTAGCGAACAAGCTGAAAATAAAGCAAGCCTCGAAAAACAAGCTGCCGAAGGAGTGGACTCAGTATTTAGCATGAGTATGGAAGCCTTGGCAGAATAAAAGGAGAGGCTCTTTTTGCAAAACATAGTTCCTTCAGAGGAAACTTTATTAAAAAACTTTTCTATAGAAGATTTTTTCTATAGAAAAGTTTTTCTATTAAATGAAAAATTGTATCTTTGCGAGATAATAACATCTCAATTTTTTATAACTATGTGTATATCAAACAGAATTGGACCACCAGTAGAAGGAGAAGACTTCTATGGTAGAGAAAAAGAAATTCGTAAGGCCATCAAACTTCTTGATAGTAATCATTCATTACTATTATCTGCCCCTCGTCGTATAGGGAAATCTTCATTAGCCAAAAGACTTATTGAAGTAAAGAAGAAAGATGGCTGGAAATGCGTATATATAGACCTAGAAGAGACTACTACAGAAGAAGGTTTCTTGCGTCTAATTATAGAGTCATTTAAGAAAAATGACATATGGAAACAACTAGCAGAAGGAATGTCTAAAGGTTTAACTTCTATTCTAGAACGTATAGAAAAAGTTTCAGTTGGACCTGTTGATTTAAGTTTGGAAAGAAAAGAAGAACAAGAAGATTTATACAAAAACCTTAAAGAACTTATTAAGCACGAAGAAGATACTTTCATTGTAGTGGATGAGTTGACTCTTTTTTTAGGTATATTAAACAAGAATGAAAATGGTGCGGAAAAAGTTGCATTTATTCTTAATTGGTTAAGAAGTCTAAGACAAGTAAGCAAGACTAATGTAAGATGGTTATTCTGTGGTTCAGTTGGTTTAAGAAACTTTACCTCAGCTATGAATCTAGGATATACAATTAATGACCTTACAGAATTTAGTTTAGACGAATTAACAGAAGAAGAAGCTGCTGGTTTACTCACTAGTTTATGTAAATCTGAGGAAATAAAGATTGACAACAACTTAGTACAATATACATTAGAAAAACTTCATTGGAACATTCCGTATTTCATTCAAATTATTTTTTCTAAACTAGTTGAAGACTATGAAGATGGAATAACTGAGGAAAATATAGATAATGCATACAATAAGCTTTGTTCTGAGAACTATCTTAACACATGGTCTGAACGATTAACAGAATACAGAACATATGAATCAATTGCACGAAAGATATTAAAACTTCTTTCTACTCAAGAATCTGGATTAAAACGATCTACTATCTTAGATTATTTAATGACAGAACAAGATTCATCAAAAATAGAAGAATTTGACTTTACACTAAGTAAAGTACTTGAAATGCTTGAAAATGATGGATACATCCTAAAAAAAGATTCTTTAAGAGCATTTCGTTCACCTCTACTTAGAGATTACTGGTATAATAAATTTGTAGAATAAATCATCTATAGATGCAGAAAAAAACGTCATTTAATACATCTCTTGTATCTCATAATGAATTATTGAGAGACAACCTAAATATTAATAACGAAATATATAATTCGTTAACTAAGTATTTATCAACAGAAAATTTAACTAGAATTGCACAACCTAATCTTATTATTGGCGAAGATGGCAGTGGAAAGACATTTCTATTGTACAAAATAATTAGAGATATTAATAATAATTTTAGCAATAAATTTATTCCTATAATGATAGAGAGTAAGTCACTCTATTCAACCAAAGACATATGGAATAAATGTGCACTACACCTAAATATTAGTGATAAAAACAATAATTTTGATGAGATTATTAATTGGCAAAAAGAGAAGAACAAACGTATTATACTATTTATTGATAATATTCAATATTATTTTGGAAGAACGGACAATGTAGAACATTACGATTTTCGAGGTAAAATATATAAAGCAGGAGCACCAATTGTAGTTGCAACATCCAACAATGTTCTTCCTGCTTTTACCGAATATAACGCAGCATTTTTTGATGGATTTAAGATTTCATATCTAAAACCTCTAAATTCTGAAACTATAAAAAATATAGTAGGAAATAAAAATGACATTACACGAATCGAAAAATTAATGTCTTACTTACCAAAAACTATCAAATCTTTGATAACAACTTTGGAAATAATAAGCAGAAATGAGGACCCTACAAATGACATACAAATATTATTAAACCTATACAACTTATATTTTCAAAGTAAATACGATTCTTTTTCTACTCCTACACAAAAAATCCTAACTAGTATTTCACATTCAGACAATAACCTCATATTATCTGAAATAAGAGAAAAAACTGGATTGGAGAATGGGAAAATATCACCATACCTAAAACTAATGATTAATCAGAGAGTGTTAGGTAAAGACGCCAAGACCGAAAGAGGTGGTTTTTATTATATAACAGATCCACTCTTTAAATTATGGCTTAAGCAAAATTGTTAAATCTTTATTATCTCAGCGGCGACGGTTTGATATTGAGGCATACAGTCGCCGATTGGGGCTCCTATATAGGTAGGGTCGCAGATAAGATACTTATCATTTTCTATCATTAGGTAGTAGCCATTAATGTTTTCTGTAAACTTCACAGCTGTAGCTAAGTGACCTGGATAGTATAGAAGCACCACATCAAGCCCAAGTAAATCTCTCACAAGTATAGAGTATAAAATAGAGCGGTCTTCGCAGTCGGAATATGGGTAAAAGAAAATCTCATCACCAAAGAGTGGACGTTCGTAGCCAAACTGCTCATCGTCTGTGGCATATTCAAAAGCAGTTTGAACAAAGTTTATCAACATATTAGCAGCCTCTTCTTGAGACTTACCCTTTATCTGCTTCTTAAGCATTGGATAAAGAGAACGTTTCACTTTTTTACTCAAAGAAGCCTCTGAATAATAATTCCAATTGCTACTTGGTGGATATGAGTCGTAAAATTCAATTAAATTCTTATTTGGTTGCACCTGAGCAGATAGCTGTGGATATCTAGTACAAGTAAAGTTTCTGCCACCAACAGGTTCATAATAGAAAATAGGTTCTTTCTTTATTTGAATAGAAGCCTTTTTCTCACCTTCAAACTCATTATTATAAACATAATAACTACTGCCCCTACCATGAGGGTTAAAGATGTAAAATTTGTCGTTACCAATGGTGATGTATGAGTAATTGTATATTTGATTGGCAAAAGCCAAACTAAGCACCAAGTAGTCACCTGTGCGCATTATTCTGCTTTTATAACCAGATTGGGTGAGAATATAATGTTGCATCACAGCAGACTCATTACTATCCTTCGCATAAAAACTATTAGAAAGTTCCTTTACAAGTTGAATATAACCCCAATCGTTAAGCGACAATTGCTGACGAATATCCAAGCAGTCGTCTGCCACATAATCATAATGATTTTCACTCATAAACTGCCACATCTGAGCCGCAGAGTTTTCGTCTACACCAGCAAGAGAATATTTCATAGCAGGTGTTAAGTGCACCTTGCAAGGAGTGTTGTGAAACGAGAAAATAAAATCTTGTGGCATTTCTACAGGCGCTTCTTCAAGCGGAGTGGAAGGCTCTGGCATATCAAACTCCTCAAGTTCTGTAATAGAACTAATACTCAAAGATTTGGTTGGCACAGGAGTAGGTTCCTTTTTTACCACAGGCTTTGGAGGCTCTGGCAATGATGGCATTTTATCTCCTGCAAAAGCAGTAAACTTCTCCCAATTTTTACGCATAAAATCGGCATACTGAGCATTCACTTTAGCACGATAGTCAGAAAATTTCTTATCATTTCCTGCCTTATATGATGCAAATTTGGCATTTGCTTTAGCCTTATATTTTTCAAAATCGTTAGACTGAGCATTTACACAAATTGCTACTAAAAAAGATACTGCAAGCAAGATTATATTTCTCATAACATTAGTTTTTACTTAACTATTTCTTTCACTGAAGCATCCCTACTGATTACCTTTTTATCCTTATCCAACAAATAAAGGCATGGTAACGCACGAATATTATAAAGGTCTTGTGTTTCAATTTTTGGAGCATAACCATTTACCCAAGCGGTAGGATAATTGGCAGAACGCCACAGCTCTGGTTTATCATCTATATAAACAGCAAATACCTTTATGCCCAGAGAATCTAACGCATTCTGCTTACTTAACAACTCCTCTTTCACCATTTTACACTCACCACAAGTAGGATCGTTGAAAAACAGAATAAGACTTTCTGCATCTATCTCGTATAAAGTGCCACTCTGTCCAGTTTGTGTTTCATAAGTGAAGTCGGTAGCAAGCTCACCCCTCATATTCTTCTGAATCATATTGTAATGACGTTTGAAGCGAGCCGATTGAGATACATTTCTAAAATGGAACTTAGCCTCATATTTTAAGAAATAGAGATACACTTCGTCATTATAATAAGGCGAATTTGGTTCATAAAGATACTTTTCTGCAAGCGCTATGAAACGATCGTTTACCCCAAAACCTGTAACCTTTTCCATTAAAATATTGATATGCTCCTGCATAAAAGCATTATCTTGGGCATACCTATAATGCCTATATTTACTTGCATCTAAGTTATATAATCCTAATAAGAATATAGCAAACTTCTCCTCTGTCTGTTTAGAAGCCACCAACAATGCATCATTAAAAGGAAAATCGTTCCAATAAGATTTATACTCATTGTTTTCTTTTTCAAACCACTTTTGCATATCCTTAAACCAGTTTATTCCTGGTTCACTGGGTATATCGTTTTTGTCCTTGCTTGCCTCAGTTGAAGTACAACCAGACAACAGAAGTAAGAGTGTGAGGATATTTATAATAAAAAATAGTTTTTTCATGGTATGTTATTTTACTTATTAAATAAAAGAATCTGTCTTTTCATAATATTTTATAAGTGTCACCATTTAGCAACAAGATGCTTTACCATTATAAAATTGATTCTTTACGAACACAACGGACTCTTAACACCTCTTCTTTTGCTTCCGACCCATCACCAATATACTTATTAAACATTTTATAGTATGCTCCTAAAGGATTGGCATATTCTTCACCAGTCCAGTACCAACCAGCTTTCCCAGTCACTGACGTCTTAAATCCACCTATAGTAGTTCTATTTTCATACATCGCCTTTGACTCTTTAACATTTGGTAAATACCAATCGTCATATCCTGCAACATTTACTTTATCACAATAAGCCATTGCATTATCCCAATCCATTGCACCTGCTTCTGGATAAACATAATATTTTGCGGCATTATAATTAAATGTTGGCAAATCTTCTAGCCTACTAACAGCTGTAGGACTATACTCATACGAAGGTGTGTTATTTTTTCTTACACAACGGACTCTTAGCACCTCTTCTTTTCCTATATGACCTTCAGAACCATACTGATTAAATCGTCTATAGTATGCAGCTAAAGGGTTAGCGTATTCGCTACTTGACCAATAATAATCATTTTTACTACTTCCTGATGTAGTAAATCCACCAATAGCGGTTTTATTTTCAAACATCGCTTTTAATTCTTTACTAGTTGGTAGATACCAATCATCATATCCTGCAAAATTTACTTTGTCACAATAAGCCATTGCATTATCCCAATCCATTGCACCTGCATCTGGATAAACATAATATTTAGCAGCATTGAAATTAAATGTTGGCAAATCCTCAATTTTTGAAGGAAGATTATCTGATGGTTTATTATTATCAGAGGTATTATTATCCGATGGATTATTATTATCCGATGGATTATTACTATCTGATGGATTATTACTATCTGATGGATTATTATTGTCTGAAGGATTATTATCAGAAGTATCTTCTTTACTTGGAATGTTTCCAACTTTTAACGTTAATTGCTTACTGCCATTATTAGAAGTAATATGCAGAGTTGTTATATTTTGTTCCTCAGTCAAAACACTTCTATTAATGATTACAATTATAGTTTCGGTCTTACTTGGTTCTAAAACACCTTCTGTAATGTTTACTGATTTTATCCAATCTGCAGTATAAGTTATCTTCCATTTTAAAGTTTCGGCACCATCATTAAAGATATTAAATGAACGAGAAACATCGGTTTTAGCAGTTCCAAAATTTAACTCAGAGATATCCAGGCGATAGTCATCAACAACTTTTAATGCAGGTAATAGCAATTCCTTTACAGCTTTAAGTGTGAGTTGTTTGCTACCATTGTTTGAGGTAATATGTAGTGTAGTGGTGTTTATTCCACTTACTAACTTAGTTCTATCAATAGTGACAATAAATGACTGAGGCTTCCCCACTTCCAAAACTCCTTGTGTTTTATTAATAGATTTAATCCAATCTGCTGTATATGTAATTTCCCACTCTAATTTTTCTGCCCCATCATTTAATAAATTAAACGAACGAGTAATATCTGTTTCTGCAGAACCAAAATCTAGTTCTGTGATATCTTGACGAGCATCATTCACAACACGCAATGCAGGAGGAAGAAGTTCCATAGATACATCACGACGTAGTGATTGACCTATTCCCAGTTCTATTTGAGATTGTACATCTTGGTAATTTGTCAGATTTATACAAATTTGGTAGTTTCCTGCTTTCAGATTATTAAACTCATAATGACCATCTGTACCTGTTCGTGTTTTAATACCTACTGGTAATAATTCCACATCTGCCGATTTAACAGGCTCTCCTGTGACCTTATCACTTACAACACCATAAATTGTAGCTGTGCCTAAATCTTCTTTCTCGCAAGAAACTATTGCGAATGATAGCAATAATAAACTGCAAATGATAATTGTGAATAGTTTTTTCATGATATGTTATTTTACTTCTGTTAATTTTCTTGATACAAAGTTTCTAAAGTCAACATTTGATTTATATAGGTTTGAAAACAGTGTGTCATTGTATGGTTCTTTTTCATAGTAGTCTCTAAAAGATTCAAACTCATTTAAAGCTACATTTAAAGAAAGACTAATTACATACTGATTATTTATATACACTGTCTCGATTTTAGTTTTTTGTATAAAATAGGAAGACACATAAAAGTCTCTATAAAGATTTTTCTTGCAATCTTTGATTAATTCTGCCTTCTCGTTAATCTTGTTGTTATATGCATCAACTAAAGAAAATTGAGCTGATATTAAAGCATGGTTTATACACTGAGATAGAATATCACCTTCTACCCTAACTATTCCTTTTATATTATCTTCAGTAATTTCTACATAACAATTTTCTTTTATAGCATCATATACAGAGTCTATATTATTATCAATATCATACTCAGCAAAAACTGGAAGTATGAAAAAAAACGAGCTAATAAATAAAATAATTTGTTTTTTCATAATAATTTATTAAGTGCCGCCAAACAGCTACACTGATGACGTAAATTATTAATCGTGTCTTATGCAACGGGTTTTGAAAGTAGAAGACTTATCAGTATAACTAAGTTCACCTGTACCAAAATAGCGATACCACGCTTCATATCTATCATACTCCGTGGCACTCCAATAGAACGAAGAAGAAGAATAAGAAAAACCTCCTATAGTTCCTTTTTGATTATACATTGAGCCTAACTCATTCTTACTTGGTAGATACCAGTCAGAATAGCCTCCATAGACTAAATTATTGCATGCAGATACCGCTTCATTCCAAGTCATAGCACCCATATCTGGATAAACATGATAATTATAACCACCAAAATCAAATGTTGGTAACTTTAAATACTCCGAATATTCAGGGTTTTGCATTGTTAAAATTTTACCATACACTACTCCTGCCGAACTTTTAGCATAAGCTCTCACATACCACATTGAAGAACCAAATGTAATAGATACCTGTTTTTCAAATTGATTAGAAGTAGTATTAGAGGCAACAACTTTAGTTACAGAAACATCATCTATTGTTGGATTCTGAATTTTTCCATATATAAAACCACGCTCTGTATATTTAGGGTCTCCATTAGACTTTATTGTTCCTACCATATACACTGAAGTTGCACTTTTAACTGTAATTGATGTAGTTTCCACCTCTGGCAAAATTGCATTGAAATCTGCTACAACCTCATTCCCGTATGCTGTTCCCTGCACATTTTTTGCATATGCACGTACATAATAAGTTTTACCTAAGACTAAACCAGATACGTTACCTGTAAATTCACCTAAACCTTTTCCAGATACAATTAACTTAGAATCTGTATCTATACTTGGATTATGCATAGTAGCATAAACAAAGCCACGCTCTGTATAAGCTGGGTCTCCCATATCCACTATTGTGCCAGTAAATGTGGCACGACCACTAGAACGTACTAAGTTTGTTACTGGTTGGGTAGTTACTGTCGCTGTAGAATATGAAGGCATAAAAGACACCTCGTTAGTACTATATGCATATTTTCCTGCATTTACCGCATACGCACGCACATAATAAGTTTGATTTTGCGTTAAATTAGTAACTGTTACAGAATACTTATTGTCCTCTGTAATTGTAGAAGTTAGTTTTTGAATACAGTTATCTACAGTTGGCATAGAAGATAATGAATATACAAAGCCACGCTCACTATACTTAGGAGAACCATCTGTCAATATTTCTCCATTAAGAATAGCAGAAGTTGTTTTTAAATTAGTAACAGGAAGTGTATTTAATGTAGCAAATACTGTTCCATTCACAGCCTTAAGAGTCAACTGCTTACTACCAGTATTTGAGGTAATGTGAAGTGTGGTAGTATTACTTCCGCTAGTAAGGATAGTTCTATCAATTGTAATAATCAAAGCTTGTGTACCACCTGCTTTTAACACACCTTCTGTCTTACTTACTGATTTTACCCAGTCTGCGGTGAAAGTTATCTCCCATTCCAATGATTCTGCACCATCATTGAATAGATTGAAAGAGCGAGCTACATCTGTTTCGGCAGAGCCAAAATCTAGTTCTGATATGTCCTTGCGAGAGTCGTTTACTACACGCAGAGCAGGTGGAAGAAGTTCCATCTGTACATCACGTTGTAGTGATTGTCCTTGTGACAACTCAATGTTTGAAGATATTACTTCTACATATCCTGCTTGGGTGATATACACTTGATAACTTCCTGCTTTAAGATTTGCAAACTCAAAACGACCATCGGTGCCAGTTATTGTCTTATGACCTACAGGTAATAATTCCACACCTGCAGATTTAATTGGTTCACCTGTAGCCTTATCGGTTACAATCCCATAAATAGTTGCAGTACCTAAATCTTCTTTTTCACAAGAAACTATTGCGAATGATAGCAATACTAAACTGCTAATGATAATTGTGAATATTTTTTTCATGGTATGTTATTAAATTGTTAATCTCTCCTTACACAGCGTACTCTGTAGTTGTAAGCCTTGTTTTCGCTGTACTGACTGCCACCGCTGAAATTCTGATACCACACGCTAATGCTACTGCTACTGCTCTCAGTACTACTCCAATATTTCGTAGAAGAGAAACCACCTATTTCAGTTTTGTTTATATACATAGCATTTAACTCATTCTTACTTGGTAAATACCAATCATCATAACCAGCATAGGTTAACGACTCACATGCTGAAATTGCTGTACTCCAAACTAAAGCACCCATATCTGGATATACGTGATAAGTTCTACCACTATATATGAAAGTTGGTAATGCCAAATAGTCCGCGTATTCTGGATCTTGCATTGTTATAATCTTACCATACACTACTCCTGCTGAACTTTTAGCATAAGCACGAACATAATATTTTCCATGAGCAAAGTTTATATTAACGACTTCTTTTTCAAATTGATTTGAAGTAGTATTTGATGCAACTACTTTAGACACAGAAGTATCATCAATTGTTGGATTTTGCATTGTTCCATAAATAAAACCACGTTCGGTATATACAGGGTCACCACTCTTTAATATCTTTCCTATAAAATAAGCCTTAGTTTCACTCATTAGTGTAACAGATGTGGTTTCTACCTCTGGCAATATAGCATTGAAATCTAGTATTACTTCACTACCATATATAGTTTCATTTTTCGTAGTAGCAAATGAACGAACGTAATAAATTGAACCTATTTCTAGTTCGGTTAAAGCATAGGTAAAATCTCCAACTCCTGTCCCTGAAACTTCTATTACTGTAGCATCATCAATTGTTGGATAATGTGTCTTGGCATATACAAAACCTTTCTTTATATAAGCAGGATCTCCTATTTCAGATATAGAGCCACTAATTGTCGCAGTGCCCTGAGATATGCTTTTTGTTGAAATTGAATGAGTTACTAGTACAGGTTTAATTGGTTGAAAATCTAATGTGATCTCATTGCCATACGTTACTCTTTTGCTATTTGTAACAAAAGCACGAACATAATAAATTTTCCCTTCTTCTAATTCACTTACCTTTGAATTAAAATCTCCTAAACCACTACCTGAGGCAACTATTTTGGTATCATCTATAGTAGGATTATGAACTGTTGAATACACAAAACCACGTTC